>MTKW01001168.1_pt1 | contig 23621 bp, 17 predicted proteins | sample 1042761 | NCBI WGS metagenome assembly MTKW01 (sample SAMN06205366, study PRJNA360243) | anaerobic digester metagenome | biome: Wastewater treatment plant; feature: Anaerobic digester sludge; material: sludge; isolation source: anaerobic digester fed with sludge from wastewater treatment plant ...
TGTATGGTATCACATCTGCTGATGCAACCTATAAAAGTGGAGTTTGCCGATAAAGATGTGGTATTTTTATACCTTGCCGGGGAAGATTCCCCCGAAATTGTATGGGAAAATATGGTTGCGGATATATCCGGCTCTCACTACCGCTTGAGTGCCGAGCAATGGGACTATCTCCACGACATCTTAGATGTGAAAGGTGTCCCTACTTTCATTATTCTAGACCGTGAAGGAAATCAAATGTACTATAGCGTCGGTTTCCCGGGTGTAAGCAAAATAAGGCGAGAACTAAATAGAGCGTTGAAAAAATAATGCGAATCATTATTCGCCTCATTTGATTTTCAGGAAACAATTCCGCCGCTGAATTACAGCGGCGGAATTTATTTCACAAAAAGCATTAGCGTCATAAAACGCTAAACAATCACTTTTTCTCGTACTTGTACTGAATATCCGAAATCCAGCCGCTCCATTTGTCGAAATAAAGATTACCTCCCTCCCACTCCACTTCACCTCGTTGGAAGTCCACGGTCTCGCTGCGGATAAATTTCTTGGCGGGAGAAAATTCACCTGAATAGTCACTGTTCACAATCCAGCGGAAAGCATCCAGACCCTTTGTATAGAAGTGATATTCATCGTCGTTGTCCTTAACATTGTAGCGTCCGCGTCCGAATGACTGGTCGGTAGGCACCCATCCGATGCCCTCATAATATACCTCGAGCCAATCGTGCATATTGACACTATTCGGATGAAGCATCCAGCCGCTCTGCCATCTTGCAGGGACTCCGGCATAGCGTGCCATAGTTATAAGAAGCAATCCCACCTGGCCGCAATCGCCGTGATTGTTGTCAAGCACATACTCGGGAATATTTTCCACAGTAGAATATTCGCGTGCACTTGCCCAGGGATAGTTGTCTGCAATCCAACGGTAGATCTTCTTAACCTTAATGTAAGGATTGGTTTCGGTGCCAACTATAGAGTCGGTAATCTTCTTGATACGGTCACTGAAGATAACGTGGGTAGCTCTTTCAGCGGTATATTCCTTGTATAGTCGGCTTCCTGTGTCATAGGGCTTAATATCCTCGGGATTGAAGTCATACCACTCATTGTAGCCCTTGAAAGAGAGTTCGTACGAGAAAACGGTCGGCTGTCCGGCAACCGCAATTTTCTCCATATAAATACTCTTGTGAACATACCTGTCCGAAGAAATCTTGTATTCCGGCTCAGAGGTGGAAATCAAGCGAATATCTTTGACGCTATTCTGGTCCTCGCGGGGATAAGGCATCCAGGCACGCAGTACCGTACTGTCGGGCACTACATCGGGTTTGACAGTCAAAGTGTACTTGATAGTCATTGTGACGGGGAGCACAAGACTTTTCTTCTGATCTCTTGCAGCCTTAATGACCTCTTTATTATAGCCATCCAGAAATAGGTGAAGTTGATCCACCTTCACTCCCTCAACCTGCTCGTATACTTTTTTCGCCTCCTTATCGATACGGAAAAGATTGCGTCCCGCATTGCGGAAATAACGCTTCTGCCCATCGATATATTTATGCTCGAGGGCATTTGTAGCCTCCCAGGCAGCAACCTGTTCTGCTGTAAGCTCCGAATAATAGAGTTTCAGATAGTTGACGATGTAATTGCTGTCGCGGGAAAAATCAATGGCGATCCTCGCCTCTCTCTCATCTTCCGTAATATTGATTGAAGGATCGGAAGAAGAAAAACGTCCACATCCGCCTAGCACGAATATGGACATCAATATTATTAATAGTTTACGCATAACGTATATTGTAAAAGGTTAAGTCATTGAAAATACTACCTCACTCTTTCACCGTATGACCTATCAGTAGTGTTAACTCTGATACGGTCACCCTGGTTTATGAAAAGGGGAACCATAATCTCAGCACCTGTCTCGAGAGTGGCAGCCTTCATGGCATTGGTAGAAGCGGTGTCACCCTTGACGGCGGGTTCGGTATAGGTTACCTCAAGCTCGACATACGTAGGTAGTTCACAGGTAAGATACCTCTCCTCTTCAGCGAAAAACACCATCTGAACCGTCTGTCCATCCTTCATAAGATCGTTATTCTCAACCATGTCTTTATCAAGATGAACCTGATCATAAGTCTCCGTATTCATGAAGTGGAAACCATCCTCATCAGCGTAGAGGAACTGGTAAGTACGGTGCTCGACTGTTATGGTTTCTATTTTTTCACCTGCGGTAAAAGTATTTTCGAGGATACGTCCATTCTCGAGGTTACGAAGTTTGGTTTTGACAAAAGCAGGGCCTTTGCCCGGTTTTACATGCTGGAACCATACGATAGAGCATGGTATTCCTTTATAATTCAAATAGAGTCCGTTCTTAAAATCTGCTGTTGTTGCCATAAAAAGTATATAAATAATTGAAAATTAGTCCCAAATCGTTTAATCTACAAATATACTGATTTTATTTCAATCCTGAGGAAAGGCTTGCCATTGCCTCTTCCAACTGCCATAAAGGAGTGGAAGTGGCACCGCAAATACCGATGCTGTCGCCGTCGCGAATCCAGGCATAGTCCACCTGAGAGGCCTCCTCTATCCACCAGGATCGGGGGTTGACGCTCTTGCAAAGGTCGAAGAGCACTTTACCATTGGAACTCTCTCTACCGCTGATGAAGAGTATCATAGAGTGACTCCGTGCAAAATTCACCAGTGACTCATGTCTCGTACTAACCTGCGCACAGATGGTATTATGCACCTTCACATCCTTTCCCTTAGATCTCATAATCTCCACTATAGCCTCATACTCCACAGGATCCTTTGTAGTCTGGGAGAAGAGTTCCATAGGCCTGGAAAAGTCCACATATGATAAATCGTCAGTGCTGCCTATGACCACCGCACGCCCTTCGGTCTGCCCCACAAGGCCATTAACCTCAGCGTGTCCGTGTTTACCGAAGATTACTACTGTACCGCCCACACTTTCCATTCGCAGAAAAGCTTTGCGTACCTCCTTTTGGAGACGTAATACCACCGGACATGTACAATCAATCAGTGTAATCCCTTTAGCTGCTGCCAATTCGTAAGTAGAAGGGGGCTCACCGTGGGCCCTTATCAGAAGCACACCGCCCGCAATGCTATCTATCGATTTAAGATCCACGATCCGCAGCCCCTTGTCTCTAAGCCGGTCGATCTCAAGTGAATTATGCACTATTGGACCCAGAGAGTGCAAAGTGTCATGTAGTGCGAGATAATCTTCAGCTTGCCGCACCGCTCTTACTACCCCGGGACAAAAGCCGGAAGAGGGATCTATTTCCAGTGTAATATTCATCAAAACTCCATGTTAAATTTGGCCTTGAGCACCCAGCCCAACCATATCATCTGCTGATCGACTGATATATAGCTATTGTCCAGGACCACCGCATCTTCCGCCTGGCGCAGGGGATTCATTTCACGATGTGAATCAATATAGTCCCTCTCGATCACATTTCTATAAATCTCGTCAAAATCAGCCTTCTCGCCTTTACCAACCAACTCATCGACGCGCCTCTGCGCTCTGATTTTTGCATCGGCGACCATGAAAATCTTCAGATCTGCTTCCGGAAAAACCGCGGTACCGATGTCACGTCCATCCATCACAACTCCCAGAGGACCGTAGCCACGAAGGAGTGAATCCACGAAATTGCGAACGAAAGGAAGCGTCGCTATCGGACTCACACTATCCGAGACATCAAGCAGGCGTATGCGAGACTCAACATTAACTCCGTTGAGACAGATTTCAGCCCTGCCCTCTGGATTCTCCCTGTTGTAGGAAATCTTCACCTTGCCAGTAGCAAGATCTTGTTCCAGAGCGACAGTATCTATCACATTGTCCTTAATATAGCCACTTTGCAGCGCGAAAAGGGTGACCGCACGGTAAATAGCTCCTGAATCGAGGTATATCAGCCCCAGACGTGCTGCAATAAGTTTGGCAAATGTACTTTTGCCCGTCGAAGAATAGCCGTCAATTGCAATAATCATATCTCTCTCATTTGTGTGAAAATACAAAAATAGACAAAAAAACTCTATCTTTGTCTTTCAAAACAAAGATATAACCCTCATGAAAATCCTTATTATTGATGATGAACGCAGTATCCGCAATGCCTTGAAAGATATCCTTGAAATGGATAATCATACCGTGGCGTTGGCTTGTGACGGCAAAGAAGGTGTGGAGGCAGCCCTCAGTGGTAACTATGATGCTATTTTCTGTGATATCAAAATGCCAAAAATGGATGGAATTGAGGTGCTTGACACCCTTGCTAAAGAAGGGTGCGAATCATCCATAATCATGATTTCAGGACACGGTACCATAGACACAGCCGTAGAGTGCATAAAAAAGGGTGCATTCGACTTCATCGAAAAACCACTTGACCTCAACAGAATCCTCATAACCCTTAAGAATGCCACCGACAAAACTCAACTGGTCAAGGAAACCACCATTCTTAAGAAAAAGGTTAGTGCTAAATATGAGATCATAGGTGAATCAGCAGCAATAAAACATATCAAGGATATTGTGGACAGGGTGGCTCCCACTGAGGCCAGGGTCTTGATCACAGGATCCAATGGTACAGGAAAGGAACTTGTGGCCAGACGCCTTCACGAAAAGAGTACACGGGCCTCAGCACCCTTTATTGAGGTCAACTGCGCGGCCATCCCGAGTGAACTGATCGAAAGTGAACTTTTCGGACACGAAAAGGGAGCATTTACATCTGCGGTAAGACAGCACAAAGGTAAATTTGAACAGGCCGATGGCGGCACCCTATTCCTGGATGAAATCGGAGATATGAGCCTTGCTGCACAGGCTAAAGTATTAAGAGTGCTCCAGGAGAACAAAATCTCAAGGGTCGGTAGTGACAAGGATATCACTGTCAATGTCAGGGTTGTGGCCGCGACCAATAAAAACATCACCGAGGAGATTGAGAAAGGCAATTTCAGAGAAGACCTCTACCACCGCCTGAGCGTTATCCTGATCCATGTACCCACGCTTGCAGAACGCGTGGAAGATATTCCCCTTCTGGTGGAACACTTCATAAAACAAATAAGCCGGGAAATGGGCATCACTCCCAAAAAAGTAACTCCCGAAGCTTATGAGGAACTGAACAAACTCCCATGGAGAGGTAACATACGCGAACTCCGCAATGTCACCGAACGTCTTATGATCCTCTGCGGACCCAAAATCACCAAAGAGGATATAATAGCATACGCAACTCCGGCGATCTAACATAGATATCAAAATGAATCTGGTAGCAATAGTAGGCAGACCGAATGTAGGGAAATCTACCCTTTTCAACCGTTTAGTAGGCATGAGGCAGGCAATTGTTGATGAGACTGCAGGCGTGACACGTGACCGTCATTATGGTACCTGTGAATGGTGCGGCAACGAATTTTCAGTAGTGGATACAGGAGGATTTACATCCAAATCCGATGACGTATTCGAAAGCGAAATACGCAAACAGGTGATGATTGCCATAGAAGAGTGCGATCTAGTCCTCTTTGTTGTGGATGTGGGCACCGGCATTACCGACTTTGATGCTGAGATTGCGGGTCTGCTACGCAGGAGTAATAAGCCGGTCGTACTTGCCGTCAATAAGGTTGATACCGGCGACAAGATGTATGGCGCACATGAGTTTCACGCTCTCGGACTAGGTGATCCCTGGTGCATCTCCTCAGCCAACGGCAGTGGTACAGGCGACCTGCTGGACAGAATTGTGGAACTGCTTCCCGAAGAAAATACCGTCAAGGATGATCCCTACGCCAATGTGCCACGCATAGCCATAGTAGGTAAGCCCAATGTGGGCAAATCTTCACTCGTCAATGCCTTTCTGGGTGAAGAACGTAATATCGTAACTCCAATTGCCGGCACAACACGCGACTCTATTTCTACCTATTATAACAAATTCGGGCATGAATTCATGCTCATCGACACGGCAGGACTTCGTAAGAAGACCCGCGTCAAAGAGGATCTGGAATTTTATTCGGTAATGCGTTCCATCAGAGCTATAGAAAATTCCGACGTATGTGTGCTGATGGTTGATGCCTCAACTGGCATCGAAGCACAGGATATGGCCATTTTCAATCTCATCGCCCGCAACAAGAAGGGTTGTGTAATAGTTGTCAATAAATGGGATATCGTGGAAAAAGGCAACAACACGATGAAAGAGTTTACCGAAGTGATCAAAAAGCGCATTGCTCCATTTAGCGACGTTCCGATTATATTCACATCCGTAATCAACAAGCAGAGGATACTAGACGTACTTAATGCTGCGGCCACGGTATATTCCAATTATTCTAGGAAAATCCCCACTTCCGAACTCAATGAAGTGATGCTTCCCGAGATCGAAAACTATCCTCCCCCTGCCTGGAAAGGCAAATATATCAGGATAAAATATGTGACCCAGCTACCTACGCAGTCGCCCTCATTCGCTTTTTTCTGCAATCTGCCTCAATATGTGAAAGATCCTTATAAAAGATTTCTTGAAAACAGACTTAGGGAGCATTTCGATTTTAGCGGTTGTACAGTTCAGATTTACCTCAGAAAGAAATAGATTTTTTGGCAGGAAGAAGTATTGTAAAGCAAGCTCCTCCCAAAGATGATCTGGAGTAAGATATCGTGCCCTGAGATTGCTCCACAATGTTGCGGCAGATAGCGAGTCCAAGACCTGTACCTCCGCTTTTAGTGGTAAAATTGGGATGGAAAAGTCTTTCCATATGTTCTTCGGCGACTCCCAGACCGTCATCTTCGAAATCCACTTTGTAATAAACTCCTTCTTCATGCTCTACAGCATCAATTGTGATGAGGATATTTCCCGTCCCGCGTGCATTTTGAATTGATTCAATGGCATTCTGGATGATGTTGACAAAAACACGGGAGAGTTGTTGTTTCCTGGCGGAGACCACAGGGTCAGGAACATTATTGCGGATTTCGATGATAATATCGTCATTGGTATCAAAGAAAAAGACCTGCTCGGAAATAGCCGCATTCAGATTTACATCCACTACCTCTTCGTTATAGAATCTTGAAAATGACGAAAATGCATTCGCCACTTCGCTAAGATTGGCTATCTGTCCCATAATAGAGTTGAGAGTAGGCTCTACCTGCTCTTCCCATCCCGGGCGCCCCTCCTCCTTCATTCTAATCAGATACTGTATACGGAGCTTCATAGGGGTGAGAGGATTCTTTATCTCGTGCGCAATCTGTCGCGCCATCTCTTTCCAGGCCTGCTCACGTTCAGCCTGTGCCAGTTGTTGTCGACTGTGATCGAGGTCGTCCACCATCTTATTGTAGGCACTTACCAGCACTCCTATCTCATCTCTGTTATTGTGATAGGAAATATATCTATTTCTATTGGATGATGTGGTCAATCCCTGTATTCTCTCCTTGATCTCTACCAGAGGCCTTGAGAGGGAATTGGAGAGCAACACACTTATTATGAAGGCAAGAATAATCAGTACAAGGTATATGTTGATGATAGTAGCAATCATCGAAGAGGAGGCACTCAACATATCCGCCGAGCGAGAGAAGTAAGGAAGGTTGATTATAGCCACCATGGAGCCTTGATTATTGAAGAGTGGCGCATAGACCGAGAAATACTTCATTCCGGCCACCTCCTCCATGGTGGTATATTTAAGGGCGTTATTGTGAGCAATCTCATGATAAGCGTTGCCGTTCATACGTTTGCCCATCAGAAACTGCTCGTAAATATCGGGTTGGGTAGTACGGATAAGGCCTCCGTGAGTATCGTATAGGTTGATGTCGGTTCTGATCACTTTTGAGAGTTCATCCATTGCGTTGTAAAACTCAAGTGACTGCACCTGACTATAAACATTTGCATATTTGCAATACTCTGACAGCACGCTGCGAGCGGTGGTAATTTTCTCATCCATTTCACGTTCATTGCCGGTTCTATTCAATCTGCTGATATAATGGATGCTGGCTACTCCCAGGAAGAGAATGGAGAAGATCATCGCTGAAGTAATGATAATTGTGATCTTTCTCTTGATGGAATTTTTAGGAAGGGAGAAGAGCTTACTTTCTCTTCCCCAAAATGTCATTATTGAGAAGAAGAGTCCGAAGAAAATGGCTATATATGAAAATGAAACAACATTTGAAAAAAACTTGTGACTGGGACGGCTCACAAGTGTGATTTCATCAGATGAAAACTTGTTGATAAAGTGGACATAACCCTTTTTGATTTGCATTGAATACCCGTCAGGACAACTCTCGTCAAAGATTACTGGATACTCATAGTCTCCTCTGTAAGTAATAATACGTCCATTGCTGTATCTTGCAAAAGAATAATTGCGCGGAAGCTGCAGGTCATTAAAGCCCTCGTCACCACTCAAAATGGTCGGCAGACCCCCCAACTCTGAAGAATATTTGGATTCAATTTCCACAAATAGTCGGGTAACTCTCGAACTCACCGGATCAAAGAATGTAAACAAGCCAAGATATGAAGTCAGACCATTGTACTTGTTAATATAGAAAAATCTCGAATTAGGCGCCAGCGGTGTTCCGAACCTCGTTATCTGGTCCTGATAGAAGGGATAACATTGCACCAGTTCGCTGCCATGACCCAAATCTAACAGATCACTGGGAGAGCAAACGGTCAGTTCTATATGATATTTTTGTGCAATATTCCGGTAGAGGTAACGTTCAAGCAGACGACTACGTATCACTTCGCGCCTGTCAACCGCTATCAACAATGCAATAATAGGGTCATGGGCTATAGTCTCCTCAACGCTACGCAACTGAAGTTCAAGGCTCAGGTCTCTCTCCATCGCCAGTTTATTGGTCCTGACACGGTTTATCTCATATTCCTTTTCGAAACCATAGATCACTATCATCGTAACGCAGTATAGAGATATCACCAACACATAGAGTGTCATATTGAACCAGCTCAAGAGTGAGAAAGTCCGTCTATTGCGAAAAATCAGTACCAGTAGCTGCAGCATAAGCAGCAGCCCCAGAAATATCATAGCTGAAGAAAAATAAGCCAAAATGGAATACCATGAAAGCTCGTCAATTCGGAAGGGCTCCAGTACGATATTTGAGTTTATAACCAGTGAACGAAGCGTCATGTGGATATAAATCACCAGAAGGAGGGTCAATACTACAGCGACCCCGGAGAGCACACTCCTTACACTCTTACCGGATCGTTTGATACGCTTGACGATCTGGAGACGAGTTATGAATACGGCATAAGCCAGGAGGGAGATTAAGACATTATTGAGTAAGAAATTGCCTAGAGAATCAAAAAAGCGATTGTCCGCATAATATATCGGCGAAAATATTTCTCCTGACATATCGTTGAGACCAACTACAATGAATGCCACTATCCTAAGCGCCAAAAGAACGATAGCCGTTATTGTAAGTGACAACCAACTACGCTGCTTTACATGGAACAGGAAGAGAGCCATCACCGCAAAAAGCATCGAAATCCACATCGGAGTGAGATTTGCACTCCTGACAAGACTAGGGCTCTCGGAAACCAATGAGAAAAGTGGCAAACCCTCAATACCATATACAACACCGGCATCATCCACGTTGACACTTACCGGATCAAAACCTGCACCGATACGAAGTTTCTTATTTGAATAGTTTTTCAGACCCTTGTCATCCAGATATTCCGTTTTCACCAAAATACCTGTGATAACTTTGGTCTGATAGGAAGGTGAAACGTAGGTATTAACTATGTACCATGCGGAGCCGAGATTTACATACTGCTCCTCAAGCCCCAAATAAGCCAGCGGAGAACTGAAAAGGTTCGCATTGCTCAGATAGTGGAGGCGGTAGGTAAAAGCATAAGCATCCACTTCATCATTGCTTATCGGAAACTGATTGGCCCAAGATTGGAGCGTATCGGCTACATACTTATATATGACCATATCTTCCGGCAGGTCTCTGAGATCCACCCACTGGTCATCCGGTGTATTGATAGCACGGTGGGCATATCTTTCAATTATATGCTGCCGATTATGAACCTGCTTTTGTACTTTGCGCACTTCTCGGCGGAGATTATATGTACCTGTGCTACCCACAAAAGAGATGACGGCGAACACTATGGCCAAAACCGCCATCAATACCGTCAGATACCTGTTACCAGCTCCTGTAATCCGCTTATATATACTCCTTAATCCTTTCACTTGTGGTGGTATGGCTCGCCTTTAATGATAGTAAATGCTCTGTATAATTGTTCGACAAAAATCAGGCGCACCATCTGATGAGAAAAGGTCATCTGTGAGAGGGAAAGTTTTCCGTCCGCACGTTGATAGACTTTTTCAGAAAACCCGTATGCGCCTCCGACCACAAAGACCAGGTCTTTTGATCCGTATGTCATTTTTTGCTCCAAATGTCGTGCCCAACCTTCAGAAGAAAACATTTGGCCTCGCTCATCAAGCAGTATCACCTCATCCGAACTTTTAAGCCCGACAAGAATAAGGTTCCCTTCCCTCTCTTTGATTTGTTCGACAGAGAGAGCCGACGTCTGTTTCAGTTCGGGAATAACCGTCATTTCGAAAGGCACATAGTGCTTTAGACGGCTGGTATAGAGTCTGAGTCCCGACTGAAGCCAGTCCTCCACGCTCTTGCCTACAAGTAGAAGTTTGACTTTCATACTACAAAAATAACATTTTTAGGGGGATTATTTCGTTCGATGGCTTGATTTTTGCTCATTTACGATATAATATGCAGTTTTGTTATTTCTTAAACCTATAACGCCAAATGAAGAAGATTTTACTCTTGGCCATGTTCGTGATATTCTCTCTTGCTGCACCGGCCCAGTCGATGCAGTTTTTGAGAACATCACAGGGCAATGTCCAAAGCAACACCGAGCAGGATGTATTCACCCCTATCGGCAAATATATCCAATCTGGCGACTATGAAAAACTCTCCGCCTGGTTTGCCGACAACCTTGAACTGAATATTTTGGGTGCCATCAACAACTGTACCCGAAATCAGGCACGTCTGATCATTAAGAACTTTTTCACCAACTATACTCCCAAAAAGTTCACCATAATCCACAAAAGTGGCAAAGCCCCTATGAAATATGCGGTTGGATCACTTACCGCAGGCGGCGAAAAATTCAGAGTCATACTCTACGTCAAGACTACTGACGGAGTCAATTCCATTCAGCAACTTAAGGTCGAACGGGAGTAGGAATATCCATTCTGCCCACGATTACACCTTGCCCTCCGCATTGGGTGATTACCACTTTGCGACCGACTAGGTTTTCTATTTCTACTGCGTTCTTGAGAAAAGTGTGGGAATGGCCTCCTATGATAATGTCTATATCTTTTGAATTTTGAGCCATGAGGATATCAGAAGGATGCTCCATTGAACCGCCCTGATGGCCGAAATGAGATAGAAGAATTACCAAATCACATTTTTTCTCATGTTTGAGCCAGTCAGCCCATTTATTGACCTCTGAGATTGCGTCCAAGCGTACAAGACCGTCAATATGGCTTTTCAGTACAACTCCCTCGAGGTATGATGTCACCCCAATAATGCCGATTTTCAATCCGGCACGGCGCACGATGGTATAAGGCTTTACATAGTCCTTTAAAACCGAGTCCGAAAAGTCATAATTACAGGTAACGGTGACAAATTCAGCCGATGAGAGACGTCTTGCAAGCTCTTCCTGGCCATTATCAAACTCATGATTACCCAGAGTTGCCACATCATATCCGAGTGCATTCATAAGCTCGATCTCCAGGTCGCCTTTTGCCACGGTAAAATAGGGTGTACCCTGGTTATAATCACCTGCATCAAGTAGCAGGACATTACGACGACCGACCTCTTTCCTTACGGAATTGATATACTGCAGTCGTCGTTCCACTCCACCTTTATCACGGTCACGACCGACTCTTACAGGCTCTATCTGGCTGTGAGTATCATTTGTGTGAAGTATTACAAGGTGTCCGGGCGAACAAGATACCGCCATTGCGGCTACTGCAACACACAAAAGGGTATATGTGATGATATTCTGTCTCATTTTCGGGAGTCCTCCATATTCTTTACAATCACGCGACCGTCATTTTTAAGAGAAATGATTTCACCACGTGCAGTCATCTCCCTAATATAATCCACAATGGCGTCACGGATGAAAATATTCTCCAAGTTGGTAATATTTTTAGCATAACCGCCCACACTCAACCTGTCACCACCATCCATCAGAAAATTAATGGTAGCAAACCTATAAATTTTTCCCGGATCAATCGGTTCACCTCCAACAGTGAGCGATTCTAAAGTCCGGCCGTCAAATACCACCTGCACATTGCTCAACGCCTCAACACGACCACGTGAGGCCATATTTCTTAGAAATTTATCCAAATCAGCTCCTAAAATGTCAAAGGTCACAAGATAGTTATCGAAAGGGAAAATCGAAAATACGTCATAAACCCTTACTGCTCCTTTCGGAAGAGAGGTGCGGATACCTCCGAAGTTGGTCATAGCCACATCCACCTTCAAACCGGTCTCCTTTTCCCCAATTGCACGGATTACATCCACTGCAAAATTAGAAAGCGGGCCTTCTGGAATGCCTTTATCATATTCATCTTCTGAATAACCGATGATTTCCATCAACGGAGCTACCATCGGCTCATATTTGCTGATGATTTTAGTAGCAGTGAAATCCTTTATATCACCCCAGGTTGCATCCATAGCAACCGTCGTCCAGCTATACTTGATCTGGGCATGTGCTGCGGAAATTCCAAGCAACAGCAGTACGATAACGAAGAGTCTTTTGATATTCATTGTTCTAATTCTTTGTTTTAACCCATTTCCAGAGATCTTTAAAGGAGGCCTTTTTACCGTAGGTTAGAATACCCACCTTATAAATCTTAGCCGAAATCACAGCCATCAGAAGGAAAGTCGCAAACAGCAGAAGTATCGAAAGGGCGAGTTCCCAGAATGGTACCACACCGAAAGGAATGCGCGCCATCATCACCATGGGAGAGGTGAAGGGTATTATGGATGACCAGAAAGCTAATTGTCCTGTGGGATTTTGGAAAGTGGGAATCATCAGGAAGAGACCCAGAATCAGAGGAATGGTTACGGGCATCGAAAGTTGTGTGGTATCCGCCTCATTATCCACTGCTGCACCTACCGCCGCAAACATACCGGCATATAGCAAATATCCGAGTACAAAATAGATTAAGAAGCAGCTTAATATATAGCCGAACCTCACCTCCAAAATGCCTTTCAGAATAGAACCCATGCCGGCTACATCTGTTGCCTCCATAGTGCCGACGATATCTCCACCCATCAGAAAACCTGCCACCATAACGAGAACCAGAGTGAGCACTACCCATATCAGAAATTGTGTCAGAGCAACGAGGGCAATACCTAAAATCTTACCTATCATCAACTCAACAGACTTAACGGAGGAGACAATCACTTCGACTATACGGCCGCTCTTCTCCTCTATCACTCCTCGCATCACCATATTGCCAAACATAAAGATGAACATATAAATCAATAAGCTCATTATGTATGATAGAGCCATGTAAATCTCCGCCGACTCCTCCTTCTCCCCCTCATCGGTGAGAGTCAGGGTTGTGATTTGCACATCGCTTTTCACCTCTGCAAGAATACGGTCGAGATCGGAGATATTGTAAAGTGAGAGTTTCATTGACTCCACAGCTTTGTTGACTTTGCGCGAAATATCACTCTTGATATCTACATTCAGAGGCTCGGCAGAGTAAGCCACCACCTGTACATTGTTGGCGGAGTCAAGCTCCGAGATTCCAACGAGCGCATAGACATCCAGATTATTGAAATCTACCTTTAGTTGCTCCAAAGTAGTGCCTTCAGGTGCAACGACATATTCTATGGTAGAACTGCTTTCAAGATAAGGAACCACTATGCCTGAACTGTCCTGTACCATGACCTTCTCTGTATCCTTGCCACCCACAAACATCAGTACGGTAGGCACGATGAAGAGTGCGGCAAGTAATACGGGAGTAAGGATAGTTGTCAGGATAAAAGATCTTTTCTTAACGCGTACCGAATATTCGCGTCCCAATATTATACCTATCTTATTAAAATTCATGGCTCCCTCCTATTTTTCGCTTACAAGTTTAATAAAAATATCGTTCATTCGCGGTACGAGTTCCCTGTATGAAACAATATCCACACTGCCTAGCAACTCCGAAAGTATCTGCTGCGATCCTGCGCCTTCGTTAACATCGAGTATAGCTCTCCTTAGATGTTTATATTCTTCATCCTTTGAGATAGTGAAATATTTGGACCAGGTGGCAATAGGTTGAGAGGAGCGATATAACACTTCTACCTGATTAGAGCCATATTTCTCACGAATCTGCCCTGTAGGGCCTGTTACCACCAATTTAGCGCGATTTATCAGTGCAATATCATCGCAAAGTTCCTCGACCGATTCCATATTGTGAGTAGAGAGAATTATCGTAGCCCCTTCTTCCTTCATCCTAAGGATCTCATTTCTGATGAGCTGCACATTGACCGGATCAAAACCCGCAAAGGGTTCGTCCAGTATTAACAAGGAGGGTTTGTGGAGCACAGTAGTGATAAACTGCACCTTCTGGGCCATACCCTTGGAGAGTTCCTCCACCTTTTTATCCCACCAGCTGCGGATACCGAATTTAACAAACCACTCTTTGAGTTCTTTCCTTGCTTCTGCCATGGATAGTCCTTTCAGACGCGCAAGATAGATTGCCTGCTCCCCTACCTTCATCTTTTTATAAAGGCCGCGTTCTTCAGGCAGATAGCCTATTTCACGTACCATTTCGCCGCTCATCAATCTGCCTTTGTAGATGACTTCGCCTTCAGTAGGGATGGTGATACGGTTGATGATACGGATGAGAGTAGTCTTACCGGCCCCATTAGGACCCAATAAACCAAAAACACGCCCCTTCTCCGCCTCTATCGAGACATTGTCAAGAGCCTTGAAGTCACCAAACTTTTTGGTGACGGATCTGCATTCCAACATTTTTTACTGTTTTTAACAAAAATCGCGTGTAAAGGTAAACAAAAAAATCGTCTGTCCCCTGTAATAAATATTATTTATGGTATTTCGAGAGTTTTGAACCCCTGTCGGGGGTCAGTATATTATTGAGCACAAGATCACCGAAACTCCATTGCGATGTATCTGTGACACTACGGTAACGAAGTATGCCCTTTGCGGCAAAAGAGCCGACATAAGGGTGTGCACTAAGCTCCTCTTTTGTCAAAGACCAGAAATCAAAACGCTTTATATGACTACTGTCAGCTTGAATGGAAGAGGAGAAACCATCGTAACGCTCCCGGTCTATACCATCAATCTCCATCAATTGCTGCGGATCGAAAAATCCGCCCAGGCGCTCTCTATATTCTATAATCCTGCGTGCGTAATAAGGTCCTATGCCTCTAAGCGTGACCAGCGCCGCACTATCGGCAGTATTGAGTTCCAATTTAGGTATGTCGATAAATGGCTCCAAACGCTGATACAAGGTATCCGACACCACATACATTCTGGCAAAGTCCTCTTTTCTGCGAAATATTCCACCTTTGCTTCGGTAATTGAGGATCACCTCAGCTTGGCGTTCGGAGAACCCGAGCCTTACGAGGTCCTCCACAGTGACTGTATTGGGATCGAATGGAAATGTCTCTACCTTCCGTGGTAGCCGGCTTGACTTGCGATAACTCTTTTGAGGGGCAGAATAGCCCCCGAAACGAGTCCGCCGAGCATTATCTGCAACTGGATTAATCCTGCCCGTGTTCCGGCTTCCGGAATATGTTCCGGAAGTAAACTCCGGAGAGTACTGTGATGAGGGGTGCAGGATGGAATCATCTGCCTCGGTATGGTAGCGTACCACATCTGTGGCCTCTTCCGATTCAGTTGGAGGAGCGGATCTGTTGATCACCTTTTCAAAGAAAATCGCCGCTTGAAATCCTACGATCAGAAATATAAGCGCAATAACACCTGATGCTGCGCTCTTTTTCACTTTTTCTTTTCTCTCCATATCTACCTTGCTCATAAAAGTGTTTGTTAACTATATTGTCGATTGTCAGCTTTCCGGCTCCTGATTCTTGGGCGTATGGTGTGCGGAGACCACTATCACTATTTCACCTTTGGGCTCATGTGCCGTGAAATACTCAGCCAGCGATGCGAGAGTGCCGCGATGCGTAGTATCGTAAATTTTGGAAATCTCTCTTGATACGCTTGCCTGTCGCTCCGCGCCAAAATACTCTGCAAACTGGCTCAATGTTTTTACCAGACGATAAGGCGATTCATAGAATATCATCGTCCTGGTCTCCTCCTGAAGTACCTTCAGGCGTGTCTGACGACCTTTTTTTTGTGGAAGAAATCCCTCGAAGACAAATCTGTCACAGGGAAAACCCGAATTTACCAGCGCGGGAACAAACGCGGTGGCACCGGGAAGGGTTTCGACCTCTATACCTGCCTCAACACAACTTCGCACCAGCAGAAAACCAGGGTCGGATATTCCCGGAGTCCCTGCGTCGCTGATCAACGCCACTGTTATCCCGGACAGAATCTTCTCCGTAACGGAAGCGACAGTCCTGTGCTCATTAAATTTGTGATGTGATTCCATTCGGGTTGTAATCTCATATTTGCGCAATAGTACCGAACTTGTCCTGGTATCCTCTGCCAAAATTAGATCCACCTCCTTGAGAATCCTTATTGCTCTCAAAGTTATATCTTCAAGATTACCAATTGGAGTAGGAACTATATAAAGTCTAGACATTTTTGATTACCTTTGTCTGGAGTTCTATGCAAAAGTAAGAAAAATGTTTATAGAAAGCGCAAAAAATCCGGGCTCGATAGAGGTCATATGCGGATCAATGTTTTCGGGCAAGACCGAGGAACTGATACGCCGTCTAAAAAGAGCTAAATTCGCCAATCTGAATGTTGAGATCTTTAAACCCAAAATAGATGTCAGATATTCGGACGCGGAGGTAGTATCGCATGACTCGAACACAATTCTTTCAACTCCCGTTGACTCATCCAACAACATCTTGCTACTTACGGGTAACGTAGATGTAGTAGGAATTGACGAGGCTCAGTTTTTTGACCAGGGCATAGTGGATGTCGTTCAGCAGCTGGCTGCACAGGGCATCAGAGTTATAATCGCGGGACTTGATATGGACTATCTCGGCAATCCCTTCGGCCCAATGCCGGCTCTTATGGCTGTGGCCGAATATGTTACCAAAGTACACGCAATATGCGTCAGATGCGGCGACATTGCAAACCATTCACACCGTCTCTCTTCCAGCGACAAACTTGTTGAACTCGGTGAAAAAGATATTTACGAACCCATCTGTCGCCACTGCTTCAACAAGCTCAAAAAAGCGACTTAGTCGCTTTTTTAGTTCTGAGTTCCGAATGTGTAGTTCCGAGTAACTACATACTACATACTACATACTACATACTACACACTACACACTCATAACTCCAAATTAAAAACGGCCTCATAATTGAGGCCGTTTTAATTTGTTACTCCCTTTCCACAGGTCTTTCACGCCTACGGGGTCTTGCAATATTCAGCGCCTTCTGTACATCTTCCATATTACCTACAACCAGTTTCTCAAATGAACGCTGTCCTGTACCGGCAGGAATAAGGTGTCCGCAGATTACATTTTCCTTAAGACCTTCAAGGGTATCCTGCTTACCACGTATTGCAGCATCACTCAATACCTTGGTGGTTTCCTGGAAGGATGCAGCCGACATAAAGCTGTTGGTCCTCAAAGCAGCACGTGTAATACCCTGGAGCACCTGTTTTGAGGTTGCGGGGGTAGCATCGCGTGCGATGACTATCTTCTTGTCCTGACGTTTGAGAATTGAATTCTCGTCACGGAGTTTGCGAAGAGTGACAATCTCTCCTTTATGCAGTTCGGTAGAATCTCCCGAATCCGTAACAACCTTCTTGTCGAAGATTTCATCATTCTCCTCCATGAATTCCCACTTGTCAACCAACTGCTCAGGAAGGAAATGGGTATCTCCCGGTTCAACTATTTCTACTTTACGCATCATCTGACGCACAATAATCTCGAAATGTTTGTCGTTAATCTTCACGCCCTGCATACGGTAAACCTCCTGAATCTCATTTACGATATACTCCTGCACCTTTACGGGACCCTGGATAGCCAGAATGTCAGCGGAAGAGATAACTCCGTCAGACAGGGGAGTACCAGCCTTAACGTGGTCATTGTCATTTACAAGTATCTGCTTGGAAAGGGGTACCAGATAAACCTTCTTTTCACCGTTCTTGGGGGTGATGATAACTTCCTTGTTGCCGCGTTTGATCTTGCCGAGCGAAACTTCACCGTCAATCTCAGATACAGTAGCGGGATTGGAAGGATTTCTCGCTTCGAAAAGCTCTGTAACACGGGGAAGGCCACCTGTGATGTCACCTGACTTACCGATTGCCCTGGGAGTTTTATGAATAATATCACCTGCTACAATCTTCTGCTTGTTCTCCACCATTATGTGGGCATTTACAGGGAGGTTGTATGTCTGGATGACATCTCCACTATCATCAACGATGATGACGCAGGGAGTTTTGGACTTATCACGGGACTCAATAACAACTCTCTCTATATGTCCTGAAGTTTCGTCTCTCTCTTCACGGTAAGTAACACCGTTGATGAGATGCTCATAAACTACAGTACCGGTATATTCGGAAATGTTGAGGGAGTTATATGCATCCCAACTGCAAATCATGTCACCTTTGGCCACAAGGTCGCCGGGGACTTTAAAGAGCTCCGCACCATAAGGAATAGTGTACTGTGAGAGGTTAATGCCTGTGGTATCGTGTACAATCTTCATTTCTGTAGCACGACTTACCACGATGGTACGTTCACTCTTACCTTCCACTTTGGTTATGGTCCTAAGATCTTCAAATTCAAGTTTTCCTTCATACTTGGAGATGATTTCACTGTCGGAAGTAATAGTTCCGGCAGTACCACCTACGTGGAAAGTACGAAGGGTAAGCTGGGTGCCCGGTTCTCCGATAGACTGTGCAGCGATAACGCCCACTACCTCTCCCTTTTCCACCATACGGCCGGTTGCGAGGTTACGGCCATAACATTTGGCACAAACACCCTTGCGTGACTCACAGGTAAGCACTGAACGGATCTCAACGCTTTCAATAGGAAGAGTGTCAATAAGATCCGCAATCTCTTCGGTAATTTCTTCACCTGCCGAAAGAATTTTCTCTGCAGTCAGAGGGTTGTAAATATCGTGTACGGAAGTACGACCGAGGATTCTCTCGTTGAGAGTCTCCACAATTTCGTCCTTGTTCTTTATGGCAGTGGCTATAAGGCCTCTGAGCGTACCACAATCCTCCTCATTAATAATTACATCGTGAGAAACGTCCACCAGACGGCGTGTCAGGTAACCAGCATCAGCGGTCTTTAGTGCTGTGTCCGCAAGACCTTTACGAGCACCGTGAGTTGAAATAAAGTACTCCAGTACCGAAAGGCCCTCCTTGAAGTTAGCAAGAATAGGGTTCTCGATAATTTCGGCACTTGTAGCACCGGATTTCTGCGGTTTTGCCATCAGACCACGCATACCACAAAGCTGACGAATCTGCTCTTTGGAACCACGTGCACCGGAGTCGAGCATCATAAATACTGGATTGAATCCCTGATTATCTTTGCGTATTTGTTCCTCAACGATTCTTGTCAAATTGTTATTGGTCTTGGTCCAGACATCTATAATCTGGTTGTAACGCTCATTATTGGTAAGAAGACCAATATTGAAGCTCGCCTGAATGCTCTCCACCTCTTCATAACCTGCATCCACAAGACGCTGTTTCTCTTTCGGTACGATAACATCACCTAGGTTGAATGAAAGACCACCCTGGAATGCCATTTTGTAACCGAGATCCTTAATGTCATCCAGAAACTGCGCTGTACGGGCTACATCTGAGGTCTTAAGCACCTTGCCGATGATATCACGGAGTGATTTTTTCTTGAGAAGTTCATTAATAAAGCCAACCTCAGGGGGAACAAGCTGGTTGAAGAGAATTTTACCTACAGTAGTGTCGACCATATGATATCCCTTTTCGGGATTTGTACGATCTATTGGAAGACGCACCTGCACCTTGGTCTGGAGTTCCACTATCTTTTCGTTATAAGCGATAATGGCCTCTTCCGGACCATAAAATTTCATACCCTCACCCTTTGCACCCTCTCTCTCTTTAGTGATATAATAGAGTCCAAGTACCATGTCCTGTGAAGGTACGGTTATGGGGGCTCCGTTGGCGGGATTTAAGATATTGTGCGACCCAAGCATCAAGAGCTGTGCCTCAAGTATTGCAGCATTGCCGAGAGGAAGATGGACTGCCATCTGGTCACCGTCAAAGTCAGCATTAAAGGCAGTACATGCGAGGGGATGTAGCTGAATGGCCTTACCCTCAATCATCTTAGGCTGGAATGCCTGAATACCAAGGCGGTGAAGGGTAGGTGCACGGTTAAGAAGCACAGGGTGACCCTTCATAACATTTTCCAGGATTTCCCATATTTCGGAGTCTTTCCTGTCAACGAGTTTTCTTGCGGACTTTACAGTCTTTACCTTACCTCTCTCAATGAGTTTACGGATGATAAATGGTTTGTAAAGCTCAGCAGCCATAAGTTTGGGAAGACCGCATTCATGCATCTTAAGCTCAGGACCTACGACGATCACCGAGCGTGCTGAATAATCCACGCGCTTGCCGAGAAGGTTCTGACGGAAACGGCCCTGTTTACCTTTCAGGCTGTCTGAAAGTGATTTCAGAGTTCTGTTAGCCTCTGTTTTAACAGCATTGGACTTACGTGAGTTGTCAAAGAGGGAGTCGACAGCCTCCTGAAGCATACGCTTCTCATTACGGAGAATCACCTCGGGAGCTTTGATTTCGATTAGTCTCTTCAGACGATTGTTGCGTATGATTACCCTACGGTAAAGATCGTTGATGTCAGATGTTGCAAAACGGCCTCCATCTAGTGGAACAAGCGGACGGAGATCCGGTGGAATCACGGGGATAACCTTCATTATCATCCACTCCGGCTTGTTCATATCCTTGGATTCGCGGAATGCTTCAATAACACTCAAACGCTTCAGAGCCTCTGCTTTACGCTGTTGTGAACCTTCAGTCTCAGCTTTATTGCGCAAGTCGAAAGAGACGGCATCAAGGTCAATCCTTCTCAGAAGTTCATAGACAGCCTCNNATAAGATCGCACTCTTTATAACCAAAAGCACTTTCGGCCGCGCCGGCATTGATAACCACATACCTTTCATAATAGAGGATGGACTCGAGTTTCTTTGAAGGAATGCCCAGCAGGTAGCCTATCTTATTGGGTGTTGAACGGAAATACCATATATGAGCCACCGGAACTGTAAGTTCGATGTGTCCCATACGCTCCCTGCGCACCTTTTTCTCTGTAACTTCAACGCCGCAACGGTCGCAGGTAATACCACGGTAACGTATCCTCTTGTACTTTCCGCAGTGACACTCGAAATCTTTGGAAGGACCGAAAATCCTTTCGCAGAAGAGACCATCTCTCTCAGGTTTGTAAGTACGGTAGTTGACGGTTTCCGGCTTGAGAACTTCTCCTGAAGATCTTGCAAGAATTTCCTCAGGGGATGCCAGGCCGATGGTAATCCTATTGAAATTGGACTTAACCTTTACGTCTTTGTTGTAATATGACATAGTTATATATATTTTCTAGCAAACGGTGATTTAATCTAACATTACATTAAGTCCTAAGCCACGGAGCTCATGCAGGAGCACATTTAGAGACTCGGGAATGCCGGGTATAGGCATGGGATCGCCTTTGACTATGGCCTCATATGCCTTGGAACGTCCGTTGACATCATCTGACTTAATGGTCAGAATCTCTTGCAGGATGTTCGCGGCACCAAATGCCTCGAGTGCCCAAACCTCCATTTCTCCGAATCTCTGGCCACCAAACTGTGCTTTACCTCCAAGAGGCTGCTGTGTGATGAGAGAGTAGGGACCTATGGAACGGGCATGCATCTTATCGTCAACCATATGGCCGAGTTTGATCATATAGATTACGCCTACTGTTGCCGGCTGATCAAACAATTCACCGGTACCGCCGTCGCGGAGGTAGGTCCTGCCATATCTGGGAAGACCTGCCTGATCGGTATATTTGGTTATATCTTCAAGAGTTGCACCATCAAAGATGGGTGTGCTGAACTTCAGCCCTAACTCCTTACCGGCCCAGCCTAATACGGTCTCATAAATCTGACCGAGGTTCATACGAGAAGGCACACCGAGAGGGTTGAGTACGATGTCAACAGAGGTACCATCCTCAAGGAAAGGCATATCCTCATCACGAACCACTTTGGCCACAATGCCCTTGTTTCCATGACGACCGGCCATCTTGTCTCCCACTCTGATTTTCCTCTTCTTGGCAACATAGACCTTTGCAATCTTCATGATGCCAGTAGGTAGCTCGTCGCCGATGGTGAGATTGTAATCCACACGTTTGAATTCGGCATCCAGCTCTTTGGAAGCAAGGAGATAATTATTGATGAGCTTCTTGATCTGCTCGTTGGTCTTCTTGTCGGAAGTCCACTTCACAGGATTGATATTGTTGTAATCTATTATATCAAGTGCGGTACGGTTAAATTTATCACCTTTACCTATGATACTGGTACCATAGAGATCGTTCAGACCAGCACACTTCTTATCAGAAACGAGAGTCCAGAGTTTGTCGATGAAGAGTTTTTTGAGTTCTGTACCACGTTTCTCGAAACCATCTTTAGCTTTTTGGATCCTATCCTTGAGTGCCTGCTTACCCTGACGGGAATTGTCTTTAGTTACACGCTCATAAAGTCGTTTATCTATGATTGTTCCGGAGAGTGAGGGTGATGCCTTAAGAGATGCATCCTTTACATCACCGGCCTTGTCACCGAAAATAGCCCGGAGAAGCTTCTCTTCAGGTGAAGGATCGCTTTCACCCTTAGGGGTGATCTTACCGATGAGAATATCGCCCGGTTCTACACTGGCACCTATACGGATGATACCATTCTCATCCAACTCTTTTGTAGCCTCTTCGCTGACATTAGGGATATCAGCTGTAAGTTCTTCCGGACCACGTTTAGTCTCACGCACCTCCATCAGATATTCGTCTACATGGATGGATGTAAAAATATCCTCTCTAATAATCTTCTCCGAAATCACGATGGCATCCTCGAAGTTGTAACCTTTCCAAGGCATGAAAGCCACTTTAAGGTTACGTCCAAGAGCCAGCTCTCCATTCTGAGTAGCATAACCTTCAGTGAGAATCTCTCCTTCAACAACCTTATCACCTTTCCTTACTATCGGAGTAAGATGAATGGATGTGCTTTGGTTGGTTTTGCGATATTGAGGGAGTTTATAAACAGTCACTTCGGGGCTGAAACTTACAAACTTTTCAGCCTCCGATTGCTCATACCTTATATGTATTTCGCGCGCATCCACATAAACCACCTCTCCTGCTCCTTCAGACACAATCTGAGTCCTGGAATCCCTTACCACGGCAGCCTCGAGCCCTGTGCCCACAATAGGGGCCTCAGGTTTGATAATAGGTACCGCCTGTCTCATCATGTTGGAACCCATGAGCGCACGGTTAGCGTCATCATGCTCCAGGAAAGGAATCA
>MTKW01002786.1_pt1 | contig 23615 bp, 21 predicted proteins | sample 1042761 | NCBI WGS metagenome assembly MTKW01 (sample SAMN06205366, study PRJNA360243) | anaerobic digester metagenome | biome: Wastewater treatment plant; feature: Anaerobic digester sludge; material: sludge; isolation source: anaerobic digester fed with sludge from wastewater treatment plant ...
TGGGTTTTTGGGCAAGCACCTTCATTTCTCCATAAACACCGGCAGAATATGTGGCCGGAAGTAACTCCGGGCCGGGGTTATTCCGTTCCGGCTGATAAACACATTTTGGCCCGGGGAAGCACTTTCATTTATCATGGAGCAGGCATTGCATGGTAATTCTCCGGCATAGCGAGGAATATGGCACAGAAGGCGATGTGGGCCCTTTAAACCTGCCATGCCCGGCGTGTTCGGCGAGGGAATTGCTCTTGTCTTTATAATTAATTAAATGATATAATGAGCAAAAAATACAGGAGAAAGAGCACGTGGAACAAAAAGAAATTCAGATCGGGCTATTGGGGATGGGAACTGTCGGAGGAGGCGTTGTTTCTCTGCTCCGCAGGAATGGAGAACATATCCGGACCAAAAATGGAGTCAAGTTAAATATAAAAAAGATTCTAATCCGCGATACCTCCAAGGTGAGGGCAGTGGACGGACTGCCTTCCTCAATTTTTACCCGTGATGCCTCGGAAATACTTCAGGATCCCCGGATAGACATCGTTACAGAATTAATTGGCGGGATCGAGCCCGCCCACCAATACATGGACGAAGCTTTGAGGCGGGGGAAATATGTGGTTACCGCCAATAAAGATGTTATGGCCCGCTTTGGAGCGGAATTGTTGGAGACCGCCGGGGAAAATAACAAGGCCATCTTCTTTGAGGCCAGTGCCGGTGGCGGAATACCCCTGATCAGGCCTCTTCAGCACTGCCTCTCCGCCAACCGTATCGAAAGGATCATGGGGATTATAAATGGCACTACGAATTATATTCTTACCCGGATGAGCTTTGCCGGTCTGGAGTTGGATCAGGCCTTGCGGGAGGCTCAGGAAAAAGGTTTTGCCGAAGCTGATCCTTCCAATGATCTTGAAGGCCGGGATGCGGCTTACAAACTGATAGTCCTTTCCGGACTGGCCTTCGGCAGTTTTGTGCACATCGATGACGTTCATATTCAGGGCATAAATAAAGTTGCGGCACAGGATCTGCTCTATGCACACCAGTTGGGATATACCATCAAGCTTCTGGCTGTGGGCGAGAGGGTCAATGACGGTCTTTCACTCCGTGTTTTTCCCGCCCTCCTGCCCCTCCAACATCCTCTCGCTTCCGTATACAATGAATTCAATGCGCTTTTTGTGGAGGGCAATGCGGTAGGGGAGCTGATGTTTTATGGAAAGGGCGCCGGAGCTTTACCCACGGCAAGCGCCGTGGTATCCGATATCATCGATGCGGCACGCTGCCTTACCTATGGCCTGAAAAACGGTATGCCTTCCATACCCTTGAGAGATACCCGCATTGTTCCCGGAGATGAGATGTGCTCCAGCTTTTATTTGCGTTTGCAGGCCCAGGACCGGCCGGGGGTTTTTGCCTCCGTGGCCACGGCATTTGGAGATGAAGATGTAAGCCTCGATATGATTTTGCAGAAGCGCAGTGATGCGGGAACAGCCGAGATCGTGCTCGTTACCCATGATGTCCGCGAGGCCGATTTTTTCCGGGCACTGGACCATATCAGCCGGATGTCCCCTATCGGTACTATAAACAGTGTTTTTCGGGTTCTCAAGAAAGAGAACGGTGATTGATCACGCCGGCATGGCAGGTTTTTATTTTAGTCTCCATGGATACTTCCATGCTGTCCTGCCAATATCTTCTATACGTAACAGGCAGGAATAATTCCTACAACGTGGAATATAATATTAATTAACAGTTGTATATATTGCAGTATATAACCAAGAGCTGTCTTTAAAATACTTTTACAGGTGATCTCTTTGAATATATCTCCTCGGTCTTTCCGTCCTACATGGACGGAAATTAATCTTAACGCCATAATTCATAATATCCGGGAATTCCGGCGGGTACTTCCCCGAAAAGTACAGATTATGGCTGTGGTTAAAGCGGATGCTTATGGGCACGGGGCGGTAGAGGTTGCCCAAGCCATGGTCAGAGGAGGTGTGGACTGGTTTGCCGTTGCTTTTCTCGAGGAAGGCGTGGAGCTGAGGTTGGCGGGGATAAAAACCCCGATCCTGTTGATCGGTCCAACCCCTCCGGAGCAGGCGGCGGCGGTAATAAAGTATAACCTTACCCAGACCATATTTTCACGGGAAATTGCAGAGGCCCTTTCTTGCGAGGCGGTTAAGCACCATGCCGAGGAATCTGTTCATATCAAGATAGATACCGGTATGGGGCGTGTGGGTTTAACACCGCGGGATACGCTAAAATTTATCAAGGAAATCTCATCTCTTCCCGGAATCAGGGTCGAAGGGTTGCTTACCCATCTGGCTTCAGCCGACGAGGAGGATCTATCCTATACCCATCGGCAGATCAATCTCTTTAATGAGACGATTCAATCGTGCCGGGAAGCCGGGATAGAGATACCGTTGGTCCATGCGGCCAACAGTGCCGGCGCCATAAATGTACCGGAATCACATTATAACCTTATCCGTCTGGGTCTTTCCATCTATGGGCATTACCCCTCGGGAAAGATTAGCACCGATCTGGTCAGCCTGCAACCGGCACTATCCTTCAAGACGCGGATAATTTATCTCAAAGAGGTTCCGGCCGGGACGTTTATCAGTTATGGCAGCACTTTTGTGACGGAACGAAAATCGCTGATTGCCACCATTCCGGTAGGTTATGCCGATGGATACAACCGGCTTCTCTCCAGCCGGGGTCAGGTTCTGGTTAAAGGAGTTCGTGTACCGATCGTGGGGCGCGTCTGCATGGATTATACGATGATTGATGTTACCGGAATAAATGGGGTCCGGATCGGCGACGAGGTGGCTCTTTACGGCCGGCAGGATGAGGAGGAGATTACCGTGGAGGAGGTCGCCGATCAACTGGAGACGATCCCCTACGAATTATTATGTGCTGTCGATAAGAGGGTTTCCCGCTTCTATATGGAAGAAGGCAAGGTGGTATCTTTCCGTAATCTTCTCGGGCGCAACTTTTTAACCGGTGGCCCCACAAAAGTATCGGCGGGTATGGATTATTAAATTACAAAATGGTAAAAAGTAATCCATGAAGGGGTATTGATAGGGCCATTAAAAAGAATCTATCAAGGTGTAAAGGCATATTTTTTAGGGAGGTGTTTCTTTTGGCCGAAACTAAAAGGATAATGATTAGCTTGCCCCATAATTTGTTACAAGAGGTCGATGGAGTTGTTGCCAAGGAGAAACGGACCCGCAGCGAATTTATCCGTGAAGCGATGAAACTTTACCTGAGGGAAAGAAAGAAACAGCAAATTCGTGAAAAGATGGAAAGAGGATATCGGGATATGGCCGGGATCAATCTTTCTCTTGCCAGAGAATCCGTCGAGGCCGAAAATGAATCGATACGGATTGCCGAAGAAATGATACGCGGAGAGTGAAGATAAGTACATGGAGATAAAGAGAGGCTATATATTTTATGCAGATTTAAGCCCGGTGGTCGGCTCTGAGCAGGGTGGGATCAGGCCGGTCCTTATTATTCAGAACGATGTCGGCAATCGGTACAGCCCTACAGTTATTGCCGCGGCTATTACTTCGCAGATCGATAAAGCCAAGCTGCCCACCCACGTGGAAATCAGCGCCAAAGAATCCAACCTTGAGAAAGATTCGGTTATTCTTCTGGAACAGATACGTACTATTGATAAACAGAGACTGCAGAAGAAGGTGGCCGAGCTCCATGAAGATGTAATGGTGGATATAAACGAGGCTTTGAAAATCAGCCTCGCTTTGATTGACTTTTAGTTTACATAGCATACAGGTCCTGCCGATGAGCGGGGCGGGGTGATGGGTTGAAAAGGAAGATTATCGGCATCACCTGTAACCGGGAAGAAGATAAAGGCCGGATTTTTCTTGAGGAGGTATATCTTGGAAAGGTGGCCAAGGCGGGGGGGATCCCCCTGCTGATTCCACACCTTGAAGAAAAATTCTGGCCTTATTTGATGGCACGATTTGATGGTTTTATTCTTTCCGGCGGCGGCGATGTCAGTCCCCTTATTTTAAATGAGGAGCCTCTTTCCGGGCAAGGTGAAATTTTCCCGCCGCGGGATCAGATGGAATTATATCTGGCCAGGCAGTCCCTGGTTCGTAATATACCGCTTCTGGGCATCTGTCGGGGGATGCAGATCATCAACATCGCCGCCGGCGGAACGATCTTTCAGGATATCAACACGCAGTGCTCCAACCACATCCAGCATATGCAGAGGGCCCCCCGCCGTTACCCTTCTCACCGTATCGAAGTAGCGGAAGGAACTCTGCTGCATAGAATCGTCAAGAGATCGATTTTAGAGGTAAACAGTTTTCATCACCAGGCTGTTCGTGATATACCCGCCGGTTTGGCTGTTGCGGCCAGATCTGCGGACGGGATCGTCGAGGCCATCGAAGGAACAGATTCAACTTTTATCCTGGGGGTGCAATGGCATCCGGAGACGATGGAGGATCATGCCTCACAGGCTATTTTCACCTCTTTCCTGGCCGGCGTCTAGCCTTTCGGCCGGAGTGCCCGGTTTTATAACAAGTGCAGTATTCAGGATGGCATCGGCCATATCTTTATCATAATACGAATCGGTGAGATCATTTCCAAAACCAAGCCGAATACACCCGCATAAATTGCCACATATAGATCATAGGTCTGTTGTGGGCCTATCCCCATGCAGCATTGTAAGTTTAGAGAATATTTTTGATGTCAGGGAACCTGTACCCTTGACATTGGTGTGCCTGCCAATTTACTTCTCCAGAAGGTATAGTAAGGTTTTTATAGGAAAAACTTATACTGTCATAATCGCTTGTGGAGAGGATTTACAGAGTAAATGAGCATTTTTACCCGGCTGTTCAAGAGAAAAAAGAGAATTAATTTTAACGATAATCATGATATCAGCAAAAGGTATGACGAGGCACGCAAGTTGAAGCTGGTCTCCGATCTGGATGAAAATATCAAGTTGATCATGCAGGTCTGTGGCTCCAGCGCTGACCTGAACATACGGCGCTTCAAGACCGGTCAAGAGGTTGCGGCCGTTATAATATATTTGGAGGGGTTGATAGAGAATGCCGTTCTGCAGGAAACGCTCAAAGTTCTGATGGTTGAGACCGCCAAGGTATCCCAATTACAGTCAGCCAAACAGCAGATATTTCCTGCCGCCGTGGAACATTTTGCCGTGGTTAACGGGATTAAAGAAGTTGAGAATGTTGCCGAGCTTTTCTACGGCCTTTCGTCCGGAGAAACGGCTCTTATTTTTGACGGTACCCCCAAAGCGCTCCTCTGTGATACCAAGGGTTGGGAGAAAAGATCTCTGGAGGAACCCGATTCGGAACTCACGGTCAGAGGTGCGCGTGACGGTTTTATGGAAAGCCTGCGCACAAATACCGCCCTGGTCAGAAGGCGCATCCGGATACCTCATCTGTGGATTGAGAAAGTAACTGTCGGCCATCTGAGCCAAACGGAGGTGGCCTTTGCTTATATCAAAGGGCTGGCGCCCGATGAGCTTGTCAATGAAGTACGTAAGCGGCTGCAGCGCATCGAGATAGACGGAATTTTCGAGTCCGGCTATCTGGAAGAATATATAAGCGATACCCCTTTTACCCTGTTCCCCCTGGTCTATCCGACCGAGAGACCGGATCGGACCTGTGCCGCACTTCTGGAGGGAAGGGTGGCCATCTTTACCGACGGTACTCCCCACGTGCTTCTGGCACCTGCAAATTTTCTTTTGTTTTTGCAGGCGCCGGATGATTATTATGAACGGTGGATGAGCGGAAGTTTTATCCGTATAATACGTTATCTGGCCTTGTTTATATCCCTTTTTCTGCCCGGTCTTTACGTGGCGATGATAAATTTTCACCACGAGATGATCCCGACGGAACTGTTGCTGCGGATAATCGCCTCCCGTCAAGGGGTCCCCTTCCCCGTTGCCGCCGAGGTGTTGATCATGGTTATCCTGGTTGAGATTCTGCGGGAAGCCGGTGTCCGGTTACCGAAAGTTATCGGTATGGCGGTCAGCATCGTCGGTGCTCTTATTCTTGGGGATGCAGCTATACGAGCCGGGCTGGTATCACCGATAGTGGTAATTGTGGTCTCTCTCATGGCCATCGCCGGTTTTTCGGTCCCCTCATTTTCCCTGGGCATCAGTATCCGCATCTTAAGGTTTATTTTTGTTNNTTATCCATCTTGTCTCCCTGCGTTCATTCGGGTACCCTTACATGAGCCCGTTGGCGCCGCTTATTACCCGCGATCTGAAGGATTTTGTGCGAGTATGGTGGCCGGCGATGCGGACCCGCCCCCAACTCTTGGGGGAACGGGAACCTCTACGCCAGCCGGGGGGGCAGGAGTCCCTTCCCTACAAGGATCAGTATATAACAAAAGAAGATCAGGATTAGAAGATGCACGTAACAAAAATTGCCAACCGCCAGCTGTTCTTTATTCTTTTTATGATCCGCACCACGATTATTTTAGCCATTCTGCCGCCGGTGGTAACGGTTTACAATGCTTTCCAGGATGCGTGGGCGTCCGTGATCGTATCTTTTTTCACGGCCTCGATACTGGTGATCATCATCGGGAAGCTGGGACTTCATTTTCCGGAGATGACCGTTATCGAGTACAGTCAGAAATTGCTCGGCACCTGGCCCGGACGGGTGATCTGCCTCGTATTCCTATGGGGATTTCTGGATATGGCCTCCATAGATGTGCGTATTTACAGTGAAGCGCTGATTGCCGGTTTTCTTCCGGAATCACCACCCACTTTTGTTGTTGCCTCGATGGTAATCGTAGCGGCTGTTGCCGCCTATCATGGCCTTGAAGCTATTGGCCGTGCCGCCGATCTGCTGTTTCCGTTTTATTTACTGATGATTGTACTGAGCTTGACCATCCCCCTCCCCCAGGTAATCTCCCTGTCTCATAATTTGGAGCCGGTCCTGGCCCGCGGCATGTTGCCGGTTCTGGGGGGAAGTGCCGTTATCACGGCCATGATTGCCAATTACCTGGTCCTGGCGATACTGGCCCCTGCCGTCACCAAACCACGGAAGGCTCTGAACACGGCCCTATGGTCTCTGGCCTTCTCCACCCTGGCCATTGTTTTAACGGCCATCGTTACCGTGGCTATCCTTGGTCCGCACAAGGCCTCAAGAACGTTGTATCCTTTCTTTGGTATGATCAGGACGGTCTTACTCAGCAAATTTTTGGAGAGGGTGGAGATATTTGCCGTGGCCACCTGGGGTTTTGGTCTCTTTATCGAGCTGGCCATCATTATCTTCTGCGGGGCCAGAGGCCTCTCCCAGATTCTGGGGCTAAAGGATTACCGTCCGCTGATTGCTCCCATGGCGGTGATATGGATCACGCTTTCCATGCATTCCAATAAAAATATTTTTGATATCAAAGAAACTTTCCGGCCTGATATTTTCGTGCCCTATGGGATAGGGCTGATCGTGGTACCTTTTGGCATATTGTGGGGGGCCTATCTGCTGAGACGGAGGAAGCTGTGATGTGCACAAAAATTGCGGCGGCCTTGATAGCGGTGGCGATAATATGTTCATCATTGTTGGCGGGGTGCTGGAACCTGCGTGAACCTGAAAGTNNTTTAATATTATTGTCCAGATTGCCAACCCCATGGGAACGACTTCCGGTTTGGGCGGAAGTCCCGGAGAGCAGAAGCCTTTTCAAGTGATCTCGTCCTACGGGAAGACACCTTTTGAGGCGATGCGGGCGTTGGCACAGGGTTCCAGCCGGGAGATCTTCTGGGGGCACAACCGCATAGTCCTCTTCTCGGAGAGGGCGGCCCGCCGTGGAGTGAAAGAAGTCTTTGATGTGCTTGAACGTAAAAGGCTGATTCGTCTCATCGCCCGTCCCGCCGTGGTCCAGGGGGATATCCGCAAACTTATGGAGGCTGATTATCCTCTTGAAGAAACGGGTGCGGCCGGGCTTGACAAACAGATGGCCTCTATCCAGTTGGAAAAATCGATCTTCAATACCCTTTTATTCGTAGATTTATACAGTGCTATCGAGGCATCGGGAATGGAGATGTTCATGGGCAAGATAAAAGTTCATGATGACCGGAAAGAAAAAGAAGGCGGAGGTGGTGGGGGAGGAGATAGCGGAGGTGGCGGGGGAGGAGATAGCGGTTCGGGAAGCGGCGGGGGGTCCGGGAGCGGATCCGGCCCTCCGGCGGAGATCGGCGGCGGCGCTATCTTCAAGGGAGACCGCATGGTCGGGTGGGCCAGCCAACGCCAGACCGAGGGATGGTTGTATGTTCAGGATCGTGGGTATTATTTCAATTTTATCATCGAGTGTCCAAAACACGAGGGGGAATATATCAGCATCGAGGTATTTGAACCGAAAAGTCACATGATACCGTTGTGCAGTGGCCGGGATATCAGGATAAAGCTAAAGGTAACTGCCGAGGGGAGCATAGAGAACACATCCTGTTATTACGAGGATATCATGGATAAGCAGTTCAGGCTTTCGGTGGAGCGAAGATCCGCCCGGGTAATTCGCAACCAGATAAGCGATATTATCAAAAGATCGCAGGAGCTCGAAACCGATGTATGCGGCTTCGGGAACCTCATTTACCGCAAGAGGCCACACGTCTGGGAAGAGATCGGCCATGATTGGGATGAGATATTTCCCCATCTGGCTGTTGATGTGGATGTGCGATTCAAGCTGATCCGTACCGGACTGGTTGATGAGCCTCTCAAGGTTGGCCGGTAGAGGCCGGAAAAGGGGAGCATTTACGATGATCGTATGGTTTATTCTGGTAATGATCGCCGTTGCTTTTTTACAGGGGCGGGTGCTGATCAAGCAGAAATACTGGGGCGAACTTGCCGCTTTTGGCGTGCTCTGGCTGGTGGCAACGGTCTATGCTTCTTTGGTTATTCTGGGCGTTCCCCTTCCCAGCCCTTTTAGCATAATTGCCTCTTACATCAAAAAAATATACCGTTTTCTAGGGATCTCCATGCTGTCTTGAAGAGGGGGGCCATGGTTTAATTGGCGGAAGGGCGCGCTGTATGGGGTAGTCCGGATCAATATCCTCTCCCCGACAAGGTCCTTTGGAGTATAGATGGGAGATATTAAAAATAAAAAATGGGGCGGATCTTATGGCTCATATTTTAATTTTAGGCGGCGGCATCGGCGGTGTTGCCGCTGCCAACGTGCTGGCTAAATCATTGTCTCTGGAACACCGCATTACGTTGCTGGATCGGCGAAAGAACCATGTTTTTAAAAGTTCATTTCCTCTGCTGATGATCGATAAACGTAACCCGGAAAATATAAAGAAAAAGTTAGCGGGCCTTTACCAAAAAGGAATAGATTTTATTCAGGCGGAGGTTAAGGGGGTCTATCCCGAAGAAGCGGTGGTCCGCACGGAAAGAGGACCGTTTAAATATGATTACCTGATCATCTCGCTTGGTGCCGAACAGCAACCGGCGGCCCTGCCCGGTTTTTCCGAAGGTGCTTTTAACGCCTTCAATCTGGAACATATGGATGATCTGCGCTGCCGGCTGCCGGATTTTAAAAAAGGGCGCATTGTTTTTTTTATATCCGGTTTTCCGGTAATCTGTCCCACGGCGCCATTCGAGATGGTCTTTCTTCTTGATGAGTATTTTCGCCAAAGAGGAGACCGTGATAAAGTCGAGATTTCCATGGTTACCCCGGAGTCTTCCCTGCAGCTTCTGATTGGCCCGGGAGCGTCTTCCGAGCTAGGCAATATGATGGCGGAGCAAAAAATCAACCTCATTGCCGGGACTGAAATACTGGCACTTGATTACCATGCCGGACGGCTCTGTCTGGACCATGGTCTATCGATAGAAGGAGAGTTGTTTATGGGGGTCCCTCCCTGCCGGGGGCCGCAGGTTTTAAGTGATTCTTTTCTCGTTGAAGACGGCGGTTGGATCACGGTTGATCCTCATACTCTGGAAACCAGGGCCCGGAATGTATATGCTATCGGTGATGCCACCGGTATACGTCTGCCGTTTATGAAAGTTCTGGCTCCCAAATATGGCGTTTTTGCTCAATATCAGGCCGCCGTCGTGGCCAAAAACATCGCTTCGCTTATCGACGGCCGTAAACCCGGATCCCGTTTCAAGGGGAGGGGCAGGCTGGTGATCCGGACCGGTTTTGGACGGGCACGCTATTATGCCCTCAACTATTACAGGAAGCCAAAGCCCCTTGCCACTCTCTACCGTCCCATGCGGTCGGCTTATTGGGCTAAAGCCGTTCACGAAAGAAACTGGTTTACACGTTGGCTTTAACTACCGGAATGTTTATTCCCCGGATGCACCCTTCCTATTTGTCCAATCGGTTCTTGAGCCGCCGGGATAGCTGACTGTTTTCAAACAATTGACTGATAAGTGATAGAATCATGGGTTTTAATTGCTCTTATTTTGCCTTCACTCTCCAGGAAAACCATATGGGCAATCGTCTCCGCAATGGCAAAGTGGAGATCATGAACGGAGAGGTCGGTGCCGAAGATCATCCGGCATATCGCAAAGGCGGTATGCCCCTCCCCGGCTCTTTGTGCCATCAGATCAAGGCGGTCCCGGTGATGTTGAAACAGTTCCTTGATCCTTGCCTTTACCTCGTGGAATGATTCTCCGTGGGCGGGGAGAACCAGCTCGATGCTATGGCGATCTATTTTTTGAAGTGAGGAGAAAAAATTTTTCAGGGGGTTTGATTCACCCCCGGGCCATAGGCCGATGTTGGATGTAATCTTGGGCAGCAGGTGATCACCGGAAAAGAGGATCTCCGGGTCCGGGCAGAAGAAGCAGATATGGCCGTCGGCATGGCCGGGGGTATGGATTGCTGTGCCGCAAAGATTTCCCAGCATTATCTTGTCTCCATCCTTTATCGTGTTGATCCGGGGGAGGGCGGGAAAGATGGCCCGGCTGGTTTTTATCATATTGTCCGTTATCAGACGCAGCAGATCCGGGGGGACCCCGTGGGCCAGATAAAAGTCATTCAGGTTGCCCATGGCTTCAAAACCGGTCTGCCAGATCGCCTGAATATCGGAAAGATCACGGGCGGACATATATACCGGGGCCCCGCTTCTCTCCTGGAGCCATCCGGCGGCTCCGTAATGGTCGGGGTGATAGTGGGTTACATATATACCGCGGATATCTTCCCATTCGATTTTCAATTCCTCTATTGCATTGCTCCACCCTTCGTGTGTAGGGGGGATATTCAGACCGGCATCGATGATGGACCATCCTTTTTTCCCCTCGATCATGTAGCAATTGACGTGATCGAGGGCAAAAGGCAGGGGAAACGTAATTTTATAAATGCCGTCTATGCCTGTATATTCTGGTTTTATGGGTTTTATATTCCTCGAAATGGACATAATCAATGTAGTTCGTTAAATATTCAGGTAATTCCTGCCGCCGATGACAAATCCCCCGCCTGTCATTCAGAGCGAAGCGAAGAATCTTGGGTTTTTGGGCAAGCACTTTCATTTCTCCATAAACACCAGCAGAATATGTGGACAGAAGTAACTCCGGGGCGGGGTTATATCATTTCGGATGATAATGGCAGAATCGGCAGCGGATCATCGGGATGCTATATCGTGAATTTTTCCTATCTTCCCTTTCCAAAGGGGGGAACAGTCAAATAAATCCCCCCTAGCCCCCCTTTTCCAAAGGGTGGAACCTCAAAAATCCCCCTTTCCTAAAGGGGGATTTAGGGGGATTTCAAATGCTTAAAAACCACCTCGAGCACCCCTTCAAGATTCTCAAAAACCTCCCTGTCCGTCAATTACAAGCTTATCTTTAGGGCAGATTTTTATCTTCTCATTTCGAGCCCCCCCACCCTGTCATTCCGAGCGCAGCGAGGAATCCTGAGCGGAGCGAATGGTTTTGCGCAGAAATGACAATGAATGTGGCGGGAGCGCGTGGGAATTATCGGGCAAATAAGGGAGGCTCGGCCAGGGCATTTGGCGGGGTTATCCAATCTTTGTAATTATGAAGAGGGGCAGGATTATAAACGGTTCATAGAGAATTTAATAATGTTGAAGATGCAGTAATTTTCCGGCGTATAACGCTGAAAATACATATTTGCGTGGGGAGGTTTTAATCTTGAAATACCTGCTGACCATCGATCAGGGCACGACGGGAACGACGGCAATTATTTGGAACGAAGGCGGTGTACCTTTGGCGCGGGTGAACCGCGAACATGAGCAGTTTTATCCGCAGCCCGGTTGGGTTGAACATGATGCCGAGGAGATCTGGCGCGCGGTCGTCGATACTGCCGGGCGGGCGGTGAAGGAGTCGGGTATCCGGCCTGCACAGATTGCGGTCATCGGCGTTACCAACCAGCGGGAGACCTGTGTTTTCTGGGATCGGGTTACGGGCAGACCGCTTACGCGGGCCATCGTCTGGCAATGCCGCCGCTCCGCACTGCTGTGCCAGGGATTACGCGAAAAAGGATACGAGGAACTCTTTCGCCAAAAAACGGGCTTGCTTCTTGATCCTTATTTTTCGGGAACCAAGTTGAGCTTGGCACTGAAGAATGTTGAGGCCGTTAAAAAGGCATCTCTTGAAGGCAGGCTGGCTTTCGGCACTATCGACAGCTGGCTGATTTACAAGCTTACCGGCGGGAAGGTTCATGCGACCGATTTCTCCAATGCCTCGCGAACTCTTTTATTTAATTTGCATCAACTCGATTGGGATCCGGAGCTGCTGAAGATTCTGAATGTGCCGGCGGAAGTTCTGCCCAAGGTGCTGCCCAGCAGNNGCCGGAGACCAGCAGGCGGCCCTTTTCGGACAGGCCTGCTTTGAGTCCGGTATGGCCAAGAACACCTACGGAACGGGCAGTTTTCTCCTGATGAACACCGGCAAAAAAATCGTTACTTCCCATGCAGGCCTGCTGACCACCATTGCCTGGGGGCTTGGAAGGGAAGTGGAATATGCTCTTGAAGGGAGTATCTTTATTACCGGGGCGGCGATTCAGTGGCTGCGTGATGAGCTCGGAATTATAAAGAAGGCCTCGGATGTGGAGGCTTTATCCAATGAGGTTGCCGATACGGGCGGCGTTTATTTTGTTCCCGCTTTTGTGGGGATGGGAGCCCCCTACTGGGATCCCTATGCAAGAGGGCTTATCATCGGGATCACCAGGGGAACGGGGAGGGCGCATCTTGCCCGTGCCGCCGTGGAAGCCATGGCTTACCAGAGCCGTGATGTGCTGGAGTTGATGAACAGAGAATCGGGAATATCGCTGAAGGAGATCCGTGTCGATGGCGGTGCCGCTGTCAATAATTTCCTCTTGCAGTTCCAGGCCGATCTGATCAATCTCACCGTCCGCCGTCCCGCTACTCTGGAAACGACATCATTGGGCGCGGCTTATCTGGCCGGGTTGGCGGTCGGGATCTGGAAGGACCGTGATGAGATTGCCGCCATGTGGAAGGAGGATACCTGCTTTGAACCGGCGATTAGCGATGCGGAACGTGAGGGCCGGTACCGCCGGTGGAAGACCGCGGTTGAACGTTCTCTTAAATGGGCGGATTAAGGGGTAATTGTACTTGTAAAATAAAGCAAAGGATTGGATGACCTATGTTCAATGAGGCATGTTTAATTTATTGTTTAAAAGATGAGGAAGAAAAAACGGTAAAATTCAAGAATCTTGCCTGCCGGAAGCCGGAGTTGCAGATCCAACTGGAGAAGGAGCAGACTGAATTCGGCACGTTGCTTTATTTGAAGCTAAGGGCCGCTACTCGGATGGAATTGGTTGATTTCCAACTGGAAGCACGGCCGCTGGGGATCGATAAAAACTCGCTGATGATGGTAAACGGTTTCCAGTCCTGGAGTTCCAGCCGTGAGATGATGAGTGATGAAAGGATCAAGCCCGTTTTCCCGCTTTCGCGTTTTGCCACTGAGCCATACGGAGATTACGGTATTTACAAATATCCGAACCGGCGTGGAAGGTTACATTCATGGACCTATACCTACTTTCGCAACCTCTCCGACCCTTTCTACCTGTTCGGTTCCGTGGATGAATCGTCGGGTTATACCCTCTTTGATTATGATTTTAACACCGGTATGCTTGTCATTAGCCGGGATTGCCGGGGGGTAATCCTTCATGAAGGGGACTGCTTTGCTCTGTTAAGTCTCTATCTGGGCAAAGGTGACGAGAAAGAACTTTTTGAAGATTATTTTGCCCGGTGGTCGTTACTCCGAAAAGGAGCGCCTCAATGTACCGGCTGGACCAGTTGGTACAACTATTATACCAATATATCGGCGGATATAATTGATGAAAACCTTGAAGTTCTCCGGAGGGAAAATATCGCCGTCGATGTTTTTCAGATTGATGACGGATATCAGAAGGCCGTTGGTGATTGGTTGGAGGTTAACGATAAGTTCCCGGCGGGGATGGGAGCCGTGGCCGGGAATATCCGCCGGCATGGCTTGAAGCCGGGGCTCTGGCTGGCGCCGTTTATCTGTGAGCACGATTCCCGCCTGTTCAAGATCAAGCCCGAATGGCTGCTGAGAGATGCCCGTGGCAAGCCCGTCAGAGCCGGATGGAATCCCATGTGGAGCGGTTATTTTTACGCCCTGGACTTTTATGCCGATGGATTCAGGGATTATTTGAGAGAGGTCTTCCGTACCGTTGGTGAAGAATGGGGTTTTGAGTTGCTGAAGCTTGATTTTCTCTACGGGGTCGCCATTCTGCCTCATCATGGGCGCAGCCGCGGGCAGATCATGAGTGAGGCGATGGATTTTATCCATGATATCGCAGGCCGCTGCCGTCTGTTAGGGTGCGGCGTGCCGCTGGGGCCGGCGATGGGGAAGGTTGATTACTGCCGTATCGGCAGCGATGTGGCTCCTTTCTGGGAATATCGTCTGCTCAAATTTATAAATGTTCGTGAGAGAATATCCACCATCAATTCGCTAAGCAACACGATCGGCAGAGCAAGGCTTGACGGTTATGCTTTTCGCAATGATCCGGATGTCTTTATCTTGCGTGATGGGAAGATCGGGGTTAACCGCAACAAGTTGAGTGGGCATCAACGCTTTACCCTTTTTTTCGTCAATCATCTTCTGGGGGGGCTTGTTTTCCTTTCCGATAACATAGGTGAATATAATGTTGAACAGATGAATATGTTGCGGCAAGCTTATCCGGTAAAGGAGAAGGAGATCATCGATATAATTCCGAGCGGAGACCTTTATCGCATCCGTTTCAAGGTCAACGGCGATGAATACCTTGCATTGGTCAATCTGGGGAGCAAGGCCTGCCGCGTTAAGCCGGGCCATGGTATTTACTTCAACCCGGACCGATGTGTAATATACGGAGATACCGAGGTGCGGTTATCACCATACGAATCCTTATGTTTGCGCAAGGTGGAGCCTTCCGAAGGCAAACCCTATCTTCTGGGTGCTTCCGGCCATATTTACCCCGGCGCACAGATTGCAGAAGTGAAGATGGAAAAAGACGGCGTTACCCTCAGGCTGGCTCCGGGGGCTGCGGAGGAGACAAGGGTGTTCTTCAGCGTGCCTTCCGGGGATACGGCCTTGTGCGTTAACGGGATTGATTATCAGGCCTGTCTGTATGGCGATCTATATTATGTGGTGGTTAAACCCGAGGCCAAAGAGGAGCGGCTGCAAGAACAAGTTAAAGAGAAAAAAGAATTGCCGCCTTCCTTACCTTATCGGAAGCCGGAACGGCCCAGGGTCAGGAAGTTATATCGGAAAGACCGGGGCGATTGAACGGGCATAATCGACAAGGATCCGGATATATATTAACTGTAGCTTTATTTAAGGTCCTATTTAATTTTGATTTGCATTTGAAGATCCGCTGCCGTTATAATAAAATAACAGGATAGAGGGTGATCATGAGCATCAGATCTTCTTGAATCCCGGACCGGTTTATTTTTGTGTTGAAGTCCATAATTATTAACAAAAGAGGAGAAAGAGGGAGAGTTAATGATGAAGTTGTGGAAAAACCTGCTCGTGCTGATGGTGTTATCGTTGTTTGTGTGTATGATCGTCTGCGGATGCGGCGGTGTTCAGAGTTCGCCCAAAAAAGTGGTGGAAGCTTATTTTGACGCCTTCCAGAAAAAAGATATGAAAACAGCCATCACCTATACCCTGAATGCCGATCTGAGTGACAGCAAACTGGCCCAGATGGAGGATATTTTAAAGGAATTTGAGATCAAGAGCTTTAAAATAGAGAAGGTTGAAAAATTAAACAAGACCCAGGCGACGGTCAGCGTGGAGGTTACAACTGCATTCAAGGGTGATGAGTCCAAAGCGGTCAGTGATATCACCGTAATCAAAAAAGACGGCAAATGGTATATCGATGACGGCCGGGATAATGATGATTGGGATGAGGATCGCCGCGAGCCCGAAAAAGATAAAGATCAAGACGATTCCGTTTCCGAAAATACGGATGATGGACGGCAGAGCGAGACCGATGATTAGACCGGCAACGGAGCCGCTCAAGAAGATTAACAGCGGGTAATTAAATGAATTATACAAGGCTTGTGGCAATACATTTCATATTGCCACAGGCCTTTTTTCTTGCGGGGGGGGGGATATTGCCCCGTGATGGGAAAATAATAATTGGATAAAAAAAGCAGCGTTTTATAAGGGGAAGGAGTGGAAACAAAGATGTACTGGGCGACTAAAGGACCAGAGAACACTGAAAAAACAGTTATGGCCGCATTAAAAAGAGCGGATGAACTGAACGTCAGGCGGATTGTCGTGGCCTCCAATACGGGGGCTACAGCCCGGAAACTGATCGGCGCCGGCCGGGAGATCGTATGCGTAACCCATCAGGTAGGGTTTAACGCTCCCGGAGAAGATGAGATGGGGAACGAGATAAGAGCCGTTCTTGAAGAACGGGGGGTAAAGGTACTTACGGCCACGCATCTTTTGGCCGGCGTGGATCGCGCGTTACGCTTCAAATTTCAGGGGGTTTACCCGGCGGAAATCATCGCCTCCACCCTGCGCATGCTGGGGCAGGGGGTCAAGGTTTGCGTGGAGATCGGGTGTATGGCTCTGGATGCAGGCCTGATTCCTTACGGAGAGGAGATCGTTGCCGTTGCGGGAACGGGCCGGGGTGCCGATACTGCCTGTGTAATAGTTCCTGCTCATTCTCAGTATTTTTTTGATACGCAGATCAAGGAGATAATCTGCATGCCGCGGGAAAAATAGCAGGATGCAGCCGATCTTTCCTCCCTTTGAACTTCAGGGAGGGGGCGGCGGGCCATTGCAGATCCAAAGAGCCAACCGGGGAATCATCCCGGTCAACCGGTCCGGTAAATACCTTATCAAGTAAACGGATATATTAATTATAAAAAGGAGTTTTAAAGTATGAATGGCCCTGGAAATGATGGCAAATTAATCCTCAAGCTCAGAGGGATGAGTTGCACCTCTTGCGCAAAGAGGATTGAGGATAGCCTGGGCGGAAAGAGAGGCATCAATGATGCTCGGGTTAATTTTGCCGCCGAAAAAGCCTATATATACTACGATACTCATCAAGTGGCCGCTGATGAAATTATCAACATCGTCAGGCAGTGTGGTTTTGAGGCCGGTATTGTTATGGATGGGATGGGGGAGGAAAAGACATCTTCCGTATCAATGGCGGCCATCGATGACGAAGAAATCGCTGCCGGTGAAGCACGCCGCAGGATGCTGCACGCGGCCCTGCCGGCAGGATTGATCTTTGTGCTGATGATTATAAATATATTCTGGACGGCGATCCCTTATTATCATCTCCTTGTTGCCGTTCTTGGTTTTCCGGTTGTGTTTCTGGCCGGGGCGGAGACTCACCGCCGCAGTTTGCTTTCTATAAGCCGGGGAACAGCCAATATGGATGTATTGATCTCTCTGGGCTCGGTCCCGCCATATCTGATGGGGATAGCCGCCTTCTTTTTTCCTCTGCCGTCATTTATGGAGATGAGTTCCATGATTGTTGCTTTTCATCTTCTGGGTCGTTATCTGGAACGAAGGGCAAGAGGACAGGCCTCCTCGGCGATCCGAAAACTTTTGGAGCTGGGGGCGAAAACAGCAAGAATCATGGTCGAAGGGGAAGAGAGGGAGGTTCCGATAGAGGAGGTGGTTGAGGGGGATCTTATGCTCGTGCGTCCCGGGGAGAAGATCCCTACCGACGGCTTAATTGTGAAAGGGGCCGGCGCCGTTGATGAATCCATGGCTACCGGAGAATCACTTCCGGTAGATAAAAATGAGGGTGATTCCGTTATCGGAGGAACCGTTAACCATCTGGGAGTGATGACTGTACGGGCCACCCGGGTNNTTTGCCGATCGCCTTACAGGGTATTTTGTGCCGGTGGTCATTGCTCTGTCGATATTGACGTTTCTGATGTGGATCATCTTTCCGGAGTTTTTTTTAAATATTGGCAGATGGGGGGCGCATTTTTTGCCCTGGATAAATGTGAACCCGGGCACTCTTACCCGGGGGGCCGTCACTGCTGCGGTGGCCGTGCTGGTTATATCCTGCCCTTGTGCTCTGGGGCTTGCCACTCCTGCGGCGCTGATGGTGGGAAGCGGTATAGGAGCGGAGAAGGGAGTCCTCTTTCGGCATGGCGAGGCTATTCAGACGCTGAAGGAGGTCCGGGCAATTGTATTTGATAAAACCGGAACATTGACTGCCGGACGGCCCAAGGTTACCGGTCTTGAGCCGGAGGGCGGTTTTTCAGATCATGATCTGCTCTGTTATGCCGCCACCGTTGAGAACGCCTCCGAGCATCCCCTGGCAGCCGCGGTGCTCGAGAGAGCACGTGAAGAAAAAATCAAGATCAGGCCGGTCAGTGAATTTTTGTCCGTTACCGGCAAGGGCGTAAAAGGGATTGTCGAGGGGAAACAGGTTCTGGTCGGCAGCCGCCGCATGCTGGAAGATCATGGTGTTCCAACCGATCAAGAGGTAGAGGCCAGGATGGAAGACATGGAAAATGAGGGCCGGACCTGCATGTTGGTTGCCATTGACGGTATCACGGCCGGGGTGGTGGCGATCGCGGATACGCTGAAAGAGGAAGCGGCCGAGGTCATTGATGAACTTCATCGATGGGGGCTTGTAACGGTGATGGTCACCGGCGATCAGCGGCGAACCGCCGAGGCGATTGCCAAACAGGCCGGCATCGATCAAGTATTGGCCGGTGTATTGCCGGGAGAGAAGGTGGATGCCATACGGCGCCTGCAGGAAAGAGAGGGCATGGTCGCCATGGTCGGCGATGGAATTAACGATGCTCCCGCCCTGAAACAGGCCAACGTGGGCATCGCCATCGGAACCGGTACCGATATCGCCATCGAGGCGGCGGATATAACTTTGGTACGTGGCCACCTGGGTTCGATAATTACGGCCCTTAAACTTTCCCGGGGAACTTTTATCAAGATCAGGCAGAATTATTTCTGGTCCTGGTTTTACAATTTGGTGGCTATCCCCATCGCCGCCCTCGGTCTTCTGCACCCCATAATCGGTGTGGCGGCGATGTCGTTCAGCTCCCTCAATGTGGTCTGGAATTCACTCCGCCTCCGTCGCTACAATTTTTAATCGGTTATCATGATTTATTTTAGACGGGATATCGCCTGAAGATAAAAAGATTGTGCTCCTCTGCTATCCTGAAAATTTTGGCTTCAAGGATCCTTGAAATCCGCTGCAGGGGCGGCCGTGGCCGCCGCCTCCTAAAAGAAGGAGATAAATACTCTTTTAACGAAATATGTTCTTAGATATCCAGGGAGGGGTTGGGATCGTGGGGAAGATTTTGGTTGTGGCGGAGAAGCCTTCTGTAGGGCGAGATCTGGCCCGGATTTTAAATTCCCGCACGAAGACGGACGGGTACATTGACGGTTCCGACTACGTGGTTACCTGGGCCATAGGCCACCTGGTCAGGCTCTGCGATCCCGAAGATTATGACCCGCAGTACAAAAGGTGGGCCCTTGACAGCCTGCCGTTGATCCCTTCCGGGATGAAGATAAAAGTGGATCCCAAGGTCAAGAAACAGTTTGATACGGTCCGGATGTTGATGAACAGCACCCGGATCGGTTCCATCATCTGTGCCACCGATGCCGGACGCGAGGGAGAGCTGATCTTCCGCTATATTTATATGCTTGCCGGATGTGATAAGCCGGTTCAACGCCTGTGGATTTCCAGCATGATCGATGATGCCATAAAAGAAGGATTCCGGAATTTAAGGCCCGGAAAGGAGTACGATAATCTTTTTTACTCCGCGCGCTGCCGTTCCGAAGCCGATTGGCTGATCGGCATCAACGCCACCCGTGCTTTTACAGTGCGGTTCGGCAACCTGCTTTCCGTGGGCCGGGTGCAGACTCCCACCCTGGCCATACTGGTCAGGCGGCAGGAGGAGATAGATAACTTTGTGGCACAGGATTATTGGGAAATCCGTGCCGATTACCCTGATTTTAGCGGCTTGTGGTACGATCGGAAGAAGAAGGAAAGCCGCACCTATGATCTTGCCAAAGCTCAGGAAATAGCTTTGAAGGTAGAGGGTAAAAGCGGTTTTATCATCGATATCCGGGAAGAAACAAAACGGGAACTGCCTCCTCAACTCTACGATCTGAATGAGTTGCAGCGCGATGCCAATAAAAAGTATGGATTCTCGGCCAAAAAGACACTCGATATCGCCCAGAAATTGTATGAAAAACACAAGGTGATCACCTATCCACGCACCGACAGCCGCTATCTCCAGACAGAGATGGTTCCCCGTCTGAAGGCGCTGATCGGGAGTGTGGGGGCAAGCTGCCCTCCTTACCGGGAATATGCCGATTATCTGCTCGGCCTGCCCAAGCTGCCGATTACCAAGCGGATCGTGGATAACCGTAAAGTAACCGATCACCACGCCATCATTCCCACGGGCAAGACGGCCAACCTTCTGGCCCATGAGCGTCAAATCTTTGATCTCATCGCCCTCCGCCTGCTGGCGGCTTTTTATCCGCCACATCTTTATAAAGTTACGACGGTTACGGCGGAGATAGAGGGAGAGCATTTTATCTCACGGGGGAAGGTGGTACAGCAGGATGGATGGAAAGCTCTTTACAGGAATGTTGCCACGGATCAGGGAAAAAAAGATGGCGCCGGAGATCCCCGGGCCATAAAAGATGCCGACCGGGAACAGCTATTGCCGCCGCTTAATAAAGATGACCCCGTCGAGGTGCGGGGCACCGAAATTCTTCAGAAAAAGACGAGTTCTCCGACCCATTATACCGAGGCGGGTTTACTTTCGGCCATGGAGAATGCAGGCCGGTTTATTGATGATGATGAGCTCAAGGAGCATCTTAAAGAGAGGGGATTGGGAACTCCCGCCACCCGGGCGGGGATCATCGAGAGGTTGATCGCCGTGGATTACCTGAAGAGAGAGGGAAAGAAACTTGTTCCTACCCGGAAGGGAATCGGCCTGATCGATGTGGTTCCCCCGGAGCTGAAATCCCCGGAGATGACCGGCGCATGGGAGCAGAAACTCAGCGATATAAAAAAAGGACTCCTGGCACCTGCAGAATTCATGGATGACATAAAGAGATATACCGCATACGTGGTGGAGGAAGCCGGAAGAGCGGATATTGGCAAGATGCAGGAATGGGAGGAAGAAGGAGGAGAAAACATTACCGGTCACCGGGCTTTACCGGCCCGGTCGCTGGGCAGATGCCCTTCCTGCGGGGAAGGTGAAGTGATCGCCAACCCGAAGGGATATGGTTGCAACAGATGGCGGGAGGGCTGCGCCTTTTTTATCGGGCGACAGATACTCGGCCGGCGGATTTCGGCCGAAAATGTAAGACAGCTGCTTCAGAAAGGCGAGACCCAACGGATAGAAGGATTTACCTCCAAAAAAGGCAAAAAGTTCAGCGCCCAGCTGGTTATGGAGGAGGGAGGCCGCCTCCACTTTAAATTTACTTAGCGGTGGCTTGATTTTTTATAATTTTTATCTGACCACAGGAGGAGGAGTTTGCGGGTGATTAAGATATTGCATACCGCCGATCTGCATCTCGATGAAGAGAGGGAGGAGAGATGGGCGGCACTTGCGGAAATCGTTAAGCTGGGAAGAGAGGAACAGATTGATGTTCTGGTCATCTCCGGCGATCTTTTCGATCAGCATACCGATGTGGAGCGGCTGCGCTCGCGGTGGAGGGAGATATGGGAGGATGCCGATTTCCAAACGCTGATTTTGCCCGGTAACCATGATTACAGCTGTTACCGGGAGGGGTTGGCTTTGGGGGAACGGGTACAGGTAATCCAAAACTTTGATGAGCCGGTGGAAATAGAGGACGTTAGATTCTGGGGAATGCCCTGTGAGATTCAGGGGAGCGCGGGGATTGCCGCCAGACTCCATTCCCGAAAGAGGGATCTCGATGAAGGTGAAACGGATATCCTTCTTTTTCATGGCGAGCTTCTGGATTCTTTCTTCTCCAGACAGGATCTCGGAGATGAGGGCTATGAACGGTATATGCCCCTGAAACTGGCATATTTGAAAGATCTGCCCTTTGATTATGTTCTGGCCGGTCATTTTCATGCCCGCTTTGCAGTATGGGATCTGGAGCAGGGAGGTTATTTTGTTTATCCCGGTTCACCTGTCTCGGTCACCCGCCATGAGACGGGGCCGCGAAAGGTTAATATTTTTACCGTTGGCGATCAGCCCTGTGCGAGGGTGCTTGAAACCCTGCATTACGAAGAAGTAAACATCCATCTTGATCCCTGGGACGGCAGCCGTAACCCCATTGAGATCGTCGGCGGGCACCTGCAGGAGCTTCCTGCGGCGGCAAAAGCAATCTTATCTGTAAAGGGATTTATCGATGGGGAGAAACAAGGTATGGGCGAGAAGAAACTGGTGAAGGAGATTGACCGTATCGCCGGCCCGCGGTGCGCCGGAGAGATAAATTATGCATTTCAGGATATCCGTCCGGTGCTGGAGAGCGAAATTTTCCATCTGTTTATCGATAAAATTGAAGCTGCAAATTTTCCTGAGGAGAAGAAGATCGGGGTAAGAGATATGGTAATCAGAGCAATGATGGGGGTAAATTCATGAAGATAAGGGAGTTTTCCGTTTTTCGTTACGGGCCTCTGGCCAATCGCGGCCGCATTGATTTGGAGAATTTTAATCTTCTGTTTGGTCAAAATGAAGAAGGCAAAACACTGACGATCGATGCACTGGTTAAGTTGCTCATGGGTAAAGGTTCCCGCAGCTTTGACCGGATCAACAGGGTTGAAGAACAACCTGAAGGTTATGTGATGGTGGAAAAAGAGGACCTGGGGGAGATCAAATTGCCGCAGGCCGGCAACCTGACCGCCATTGCAGGATTAACCGCTTCCGAGTGCCGCAACATCTTTATTATCCGGGACAGCGATCTGGCGATTGCCAAAGAAGACGATTTCTACAGGGATGTGACCAACCGCCTGGTGGGGCTGCAGACGGAGGAGATTGCCCGCATTATCAGTGAATTGCGGCACCTCGGCTCCCTTACTCTGAAAGGTGATTTTCAGGATACCCCTCCCCGGAAACTTAAAACCCGCCTGCAACAGGCGGCAGTACTTACAGATCAAATAGACAACCAACTGCAATTGTTGGAAGAAGCCGGTTTTGAGGAGTTGGAAGAAGAGCTTTGGGAAGTGGAGCAAAAGTTGGATGAGTTGGAAGACGAACTGGAGCGGCATGAAGAGGCAAGACAGGGAGA
>MTKW01010270.1_pt1 | contig 23573 bp, 21 predicted proteins | sample 1042761 | NCBI WGS metagenome assembly MTKW01 (sample SAMN06205366, study PRJNA360243) | anaerobic digester metagenome | biome: Wastewater treatment plant; feature: Anaerobic digester sludge; material: sludge; isolation source: anaerobic digester fed with sludge from wastewater treatment plant ...
ATAATTAAAATCAATCTTTAAAAAGTTTATGGTTATTCAATGATTTAAGTATTCAAGATAATTTTGTAATATATAGACGGCTGCTAATTTATCAATTACTTTTCTTCTTTTTTCTCTACTAATATCTGCTTCTAGAAGGGTTCTTTCAGCTGAAACAGTAGTTAATCTTTCATCCCAGTATACTATCTTAGGGTTTATTCTTTTTTTGAGGAAATTTCCAAAGTCTTGTACTTTTTTACCTTGGGGACCAATAGTTCCATTCATATTTTTAGGTATTCCCAGTACTATTGTTTCAACATTTTCGTACATATCTATAATTGACTGCAATTTTGCCAAATCCTTTTCTAGGTTTTCCCTTTTAATAGTGGTAACTCCCTGGGCGGTATAACCCAATAAATCACTTATTGCAACTCCTATGGTTTTATTTCCAACATCTAAACCTAAAATTCTTCCCATTTTTTACTTTCTCCTATATTATTTTCAAACAAAATTCTGGGCAATAGGCACCACAGTATCCACAAAGTATGCAATTTTCTATATTAACTATTGCCTTTCCATCTACAACCTTAATTGCATTATGAGTACAATTCTTTTCACAATTACCACAACCAACACACCAAAAATCCACCAGTAATCGTCTTGGCTTTTTTCTTAATTTATCTTTGATACTTTGGTTAATATCCCAACCATTGAAAGCTGAAACATTATATAATACCTCTTCAATAGACTGCATTCCTACTGCAATGGAATCAAGGAAATCTAAGGATAAAACATAGTTAAAACATTTTTCTATATTATTAATTAAATTTCCACCACCTAAGGGCTTCATTCCATATATTCCTTTGCCCATAGACTTTGCATATTTAATTGCTAATTCCATATCTTGACGACTTCCATCTCCAATTCCTATTCCGTTAATATTGATAATAGGATGGATTACATCTACTTCTGGAATTTTAGAGGCTAATTTAACAACTTCTACTTTATGTGTAGATATGCCTACAGCCCTAATATTACCTTTCTTTTTTTCTTTTAGAAAATATTCAAATGCTTCCCAATGCCCCTTGATTGTATGAATACTTTCCTGTTCATGGAGCATAAATATATCAATATAATCTCTGCCTAATAATTTTAGTGCTTTATGAAAACTTGATTCTGCTCCCTTTTTTTCATAATCATAGGATTTAGTTGAAATAATTAATTCCCTTTTACTAAATTCCATTGCTTTTTTAATATGGGGATAGGTATTATATAAATCTGCAGTATCTATAAAGTTAACTCCTTTTTCCATAGCAAAAGCAATTATTTTACCCCCTTCTTCAGGTGTAAGGTTGGCCTGCAAAGGCCCCACTGTTAACCCTCCGAAACAAAGCTTTGAAACCTTTAAACCTGTATTACCCAAATCTTTATATTCCAATTAAAAACCTCGCTATCTATTATGTAATATCTTTATATTTTGAATTTGTCAATGGTTCTTGAATTAAAATATATAACAAGCTAAAAGATAAAAATATTAAGCAAGTAGCTGCAGCAACAACTCCTGAATCATTTACCATAAATGCTGTTATACTTGCAACTACAATTCCAGCCCAGCCCTTTGACAAATATGAATATCTATTAAAGACTTTCTTTAATTCGCCATATGGTTTATAAAATAGTATTGCAAAGACCATTAAAGTAGCAACTAATACCTTACTCCAAATAGTAACACTAAATAATCTAATATTCATGGCAATTTTTCTTGTTACGATTGTAATTAAAGATGTGATTCCCCCTTCTTTGATAGAAGATATTGCTCCAGCCAAATGACTTTGGCTTTTTAAAAACATAGTATCCACAACAGCCATTATTGAAACAACTATAATTACACTAATAATTCCAAAAATTACTTGTTTCCATCCGATTTTTATTTCATATAACCTTAAAGATATAAAAATTGTAGCCATTGTTGCCGTAATAGTTCCCCCCACATTTGCTCCCCATTTTGGATAACCTATAACTATTATCAATAATGTTAATAGACTCATTATTATATATTTAGGCATCTTAAATACTTCTTTTAGTCCTAGGAACAATACTAGGGCAGATCCCACAAGTACCCCCATATATTCATTACCTATACCATAATATCTAGCTCCTATAATAGGATCATATCCTAATAATGATGAGCGTATCAACGGACTACCCATCAAAATATCCCCTATTAAACCTATTGTCATCATTAAGGATATTAATATAATTGGAATAATAGGATTGCCAGTTTTTTTACCTATAAAATAGCTTATCCAACTTATAAATATGGTAAATACAATCAGGATAATAAATGTTAAAGTCAAGCTATTGATTTTAAATACTGGTAAATAAAGAAGAACAACAGGAATTACCATACCACTTAATAATAAGTTTTTAATTATAGGATAATATCTATTACTAATTCTGCTTTTAAATAATACCATTATTAGTGCTATAACTAGTAATATAATCTGAAATATTGCAAAAAAGGATAATACCGGTAGTCTATTATTGGAAGTTGAAACAATTAATTCATTTATATTTAACAAAGCACTTAGATTATTGTCAGTAGGTACTATTTCAATAGGCTTTCCTATCATATTTGATTGCTCTATATTAAGATATTTTAATATGGTTGGGGCTATATCTATATTTCCAACTATTCCTTCCCTTCTAGTGGTGGAAGATTTAAGGACGCCCTTTTCTATATTATCTCCATATAGAATTAATGGGGTTAATTTAAACCCATTTTTGATATCTTCATCATTGGCAAAGGGTGTTACAATCATTAGTAATTTATTTTTTTTATTTACTAAACCTATAATATTTTCTATAAACAAGTCAATTTCTTTTATTATTGCATCTTTATGCTTTGTATACATAATTGNNTATAGTTAATGCAGAGAAGTCATTTTGTAAGTAATTATAGATTTTTTGATAATTAGTCTTTATACCACCAGGAAAAGAAATATCTTCAATTAGGATATTAGAGGAAATGTCACCATGGTCTACCCTTCCCCAACTGTCCATTGCAATTAAAACATGGGGATTTTTATTATCATCAATTTTTGTATTCATATTTCCATAAACAGATGTATTTAGATCTTTTTCTTTTATTAGGCTCCCTAATTGACCTACAATAGCCTTGTATTCACCTGCAGTATTGTATGCTATTAACTTATTAATATCAAGATTTATAATTCCATCATCAGGAGGAGTTTTTCCAGTTCTGGTTTTATAAATTAGTTTATTTTCCTCTGTTGCTGGAAATGCCTGGGAATTTAACCAGTTGCTTTCCGCTCTAACTCCTGCACCTATAGTAGCATAAGCTTTAGGTGTAATTGCTGTACCAGCAGTTCGGGTGTTCATTAATCCAACACCACTATTGTCAATTATTTTGGCGATAGAATTCATTTCTAGTAGATCATCATAGTTTACTTGATTGACTATAATCATAATAACTTGTTTTTCTTGGTAGGCATGAACAGATAAGGGAATAATAGATAAAAACATAATAAATATAATAGCAGCTAATAATGTCTTCTTTAGAAATGTCTTAATCAAAAAAACCACTCCTATTTTTGATTTAAATAGTTTTTCAATAATTCTTCTAAAATTTCATCCCTTTCTACCCTTCTTATTATACTTCGTGCATTATTATGACTAGTAATATAAGTGGGATCCCCTGAGATTATATATCCTACTATTTGGCTAATGGGATTATAGCCCTTTTCATTTAAAGCCTCAAAAACTTCTGATAGGATTTCCCTTACCTTTTTTGACTTATCCAGATCAACATTAAACTTTATTGTAGAGTCATTATTATTCACATTTATTACCTCCTTAAGTTCTCTTTAATCTATTATATATGGTATCTATTATATTTTCTATAGTTAGCCCCATCTTTTAACAAATGTATTATGAAAGAAATAAAAAACAATGTTTTTATTATTATAGGATAGGAAATATTTTCTATACCTGGATATCTAGACTAATCCAGTTTTTTAAAAACTAAACATATTAAATTAATTTATAAAGGATATAGAAAAGTTATTTTTAAAATCAACTATCCTATATCCTCTGAATCTAAATAAAACTAATCATTATTAATGACTTGTTGTTCTATTAAATTTTTAGCTAGTGATAGGGCTTGGGATATTTTATTTGTATCTTTTCCCCCTGCTTGAGCCATATCTGGCCGACCACCTCCTCCACCTCCAGTGGTCTTTGCAATTTCTCCTACTAATTTTCCAGCATGTATTCCTTTTTTAATTACATCTTTAGTTGCCATAATAACAAAGTTTACCTTATCATTTTTCGATGTGGCTAGAATAATTAATCCTGACCCTAATTTATCTTTTAGTTGGTCTCCTAATTTTCTTAATCCTGCCATATCAAATTCATCTTCTTGGGAAATAATAGTTGTTATACCCGATATTAGTTTCTTCTTTCCAAGCAATTCTTCAACAATTGTCTTGGAAATTTTATTCCTAAGGTCATCTATGACTTTTTCTTGATTTTTTTGATAATCAATAATATCCATAATTTTACCAGTCAAATCTTTAGATGATGTTTTTAATAACTGGGAGGCTTTTAATAATTCTTCTTCTTTAGATTTATAATATTCTATGGCTGCTTTACCAGTTACTGCTTCAATTCTTCTTATACCAGCAGCAATTCCTCCTTCACTAGTTATTTTAAATACACCTGCCTGACTAGTATTAGATAAATGGGTGCCACCACAAAGCTCAGCACTATAATCTCCTACTTTGACCACTCTAACTTTTTTTCCATATTTTTCTCCAAATATTGCAATGGCACCAAGTTTTATTGCCTCCTCTTTGCTAGTATAGATTGTTTTAATATTTAAACCTTCTAAAATAATGTCATTTATTTTATTTTCTACTGTTTCTATTTCTTCTTTAGTTAGGCCAGTAAAATGCTGAAAGTCAAATCTTAAACGCTTGTCTGTTACTAAGGAACCCGCCTGTTCAACATGTTCTCCTAGTATTTCCTTTAATGCTTTATGCAATAAATGGGTAGCGGTATGATTTCGGGCTGTATTCATTCTCAATCCTTTATTTATTCTTGCCAAAACATTTTGATTGTTTCGAATAAAGCCTTCTACCACCTGCCCCAAATGAAGAATTTTATCTTTCTTACCTTTTTTACAATCATATACTCTTACTAAACCTGTTTTAGTTTCTATAATTCCACTATCTCCAATTTGTCCTCCCCCTTCAGGGTAGAAGGGAGTTTTATCTAATAAAAGAATAATTTCTTCATCCTTTTTAGCCTCTGTAACTGGTTTACCATCTTTTGCTATAGCAAGAAGTTTACCCTTTACTTCTATATCACTATAACCAACAAATTCCGTAGCAATGTCATTATCTAAATATGAGAAAGGATCATCCTTCCATCCCTCCATTTCATTATTACTCCTTGCTTCTCTTGCCCTTTCTTTTTGTTTTTCCATTTCTTTGTTAAACTCTATTTCATCAACTTTCATGTCCTTTTCTTCAAGAATTTCTTTAGTAAGATCTAAAGGAAATCCGTAAGTGTCATAAAGTTTAAAAGCCTCTATACCTGTAAGGGTTTTTGTATTTTTCTTTTTTAATTCTGTTATGTGTTGTTCAAGTATATTTAAGCCCTGATCTATAGTTTCCTGAAATCTTTGTTCTTCAATAAGTATGATTTTTTCTATAGTACTACGTTTTTTCTCTAATTCTTTATAATAATCTTTTGATACTTCTATAACCATATTGGATATTTTATATAAAAAGGGCTCATGTAATCCCAAAAGTTTACCATGTCTAGCAGCCCTTCTTAATAATCGTCTTAATACATATCCTCTTCCTTCGTTGCTAGGTAATATTCCATCACTTATCATAAAGGTTACACTTCTTATATGGTCTGTGATAACACGTATAGATGTATCTATAGAATTATTCTTACCATATTCTATATTTGCCAATGAAGATATATAATTTAAAATTTGTTTTATGGTATCTATTTCAAATAAATTATTTACTCTCTGCATTATTACCGCCATACGTTCAAGACCCATACCTGTATCTATATTTGGATGTGCTAAGGGATGATAGTTTCCTTCTTCATCTTTGTTATACTGGGTAAATACTAAATTCCAAAATTCTACAAAACGATCACAATCACATCCTAGTGTACAGTTATCCTTGCCACAACCTACTTCCTCTCCTAGATCAAAATATATTTCTGAGCAGGGACCACAAGGCCCTACACCTATTTCCCAAAAATTATCTTCTTTTCCCAACTTGATAATTCTATTAGCATCCACACCTATTTTTTTATTCCATATTTCAAAGGCTTCATCATCTTCTTCATATATACTAATCCATAATTTATCTATAGGTAATTCTAAATCCTTAGTTATGAATTCCCATGCCCATTGTATAGCTTCATTTTTAAAGTAATCACCAAAAGAAAAATTCCCTAACATTTCGAAGAAGGTTCCATGCCTTGCAGTTTGGCCTACCCTGTCAATATCTGGTGTTCTAATGCATTTTTGACAGCTTACTATTCTATTTTTTGGAGGTTTTTCCTCTCCAGTAAAATAAGGTTTCATGGGTGCCATCCCTGAATTAATTAATAGTAAACTTTTATCATTTTGGGGGACTAGTGAAAAACTGTCTAGTCTTAAGTGCCCCTTACCTTCAAAAAATTTTAAAAATCTTTCCCTAATTTCATTTAATCCTAATGATTTCATAATCTTAGCCTCCTATTTCAATAAATAAAAAAACTCTCCATCCCCATAAGGGACGAAAAGCTATTTTCGCGGTACCACCCTAGTTATTAGTTAAAATAAACTAATCACTCAAACAATAACGGTTGTTTGCCGTTAAGATCTACTTAATTTCAATCTTAAAACTCCAAGACTGCTTCATTTTATCTATCTAGAAACCTTCCACCAATTGATTTCCTCTCTGTAAGAAATCGATAAAATTACTACTTCTCTTCATAGTTTTTATTAATAATTTTTGTAAATATGTTTTATTATTATATAAATAATATATATCTTTGTCAATGTGCTATTATTTTTTAGCCATATAGTCATCTATTGCAGCCTTAATTGCTTGTTCTGCCAATACTGAGCAATGGACTTTTTCGTGGGGAAGTCCACCTAAGGCTTCTACTACTGCGTTATTTGTAATTTTTAGAGCTTCATCTATAGTTTTTCCTATCACCATTTCAGTTGCAATACTACTTGTAGCAATTGCAGCACCACATCCAAAAGTTTTAAATTTAATATCTTTAATAATATTATCTTCTACCTTAATATACATTTTCATTATATCTCCGCATTTTGCATTTCCAACTTCACCTATGCCATCTGCATCCTTAATATCCCCAACATTTCTTGGATTAGTGAAATGATCCATAACTTTATCACTATACACTTTATTCTCCCCCTTTAACTTTTTCATATAATGGTGACATATTTCTTAGCCTTTTTATAATCTTTGGAAGTTCCTGTAATAAATAATCTATATCCTCTTCCTTAGTATATTTTCCTATTGATAGGCGTAAAGAACCATGGGCAATTTCATGAGATAATCCTATTGCTAATAGTACATGGGATGGATCTAAGGTACCTGACGTACAAGCAGAACCACTTGAACCACAAATCCCTACCATATCTAGACTTAACAATAGGGCTTCTCCTTCTATAAATTGGAAACTTATATTAACATTCCCCGGCAATCTATTGTGGGGATGACCATTTAATATAACATAATCTATATTATCAAAAATACCTTTGATTAACTTATCCCTTAAATTAGTTAGATCTTGAATGTTTTTATCTAAATTATTATAAGCAATTTCTGCTGCCTTGCCAAAGCCTACAATTCCAGGAACATTTTCTGTACCTGCCCTCTTTTTTCTTTCTTGAGCACCACCATGAATAATAGGATCAATTTTGATGCCTTTTTTTATATAAAGTGCACCTATTCCTTTAGGTCCATATATTTTATGGGCTGATATGGAAAGGAGATCAATATTCATATCCTTAACATCTATAACTGTATTTCCTATGGCTTGTACTCCATCTGTATGAAAATAAATATTATTTTCCTTTGCTATTTTGCCAATTTCTTTTATAGGTTGTATAGTACCAATTTCATTATTTGCAAACATAATAGTTATTAATATGGTCCTGTCATTTATTTCACTTTTCAAATCTTCTAGGCTAATTAATCCATATTTATCGACAGGTAGATAAGTAACTCTAAAGCCATGCTTTTCTAAATATTTGCATGAATGTAGAACCGCATGGTGTTCTATACTTGAAGTAATAATATGGTTACCTTTGTTTTTTAGTGCTATTGCAATACCTTTTATTGCCCAATTATCAGATTCTGTACCTCCACCTGTAAAGAATATCTCTCTTGCATCAGCATTAATTAATTTTGCTATTTTATACCTTGCATTTTCAATAGCTTTTTTACTATCCCTGCCATAGGAATAAACACTAGATGGATTACCAAAATCATTGTTAAAATAGGGTAACATTTCATTTAGTACTTCTGAGTCAACGGGTGTTGTAGCTGAATAATCAAAATACTTTCTTTCCATTTTTATCAACTCCCAAACTTAATATTATATATAGTACATATAAGCTTTATTATTTAGTTTTTTTTCATAATTATCAACCATGTCTGCCAAACTAATTTCGTCTATAACATCATTAATACTGTCTCGTAATTTTAACCAAATATCTCTGGTAANNCCTTCTAATACCCTTATTATATCTCCTACTTTAATATCTTCAGGATGATAAGCTAGTATATAGCCTCCTTGTGCTCCTCTTATGCTTGAAATTAAGCCAGCTTTTCTTAGACTAGCAAACAATTGCTCTAAATATGGTTCAGAGATAAATTGTCTTTCTGATATTTCTTTTATAGAAATAGGACCTTGACCATATCTAACTGCTAAATCAAACATTGCAGTAACACCGTATCTTCCTTTGGTAGAAAGCTTCAAATCAATCACCCTTAAAGTATTATTTTAATTCCGAGTAACTAACTCGGAATTATGAAATAAGATTATCATAATAGCTTAAAACTGTCAATAATACCCTTTAAGTATTTTAATATTTATCGTGGAAAATTTTAAGATATTTATAAAATAAAATACCAGATTTTGTATGGGCTTAAAGTATTGCATTCATTCATTTATTAGGCTATTATTAAATATGTAAATAACTTGTATCTAAGTTGTAACATAATTAATAAGGAGCGATGACATAATGAAAAATAGGATAATAGCAACTATAGTATTAATAATTGTGGGCTTATTAATTTTGGCTCCAATGGCAAATGCAAAAATTTTAAATTTTAATGATATTCAAAGTTTATTATTTAATAATAACTCTAATTACCAAGGGAATTATTTTCAATTAAAGAATAATCCCCTTAAACAATTTAATAGTATTCTTTACTTATTTTCAAAAAAGTATAATAATCCATCTATAGAACAGCCAAAAGAGCCAGAACAACCAAAGGAGCATGAACAACCAGCTGAGCCTTGGGTTCCAGAGCAACCTAATAAACCAGAGAAACCAACTCAACCTCAGACTCCAGAGCAACCTAATAAACCAGAGAAACCAACTCAACCTCAGACTCCAGAACAACCTAATAAACCCGGAAATAGTAATGGTTCAAATAGTGTGATTACTTCAGAAGAAACAAAAATGTTAGAATATATCAATAACGAAAGGGCTAAAGCAGGTGTTGGTCCCCTTCAAATGGATATAAACTTAGCAAAAGTAGCAAAGCTAAAATCACAAGATATGGTGGATAAAAATTATTTTTCCCATACTTCACCTACCTATGGTAGCCCCTTTGAAATGATGAATAGTTTTGGTATTAAATATAGAACTGCAGGGGAAAATATTGCAAGAAATTCAACAATGCTTAAGGCTCATACCGCCCTTATGAATTCTGAAGGTCATAGAAATAATATATTAAACCCTAATTATACTCATATTGGCATAGGTATCGTTAATAATAAAAGTTCTGCAGGTATAACTGTAACTCAAATGTTTATAGGCAAATAAATCTTTAGTGGCTGACATTATAGTCAGCCACTAAAATTTTTGTTCTCTATTTAATTCCATTGTAATATTATTAAACTATTTCATTTTTTTCCTTCAAACCATAGGTTGGAATTTGTTAATAATCTCTTCTTTTTTTTCTTTAGTTAGTCCTTTTAAGTAGGATTCTCTTTTCTGAGCCAAACTCCTATTTTCTTGCCATTCCCAGTAAACCAAACTTACCGGCAATCTAGAGCGAGTATATTTAGCACCCTTCCCCATATTATGTGTTTTTAATCTTTTGCTTAAATCCATTGTCCAACCTGTATAATAAGTACCGTCACTGCATTTAAGTATATAGGTATAAGCCATCTTTATCCCCCAAAATTTAACTTAAGCTATTAGCAGGAAATTTTTTTAATCAAAAAGATTTACTAAGTTATTAAATATTTCTTTATTATCGGATATTTTATTTTCATTTCCTAAAACACATAAATAATTCTTTTTTAATATATCTTTCATCAATCTAGTTGCATTTCTTATATCCTGTCTATTACTATTTAGTATTTCTATCCTTTCTTTTTGCAATTCTTCATAGTTTATATTTTTTAGATATCTTGCGGTAGCTATTTCCCCTTTAATTGAGGTTGAATAGGGAGTATCTAATCGACTTATTGTGCCAATAATATATTTCCTCATTTCTCTTTCATCTACATCAAAGGTTTTTAGATATTCTGGAATATTATTATAAGTATTAAGAGTCTCAATTAAGTTTGGATCTCTGTAGGAGCCTAAAAACACATTACCATCTCTGCTAATATTGAAAAATGCTCCATAAGCGCCTCCACGTACCCTAATATTATTCCATAGGTAATCATAACTTAATATGGTTTTTAAAACTTGAAGAGTTCCAGAATAAGAATGACCTAGTTTTTTAAAATTATATCCTTTTCCAACATATTGAACTTCACTAGAAGTTAAGAGTCCTTCATTTTTTGCTGATAGGTCAAATTTGTAATCTTGTTTTTTATCGGAACTTGTATTAAAATTTTCTATTAAACTAGGAAGATGTCTTTTAAAGTCTTCATAATGCTTGTTTTCAGAAGTAAGACTTATTAATAATATATTTTTATTAAAAATCATTTTAGAAATCTTGATGAGATTTTCTTTTATTTCATGGACTTTTTGTTCATAATTTTTTTCTAAATATGAAAGGAATTTATAATATTCAATTCCATTTAATAACTCAAGATAATGACCAAGGGGAGAAAAGTATGAATATATTCTATTGGCTACAACTAAATGCCCCTGCCCTTGTATTCTTTTTTCTATTCTTGATTTAGTTTCTTGAATAATTTCTTTAATTCTTTGATCATCAGAAAACTGAGTATTTATCATGATATCATTTAATAATGAATTTAATTGGGGTAATTTTTTTATTAAAGCTCTAGACTTTATGATGAATTTTGGATGGTAAATATCATCATTATCCTTTTCACTAAATGCCTCAACCCTATATTGTATTCCCCCAGTATGGGTATTAACTTCATTACTTAGATCAATATAATTATATGTTTTTGTATCTAGTTTACCTAATAATTGAGAAAGCAAAGAAATATATGGTATTAGATTCTCGGGCACCATATCTATATCAAAATATAAATTCATGTATATTATACCATTAGTAAATAGGGGGTGAAATAAAACTTTAATATCCTTTTCCTTTTTTTCCTCAATAGGAATCTTCTCTACTTCTTTTTCTATATCATCAATAGATAATAATGGAATTTTATTTAATTCTTCTTTAGAATCAGGAGTCATTTGAATCTTTCTTAATTTTACTGCTTCTTCTATTAACTTTTCAACTTCTTTTTTTGTAAGGCTAGATTTAAATTGGGTAAGTTTTCTTTGGACTTCCTTTTCTTTTAATTCAGCCATTCCTTTTTTAGGTTTTACAATCATCATTATTGAATGATTATTGTTTAAGATATATTTTTCTATTAGTTTTTCAAAATAATTGGTATTTAGAGCAGTTTTAATTTTATTTAATGTACTCTCATATTCTAAATGAATCCTTGGGTTACTACCATAAAGCCAGCTATCCATTATTTGAATACCATATATTAATCCCTTAGGATAGGAACCATGATCTGCTTCCCGTAATTGGAATTCATAAATATTAATTGCTGCTTGGATAAGTTTTTTATCTATACCTTCACTGACAAGTCTTTTAAGGGTGTTAAAAACCACTTTTTTAAACTCTTCTTTTTTCTCTAGATTTGAGTTCTTAACAATTATAGAAAAAATAGGTTGTAATATGCTATTATCAAAAGAACCTACTACATCCTTCCCTAATTCTGCTTGTATTAATGCCCTTTTTAATGGGGCAGAATCTGTCTGTAATAAGAGATAATTTAATATGTCAAAGGCTAAGCATATTTCTCCATCAGTTGATTTTCCCACTGAATAGCTAAGACTTAAAAATGACTTTTCTTCTTCCTTTTCTCCTTTTGAGATTGGATAATCAATAATGAATTCCTTTGGTTCGCTAAAGGGTGTTTGAAAATTTATTTCTGAAAACACCTCATCTTTGCTAAAATTGCTTAAATACTCTCTATCTAAAAATTCAAGATATTCTAGAATATTGCCATCACCATATATATATATATAGCTATTAGAAGGGTGATAATATTTTTTGTGAAATTTTAAAAATTGCTCCTGAGTCAAGTTAGGTATAAATTCTGGATCACCACCAGATTCAAAGCCATAAGGAGTATCTGGATAAAGGTGTTCTTGAATTTTTCTAAACAAAACAGATTCAGGTTGGGAGAAAGCCCCCTTCATTTCATTGTATACTACACCCTTATAAGATATATCATCCTCTGGTTTATATATCTCATAGTGCCAACCTTCTTGCTTTAATATATTGGGATTTACATAAATTGCTGGGAAAAAAACCGCATCTAAATAAACATCCATTAAATTAAGAAAATCTTTTTTATTTTTACTTGCTATTGGATACATAGTTTTATCAGGAAATGTCATTGCATTTAAAAAGGTATTTAAAGATCCCTTTGCCAATTCTACAAAAGGTTCTTTAGTTGGAAATTTTCTCGAACCACAAAGGACAGAGTGCTCCAATATATGGGGTAAACCTGTACTATCTTCAGGAGGTGTTCTAAAACTTATTGAAAACACTTTATTATCATCATTATTTTCAATATTATATAGTTGGGCGCCACTATTTTCGTGAATAAACAGTCTTCCAACTCCATTAATTTCTTTTACAAACTTTTCTTCTATTAATTTAAAGTTACTATAGTTACCGCCAATTTCTAATTTCATTCTTTCCTTCCTTTCTAATATTTGACTATCCCAGAATTTTCCTAGGTAAACAATTATAATTGTAACAATCATAAGTTTTAAAATCAACATTAAGATATTTTATTTGAAACTAATAGTCTATTATGTTTATCTTAATGAGCAACATTAAGATCTCTATTTTCCTGTAATACCAATAGATACTATATTCATGTATAAGATTAACTATTTTTATTGGTAAGTTAATCAAATAATTCTATGCCTAATTTATTATATATATCTTTGTTAATTTTATTTGATATTGGCAAACCATTATCTTTTTGCCATTTGTTAAGGGCATTTTCCATTCCTAAACCATAAATTCCGTCAATTTCTGTATTGTAATAGCCTAATTCCTTTAATTTTCTTTGTACTATCATAACATCTTGACCTCTGTCACCTGGTACAAGAGTTCTAAAACCTGTACCAAAGGGGCCGAAAGGTCCCCCCCTTATAACAACTTTTGTACCATGAGAAACATATTCAAATAATTCTTTTACATCATTATTATTCATTCTAATACACCCAGAGGATGCATCCCAACCTATACTTCCAGGCTTATTTGTTCCATGAATACCATATCTTCCCCAAGGAACATTTAATCCCATCCATCTAGCACCAAAACCCCCTCCCCATGAAGCCTTATGTATAATTCTCCATTCTCCTATTGGAGAAGGTGATTCTGGTTTTCCAGTAGCTACTGGATATATTTTTATTATTTCATTTCCTTTAATTAAATATAATCTTTTTTCAATTATCTCAATAATAATACCTATTTCATCATTTTTTAAGTTTAATATCTCACTTCTTTCCCAACCTTGATACTTAGCAAATTCATCTTTAGTTATTGCAGATGAATTATCTATATTATTATAAGTTATAATTAAAATAATTATAATAATAATGGCAGTAGCTTTTTTAATCATAAAATCACCTCCATATCTATAATTATATGGTAGGTATTTATATTTTATTATGTTAAAAACTTTATAAAATAATAAGAGGTCCTATATCTCTGTGATATGGACCCTTATATTATTTATTTCTTAATTTATTTATCCTATCCTTTATAATTTTTTCGTACCCGATATCTTTAGGATTATAGTAAATAGTTCCCATTAATTTATCTGGTAAATATTGTTGTTCCACATAACCATCCTTAAAGTCATGAGGATATTTATAGTGTTTTCCGTGACCTAATTCTTTGGCTCCCTTATAATGTGCATCTTTAAGGTGGTTAGGAATTCCACTTATGCTTTTATTTTCCACATCATTTAAGGCATTAGAAATTGCTATATAGGACGCATTACTCTTAGGAGCTGTAGCCAAATATATTGTCGCTTGGGCTAATATAATTCTTGCTTCGGGAAAACCTATAAATTCAACAGCTTTTGCAGCTGAAACTGCTATATTTAAAGCATTTGGGTCAGCATTTCCTATATCCTCAGAAGCTGAGATTATTATTCTTCTAGCAATAAACTTAGGGTCTTCACCAGCATTTATCATTCTAGCTAACCAGTATAAAGCAGCATCAACATCTGAACCACGAATGCTTTTAATGAAAGCAGAAATAGTATCAAAATGGTTGTCCCCATTTTTTTCATATACAATGGCCCTTCTTTGAATACATTCCTGTGCTATTTCTAAGTTGATAGTTATCATATTATCCCCTTTAGATGGAGGGGTAGTTAGAACTGCCAATTCAAGTGCATTTAAAGCCGTTCTAGCATCCCCATTTGCCATGTTTGCCAAATGGTCTAATGCACTATCAGATATTTGTATATTATAGTTTCCTAGTCCCCTTTCTTTATCTTTTATAGCAAAATTTAAAATATTAATAATATCTTTGTGTTCCAGAGGTTTCAACGAGAAAATCCTAGAACGAGATACAAGGGGAGGATTCACTTCAAAATAAGGATTTTCTGTAGTAGCACCTATTAGTATAATTATACCATTTTCTACAGAGGGTAATAAAGCATCCTGTTGATTTTTATTAAACCTATGGATTTCATCTATAAACAAGATGGTTTTTTTATTATACATACCTAGCCTATCTTCAGCTTCTTTAATTACTTTTCGTATATCTGCCACACCTGAAGTTACTGCGTTTATTTGTTCAAAGTGGGACATTGTACTATTAGCAATAATCATTGCAAGTGTAGTTTTCCCTGTGCCCGGTGGTCCATAAAATATAACAGATGAAATTTGGTCAGCTTTGATAGCCCTATATAATAATTTGTTGGGACCAATTATGTGGTCTTGTCCGTAAAACTCCTCTATATTTCTAGGCCTTAAACGTGTAGCAAGAGGGGCTTTTTTCTTTAATTGTTTATCCTTATTTATTTCAAATATGTTCATATTATCCATGATAATTATCCTAGCTATATAAGATTTTTAAAGGACTTTAAGACTTTATCTATATCATCCTTATTTATATAAGCATGAGTTACAAGTCGTATATTTCCATCTTTTGATCCATTAATTAAAATATTATATTTCTTTAGTGAATCCGCCAATTGATTGCCATTAATCCCCATTCCACTAACATCTACCATGATTATATTTGTTTGTACACCTTCAACATCTAGATGTATCCCTGGAATCTCTGCCAAGCCTTCAGCTAAATTCTTAGCATTTTCATGGTCTTCTTGTAATCTTAATGTCATTTCATCAAGGGCTATTATACCTGCTGCTGCTAAAATACCTGCCTGTCTCATTCCACCACCTAATAATTTTCTATTTTTCCTAGCTTTATTAATAAACTCATTAGATCCTACTAAAACAGAACCAATAGGTGCACAAAGACCTTTAGAAAGGCAAAAATTTATACTGTCTGCAAATTGAGCTATTTCTTTTACATCTACATTAAGATAGGTAGAAGCATTAAAAATTCTTGCACCATCTAGATGAATAGGAATTGAGTGTTTTTTTCCTAATTCATATATTGATTTCATATTTTCTATGGGTATTACCTTACCTCCCGCCTTATTATGAGTGTTTTCTATACAAATAAGGCTGGTTTTTGGATAATGTATGTCTTCTTCTCTAATAGCATTTTCAACATCATTGACATTTAATGCTCCTGATACCCCTTTTAAAGTTTTAGCTTGTACACCAGCTAAAATTGCTATACCTCCTACCTCATTTATAAAAATATGAGAATTTTCTTCTAGTATTATCTCTTCTCCTCTTTGAGTATGGGTTAAAACTGCTACTTGGTTGCCCATTGTTCCAGATGGTACAAACAAGGCTGCCTCTTTTCCTAGTTTTTTTGCTGCCTTGTATTCTAATTCTATTATTGTTGGATCATCTCTATATACATCATCACCTACCTCTGCCTTATACATAGCTTTTCGCATTTTTTCTGTTGGTTTTGTTACAGTATCACTTCTTAAATCAATTAATTTCATTTTATAACCCCCTTTTCTTAATTAATATAAGGGATATTTTTTACATAACTTTGCCACAGATTCTTTTGCTATTTTATACATATTATCATCTTGGGTTAAGGTTATTTTAATTATTTCAGCAATTGTCTCCATATCTTCTTCTTTCATACCTCTAGTAGTAACTGCTGGAGTACCTATTCTTATACCACTGGTTACAAAAGGGCTTTTTGTTTCAAAGGGAATAGTGTTTTTATTAACAGTAACCCCCACCTTATCCAGTAAAATTTCTGCATCTTTACCTGTTATATTTTTATTTGTTAAGTCAATCAATAACATATGATTATCTGTTCCTCCAGAAACTAAGTGAAAACCTTTATTTAATAATGATTTAGCAAGGGCTTTAGCATTTAATACAATTTGTTTTTGATACTCCTTAAACTCCAATGTTGAAGCTTCTTTGAAACTTACTGCTTTTGAAGCAATTATATGCATTAATGGTCCCCCTTGAGTTCCAGGAAATATTGCTTTATCAATTTCTTTAGCATATTTTTCTTTAGAAAGTATAATACCTCCCCTTGGTCCCCGAAGGGTTTTATGGGTAGTAGAAGTTACAAAATCTGCATATGGTACTGGATTAGGATGATATCCTGCTGCCACCAATCCAGCAATATGCGCCATATCCACCATAAAATATGCATTAATTTTCTTTGCAATATTACTAATTCTTTCAAAGTCAATTAATCTGGGATAGGCACTTGCTCCTGCAACTATTAATTTTGGTTGCTCCTTTATTGCAATACTCTCAAGTTCATCATAGTCAATTAATTCAGTATCCTTACTAACTCCATAACTAATAAAATTGAAAAATGTTCCAGATATATTAACAGGACTTCCGTGGGTTAGATGTCCTCCGTGGGTTAAACTCATACCTAATACTTTATCTCCAGGTTTTAATATAGAATAGTAAACAGCCATATTAGCTTGAGCTCCAGAATGGGGTTGCACATTGGCATGTTCTGCGCTAAATAATTTTTTCAATCTTTCTCTGGCTAAAGTCTCTACAATATCAACAAACTCGCAACCTCCATAATACCTCTTACCAGGATAGCCTTCAGCATACTTATTTGTTAATGGACTACCCATTGCCTCCATAACTGCAGTAGAAACAAAGTTTTCTGAGGCTATAAGCTCGATATTATTTCGTTGGCGTTTTAGCTCTAACTCCATTGCTTCTGCTACTTGTGGATCAATTTTTTTAACCTTTTCGAAATCCATAATTATTCCTCCTATTTTTATTAAAAATTATATAAATAATGATATTATATTTGATAATATATGGGTATAGAAAGTCAGTTGTTAAAATTTTGGGCAAGTAGTAGGTGTATTTCTTTTATGTTCTGTTTTACTATGTAATTCTAATATTAATTTAATGTCTTGTTGTGATATTTTTTTCCCCTCAAGGAAATCATCTATCTTATCATAAGAAATACCTATTTCTTCTTCATCAGTTTGTCCTTCCCACAGTCCAGCTGATGGTGCTTTATTCATTACACTTTCTGGAATGCCTAATGCTGTAGACCACTGATATACTTGTCGCTTTGTTAAATTGGCAATGGGCAATATATCCACTCCCCCATCCCCATACTTTGTAAAATACCCGATAAATAATTCGGCAGCATTATCAGTACCAACCACTAAATAGTTATATATATTAGCAATGGAGTAAAGGGTACTCATTCGCAATCTTGCCCTAAGATTAGCATCTGATATTTTTAAACTTTCTTTATTTAATTCTTTATTATCTAATTCTTTTTTTACCTTAGACATTATACTATTATGTTCTTCAGTTAAATCAATTTCTGCATAATTAATATTACAAGCCTTAATAACACTTAAAGCATCCTCTCTATCTTGTGGATAACTATCACAGGGTAATATTACTCCTAAAGAATTAGCTGGAAAAGCTTTTTTGATTAAAAAACAAACTAATGCAGAGTCAATACCTCCGCTTACTCCTACTATAAGTCCCCTAGCTCCTGCCTTTTTCACTTGTTCTCTAAGCCAATTAATAGTTTTATTTATCTGTAATTCAATATCATTATTCATAAATAACACCTTCACTTTTTAATTCTATTATACTTGATTTATTTTTTATATAAACATGCTTTTCAAACTATTCACCAGTAAATAATGGAGTGCTTAAGTACCTTTCTCCTGTATCAGGAGCTATGACGACAATTCTATTTCCCTTTCCTAACTCTAAAGCTATTTGTATTGCAGTATAAGTTGCTGCCCCAGTAGATATACCACATAGAATTCCTTCCTTAGTGGCTAGTTCTTTAGCTGTATTCATAGCCTCCTCATCTTTAACTTTATATACCTGGTCATAGATATTTGTATTTAATATACTGGGAACAAAACCGGCGCCCAATCCCTGAATTTTATGAGGGCTGGGAGTTTCTCCAGATAGTACTGCCGAATTAAAGGGTTCTACTGCTACTATTTTAATATCATTATTTACCTTTTTTAACTCATTGCCTACTCCAGTAATTGTACCACCTGTTCCAATACCAGCTACAAAGGCATCAATTTTCCCTTCCATTTGAGTTAATATTTCCTGAGCAGTAGTTTTTGAATGAATTTCAGGATTATTAGGATTATCAAATTGTTGAGGTACAAAATAATTATTATTGTTAGCTGCTAATTGATTTGCCTTTTCAATGGCACCTCTCATGCCAAGTTCACCAGGAGTTAGAATTAACTTAGCACCATAAGCTTTTAATAGGTTTCTTCTTTCTAGACTCATTGTATCAGGCATTACCATAATTACATTATATCCTTTGGCTGCGCCTACCATTGCAAGCCCTATTCCAGTATTGCCACTTGTAGGCTCTATTATGGTTCCACCTTCCTTTAACTTACCTTCTTTTTCTGCAATTTCAATCATATAATTTGCAATTCTGTCTTTAACACTGCCTCCAGGATTAAAACTTTCTAATTTAAGATAAATGTCTGCACTTTCAAGTTCTACAATTCTATTAAGTTTTACCATAGGTGTTTGACCAATAAGTTCTGTAATATTATTTGCTATTCTCATACTTTCCCTCCATACTATAGTATTTTTTATCAAATGTTCTATCATTATGAATATTTGGTATAAATAACACTTTTTTATAACAAACTATTGACAAATAATAAGGTTGGTGACAAATGAAAAACAAAAATTTCCTAATAAAATCATCTATGATAGGTTTGATTTCGGGATTTATTAATGGGTTGTTTGGTTCAGGTGGTGGCACCATAATCGTTCCCGGTTTAACCAATTTTCTCGCTCTCCCCCAATATAGGGCCCATGCTACAGCATTAATAATTATTTTACCCTTTAGTATTATTAGTTCTATTATATATCTTAAAAGTAAATTAATAGATTTTAGAATTACATTTAAGGTTTCAATTGGTGCTATGATAGGAGCCTATATAGGTGCAAAAATATTAAATAAGGTGCCAAATAAGATTTTAAAAAAAATATTTGGAGTTTTTATTATTATTGCCGCAATAAGGATGGTGTTTTAATGTTTTATATTATTATTGGCTTTTTTTCAGGTATTATAGGTGGTATGGGAATTGGGGGAGGTACCATTTTAATACCTGCATTGGTATTCTTTGTTAATGTAAAACAGCAATTAGCTCAAAGTGTGAATTTATTGTCCTTTATTCCTTTATGTTTGATTGCTATCCCAGTCCACCTTAAAAACAAAAATATTGATAAAAAAGTTGCTATATCTATAATAATTCCAGGTCTCATCGGGTCACTAATTGGTTCAATTGTTGCAATATCTTTATCCTCAGTTTATTTAAAAAAGATTTTTGGGGTTTTCTTACTTATCATAGGGGTATATCAACTTGTTTCAAAATCTACATAGGATTAACCTTATTTTTTATTTATATCCATTGAGATATATCTATAACCAAAAGTTTTTATTAAATAATTGCCATTTGTTGTATTTTTTATATAATTAATTAACTCTTCCTTTTCATGTTTCTGTAAAAATAAAGAAATATTTACCTTATCTAAGAATTCTACTTCATGAATTATATTATTTCTATTATTAATTTCATTTTCAATTTTACTCCAATATGAATAATCAATAGTTACTCTTATCTTTTCACATAAGACATTTTTAATAATTGTGCTTTTTTTAATTCCTAGTTTTGCCATATGAACATATGCTCTGATTAAGCCAGCTGCCCCTAATTTTACACCACCGAAATATCTTGTAACAATAATTAAGATATTATTCAAGCCTTCTTTTTTAATTATTTCTAAAACGGGAATACCTGCTGTACCACTTGGTTCACCATCATCGGTAGATTTTTGTATTTCTTTGTTTTCACCTAGAACATATGCATATACATTATGGGTGGCTTTATAATGTTCTTTTTTTATTCTATTTATTATATCAGCTGCTTGATATTCAGAATGTATAGGGAAGACATGAGAAATAAATTTAGACTTTTGAATGTACTCAGTTATTTCTATATGATTTTTTACAGTGAGAAAATCATAATTTTTATTCAAAAATAGTACCCCCATAGTTTTTTATATTTGTAATAAAAAATTAAATTAATTAATGTAATCTTTAAATTCATCTATATAGGTAGACTTGATCTCTACCTTTATTAAGACACCATTATCAGTATATTCCTTATTTAAAATATTAGCTTTTTGGTGGAGAAAAGATATTAAGTTTCCTTTATCATAAGGTATTATTAATGTTATTGTTTCTTTATCAAAACTTAATTTTTCTTCTATTTTTTTTAATAGATCATTTATGCCTTCACCAGTTAAAGCTGATATTTTTATTTTATTATTTTTGATAGTTGGATAAATATAATCCAACTCTTTAGATTTTATATCAAGTTTATTAAAAACTATTAATTGCTCTTTATTACTGGCATTTAATTCAGATAATAAGGTTTTGACAATATTTATTTGTTTATCCATATTTGGATTTGAGCTGTCTACTACATGAATTAAAAGATCAGCATACTTTACTTCTTCTAAGGTGGATTTAAATGCTTCTATTAGATCATGAGGTAATTTATTAATAAAACCGACTGTATCTATTAATAATATTCTTTGATTATTAGGAAGTATTAAATGTCTGGTAGTAGGGTCTAAGGTTGCAAACAGCTTATTTTGAGTAAATACATTGCTATCTGTTAAATTATTAAATAAAGTACTTTTTCCTGAATTTGTATAACCAATAAGAGCAACCACTTTTATATTATTTTTTTTTCTTTTACTCTTTTGTAACTTTCTATGCTTATTTACTTCTTTTAATTGCCTTTCAAGCTGGCTGACTTGCCTATTTATATGTCTTCTATCAGTTTCTAGCTTTTTTTCTCCAGGTCCCCTGGTTCCTATTCCACCACCAGTTCTTGACAGAATTGTGCCTAAGCCTATTAGTCTTGGAAGCCTATATTTTAATTGGGCTAATTCTACCTGTAGTTTACCCTCTCTACTTTTTGCCCTAAAAGAAAAAATATCAAGTATTAAAGTTGTCCTGTCAATCACTTTTGTCTTTAACTCTTGCTCTAAATTTCTTATTTGACTTCCTGATAATTCATCATCGAATATTATAAGATTTGCATTTTTTCTTTGTGCTATCAAAGATAATTCATATAATTTGCCTTTGCCTATATAAAAAGCTTTGTCTACAGTATTTCTTTTTTGAACTAACTTATCTATAACTTCTGCTCCTGCAGTTAAAGCTAGTTGTTCCAGCTCATCTAATGAAGAAGAAATATTAATTGATTCTTTTGATGTATTCAAATCAACTCCTACTAGGATTGCTCTTTCATTTAGAACATTATCATAGATATTATCTGTATCAAAGTTAATATCTTTCTCAATTTGTCCAACAAAATCAATATAATTTTTATACAAAATTTCTTCCAAGGATAAAGGCCCTACGGATTGAAGAGTTAGTTTTTTATTTGAGCTAGATAAGTAATGGATATTTATATCTTTTGGATTGCCATCTTTAATACCTATAGAAACCATTAAATCTAATCTTAGGTCCCTAAGATTATTATAAGTTGATTCTAGAATGATTTCTTTATTTATTGGATAAAAATAAATATTTCTAAATCCACTTAAATTATTATTTTTATTAATGCTTATTATTTTAGGAAGATAATTAAATAGATTATCATTTCCTATAATTATTGTAATTAAATTTCCCTTTCGGTTAATTATTAGATTAATTTCTTTATTTATCTTATCAACTAAATTAGCTAAAGTTTCAATTATAAAGTCATCTATTATCAAATCTTTATTTAATTTATAGTCCAAAAGATTATTAAGTATTTCTATATAAGTTTTCTTTACTCCCTTTGTGTCACCATATATCATCTACTAATCGCCTCATTTTTTTGTGTTTGCAATTTTTTATTAAAAGAAAAAGAGAATGGTTAACACCAATCTCTTATTATTATACAATATTAAATTAAAAAATTCACCATAAACCATAAGTTATCCAGCTCTTTAATAAATATATACCACAACGACTTACTTTCCCAAAAGCAGGGGACCAAAATCTCTGATTTTTCGTCCTTCCCTTTGTTCGGTAATGAGGATATATAATATCTAGCATTATATTTTATGATAAAAATAATCCCGCAACGACTTACTCTCCCAGGGCGTCTCCACCCAAGTACCATCAGCGCTGAAGGGC
>MTKW01008406.1_pt1 | contig 23568 bp, 18 predicted proteins | sample 1042761 | NCBI WGS metagenome assembly MTKW01 (sample SAMN06205366, study PRJNA360243) | anaerobic digester metagenome | biome: Wastewater treatment plant; feature: Anaerobic digester sludge; material: sludge; isolation source: anaerobic digester fed with sludge from wastewater treatment plant ...
GGCTCCTTGCAAGACCTTATCGAGACGATTGTACTCGCGGGCTCGCTCTTCAATAAGGCTGATCCGATAGCGTATCAATTCCTTCAACTCGCGATCCTCGCGGCTACGCACAAAACTCGCTTTCAACAATCCGTGACGTAATAAGCTTGCGATCCATTGCGCATCACAGACATCCGTCTTGCGACCAGGCACGGCTTTGATATGTTGTGCATTGACAAGTATGGCACGCACGTTCATCACTTCCAAAATGTTGTAGACGGGCTTCCAGTATGAACCCGTACTCTCCATCGCTACCATCTGAATCTTTCGTTCCAATAACCATCCATCCCACAACAACGCTCATATACGACTTCCATAGAATCCTCCTAGAGCGCGGCATCTCATATCACGTTGATCTATTACGCGTGCTCGGCTAGGCCGACAACAATGTGTGGTACAAATAAGATGCCAAATCAGACTACATAACAGGCTCGGAGCACTATTGTGACCTCGATCTCTGTCGCTAAGAAGATTCTACGCTATAATCGCCGCAACAGGCCGGTTACGTGGCGCGTGGTGAGGCAAAGAACACGACGCCTCATGGTGGACTACATAATACATACCTATTCAAATTTGGCATTCAGCTTTTCCATACAATACATCCAGCTTTCTGCCGATGATGGCCTTATAGGAGAAAAAATAATGATATAATTTCATATAAATACCCTTCACAGAGAGGTGTTTTGATGATTATTCCCCTAAAGGCTGTTGATAGTAATGAGATAAATTCAGACATCTTTGCAAATTAAACAAATGTAGTTATGGATATGCATTAGGAAGAGTATATAAAATGCTTAAAGTACTTACTTTAGACCAGTCAAATGTTTGGGATTCAACTGTAAAGAGTTTCACCAACTATGACGTGTACTATCTTTCAAGCTACGTCAAGGCATTCTTTCTTCACGGCGATGGTACTCCTTTATTGTTCTATTTTGATCGCCCTAAGTTTCGTGCTATTAATGTTGCCATGAAGCGAGATATTTCTGCTTCACCTTTGTTTCAGAGCAAAATACCTGAAAATCAATTATTTGATCTTATTACCCCCTATGGATATGGTGGATTTCTGTTTAATGATAAAGCTGAATTGCATCATATTGATGATCTGAATTGTGCATACACGGACTATTGTTCCGAGAATGGCATTATTAGTGAATTTGTTCGTTTTCATCCTATTCTCCGTAATAGTGAAGGCTGTAAGGATTTTTATAATGTAGTGAAGCTCGGAAAAACAATAACTATGAACTTATGCACCAAAGACCAGATATGGAGTGACCTAACTAGCAAAAATAGAAACGTCATTAGAAAAGCTATCAAATCAGGAGTTGAAATATTCTGGGGAAGAGATCAAAAGCTATTTGATGAATTCATCCCACTTTACAATGCTACCATGGACAAAGAAGACGCAACTGAGTATTACTATTTTGATCAGCCGTTTTACAACAGCATACTCCATGACCTCAAATACAATAGCCTCATCTTCTACGCCCTGCTCGATCAGCGAGTAATTGCGATGTCTATGTTCTTACTATGTAATAGAAAAATGCATTACCATCTGTCTTGTTCCGACGTAGATTACAAGAATCTAGCACCAACGAATCTACTTTTGTATGAGGCAGCCTGTTGGGGATGTGAAAATGGGTACGAGCTATTGCATTTAGGAGGCGGCTTAGGTAGCACGAATGACGGACTATTTAAATTCAAAAATGCCTTTAACAAAAACTCGGACACTGTATTTTCAGTGGGTAAAAAAATCTTTAACAAAAAGACTTACGATTATTTACTTAACTTACGCTGCCACGACGCAGGTTTTGATCCTGAGACTTCCTTTTTTCCACAATACAGGAGTGATGCACACAGAGTGATTTAAAAGATTATTATTCACATATGAGTTCATTGATAGGTACGAAAAGCGAGCTATTGACAATGTCCTTCACTTAGATGTAACAATCTTGATAACATGGGTCAATTCTCTCTCTCCCATATTGATATCGCTCGGTAGACATAACCCGCTCCTAAACAGCTCCTCTCCCATACTCCCCTCAGGCTGTACCGTGATAAAGTCACAATACCGATAGAACGGCTGCATATGTATAGGTTTCCAAATAGGTCTGGCGTGAATTCTCTCATCATTAAGATTCGCCAAGATTTCTGCAGGTTTGCCCGGGTCAACAAAAGTAAGACAACTAAGCCAGTAGTTTGGATAGACACCCCTAGGCACTGGCATCATTTTGGCCTTACCCGTTGTCTCAAGGTGCTCCTTGTAATATTCAAAGATAGTTTTCTTCGCTTCAATGTGTCGATCTAAAACCTTCAGCTGACCGCGTCCAATACCGGCCACGACGTTCGACATTCGGTAGTTATACCCTAACTCTTTATGTTGATACCAAGGTGCATCTTCTCTCGATTGCGTTGCCCAGAAACGGGCTTTTGCACAGAGCTGCTTCGCAGTATCCGGGTTATTACCCGTCAGCATGCCGCCTCCCGACGTCGTAATAATCTTATTACCGTTGAAACTGAAACAACCGATATCTGAAGCCGTCCCGGCGTATAGGCGTCGAGGTACATCATGCCATTGGCGCTTCGCCTCTCCCTCTGCACGATAGTAATAGGCGTCATACGTTGTGCCGAGCGATTCAGCTGCATCCTCTATCACCGGCACGTCATATTCATCACAAAGTGAGAGAATATGATCAATATCTGCAAGCAGGCCGTACAGGTGTACGGCAATTACAGCCTTAACCCTTCCCTTATACTTGTCCAACGCAATCTTCAACGCTTTGGGATCCATATTCCACGTCGACCATTCAGAGTCGACGAGCACCGGGGTCGCATTTTGATACACGATAGGATTGACAGACGCAGCAAAAGTCAGTGAGGAACAAAGAACGATATCTTCCCGAGGATCTCTCGCGTTGGGATCATTGGGACGAATTCCCTCTCCGACGCCTACAAGTTTAAGTGCGAGATGGATCGCAGCAGTTCCGGAAACGAGGGCAGCCGCATCCTTCGCACCGATTGCTTCCGCAAATTCCTTCTCAAACGCCGTTACGTTCGGTCCGAGAGGAGCAATCCAGTTCGTCTCAAAGGCTTGCCTTACATACTCCTGCTCATACCCCTCATCACTCATACGAGGAGAAGACAGATAAATAGGCTTATTATTAATGCTCTTCACTTCACTAAACACCCCCTGTCCCCAATTTCTACGAGTGATCGGCACTAACAAAATAATGAAACTGAAATCACATCCCAATCATTGTCTCACAAGTTTCAAATAAGGTAAAGGACAAGCAACCTGTATTCAGGTCACCTGTCCTTCTTTGTTTTCCGTTACATCAATGCGCACAGAACGGATATTTTTACATTTTATAGCTTATCTCAATCCATTTTGTTTCGGCTTAATCTATACTTCTAATGCCGTTTTATACTGCCTTTCCCTACTCCTTTTCCGATTTGTTCTGATCTTCAGCGGGTACTTCTTCTACCTGCTGCGGTACTTCCACCTGCGGTGCCGCCTTGCTCTCAGCTTTCGCGGCAAGTGCAGCCCTTTTCATTCTCTTCCTGCGGCGGACAATCCACACGATGAGGAGGACGAGGAGAATGAATACGACGACGGGCGATGCATAGACGAGGAAGATGAGGAAGTACTGGAATCCGAGGGCGATGCCGATGCCTACCTTCGTGATGGCGTTCTTCATCAGGAAGCCGACGTCGGACCATTTCATCGTCTTCAGCGTCACTTCGGGCTTGGCGATGGCGGGGTCTTGCTCCATGCGGATGGTGATGGAGATGTGCGACTCCTGCGTCAGGTAGTCGAGGACGCGGAAGCGGCCTTTCAAGCTCTCAAGTTCTACCGTCAGCTCGTCGATGCGGGACTGGACCTGGAGCGTCTCTTCAATCGTCGTCGCTTCCTTTAGGATGGTTCGGTAGTGCTCGATGAGCTTCTCCGTCGATTCAATGCGCGTTTTCGTGTCGTAGAATTCTTCCGTCACTTCCTGGCTCGTCACCGATTGGACCTCGATCTTCGTCGAGGTCTCTCCGGCGTGTTCCATGAAATCGGTCAGTTTTCCATACGGAACAGCAACTTGCATCGTGATCGTCTTGAATGTCTCGCCGACGAACTGCTCGTACGAAACGACGCGACCTCCGAGGCTTGCCGCCAACTCCGACAGCGCCTTAAACGTCTTATCGACATCGACGCTTCGCAGTTCGAGATTGCCGTTCTCGATGAATTTCCGCTGGACCGCTCCCGGTATGGGTGAGACGGTGGGTGCCCCAGGCATCTCATCTTCCCTGGCGTTATCGAAGTCCTTGCCGTAGCCCGCGTCTCCCAAATCCCACGCCTGCTCTGAGCCGGGAGCGTCGGGCGATGTCGGGTAACTCGATTTGGCAGAACACCCGACAAACAGCATCGAGCCGATCAAGAGGAGAATTGCGAGTGTTATACAAATGTGGTGCTTTTTCATTTTTGTCTGACTGTCATCTAATTCGTTGATGCTGAACGGATGACAGCTGCCTCCATTCTTTGTAATGGTTTCTCACTCTATTAGACGACGTTCTCTTGATTCGGTTACGATGCTTTTTATTAAGTGAAACGATGCCTTACGGGTACGTTCTACAAGATAGGGAAGCGCTTGCCGTCATACACTTCCTGTTGGATGATCAAGAGCTTTTCGGGCTTGAGGATGTCTCGCAGGAGATCGTCAATACGATAATTATTGACGCACGTCATCACGACGGCGCGCGTCAAGTCGATCAGGTCGAGTTCAAACGGGATGTCGTGTAAGTCGAGCGGAGGAGCGTTATGTACATAGTCCATGACATCGCGATTGAAAACGAACGCATCGAGAAATCCCGTATCCGTCGCGGTCGGCATTTTCGTGTACTGAAGATCGACGTATTCGGCCTCTCCCCTTTCGACGCGTTCGTCAAAAATGCGCCTTGTGACAATCGCATGGTCGGGCGAGTTGGAGTCTATCCCGATGCGCTTGGCGTTGTCCGGATGATCGCCTATTCTCGTGACGATCGTATACCCCGACATATAGCTGTACGGACCGAGTTCAATCGCAATGTGAACGCGACCGTCATATTCCTGAACAATCAGATTGGCGGAACTCTTGTTCGCCAAGACAAAATCGTACTGATTCGCAATAAGCCCCTTAACACGTCGAAGAGCGCCTTGCAAATAAGCGAGACCGAACGGTATCCCCGCATCTTCAAAAGCCGCATAGACCGACGAGGCGAGCGCCTCCTGGCGCCGCGTTCGCGGGATCGCGCCCGCTCCCGTCAACTGACCCCAGTCCGCCTCATGCCAGAGAATCTCCATTTTTCTGTCGATGAGGTAACTGCCCAGAACACCGCGCTTTTCAACCGTAATGGCTCCCAAGTCTTCAAGTCTCGTCAGAGCTTTCTGCACGGTGCCGCGTGAAACGTCGAACATCTCGACGTAATCGTCGACCGTTCGCATGCGATCCCCGAGCTCGAGCAGGATCGCCTCACGCGCAACCGAAATTGTCACAAGATCGACCGTATTGATCTTGCGCAATCGCGATCTCGGTTGCTTGATACTCTTGTCATTGTTGTTTTCCATTGCTAAGCACCTCTTGTCCTTTTGTTAATCCGGCATAAATTGCGCGAGTTGTCCCAGCTCTTCGAACAGCTCCTTGTTCTTCGCGTAGACTTTCTTATAGATGTTGTGGTAGATGCGTTCGTAAATGTTGACATTCTCAGAGATCGGGTAGAATGTCTTGTCCTCGCGCATCATGGATGCGACGCCGTCTTCAAAATCCTTATAGAATCCCGCCCATAGACCGGCGTTGATCGCCGCGCCCGCTGCGCAAACTTCCGAATGGCCGAGTCGCGTCGCCGGGAGATTGAAAATATCGGCCGTCAGTTGCATCGCCACATCGGACTTGCTGCCTCCACCAACGACGTAAAGCTTTTCAACGTTCGTCTTACATTTTTTTTCCATAATCTCGAGGCCTTCACGAAGTGCGTAGGCAATACTCTCGAGAAACGCCCTGTAAAGATCGACGATTGAGTGTCGGTCGATCCAACCCGCGACCATACCTTTACCGTGCGGATACAAACCCGGCTGAGCCGTCCAAAACGGAAACACGAATAATCCGTTCGAACCGGGCGGCACGTCGGCCGCCAATTCATTCATCTCATTTAAGAACTCGGGCATGCCCTGCTCTTTTGCGTACTGATTGCAGAACCACGTGATGAGCCAATAACCGCGGTAGATGTTGTATTCCGGATTCCACGCGTCGGGAATACAGCTCGGGAACGTATAGAATTTTAGTTTGCTGTCTTCGACGTAGCGCGTGATCGTCGTACCGACCGTCGCCATCGTCCCGTAGCTGATTGTCGCCTGCCTGGGGCTGAAAACGCCCGATCCGAGCGTCTCGCACATCTTATCTCCCGCCGCGGCGATCAGTGGTAGTCCGACAGGCAGCGATGTCTTCCCGCTCGCTTCCGCCGTGATCTCGCCGAGCTTGCTCCCCGGCGGGAAAATATCGACAAGCTGATCTCGGCGCACGCCGAGGATTTTATAGACGGCAGGGATTTTGAACCAGTCCTGACGCTTCGCCTCATAGGGCATGTAGCCGACCTGCATGCCGAGCGAATCGCGGAAGACGCCGCAAAGACGATGCGTCAGAAAGCCGGTAATGGTCACATATATCTTTGCTTTGGCGTAGATCTCAGGCTCGTGGATACGGATCCAGTTGAACTTTGACCGCGGCGCCACCAATTCAAAGAACTGCCTCTTCAACGTATAGACGAGCTTATCGACGCCTTTGAGCGTGCGCCTCAGTATCGGGATGATCTCCGGCGTCCGACGCGTATCGATCCACGTCAACCAGTCACGCAGAGGCTGATTGTTCTCGTCGAGCGGGATGATGTTGTCTCGATTCGCCGTGATGGTCATCGCTTTTATGCGCGCGACGCGATCACCGAGCTCGGCGGTCACTTCCCTCAAGACGTGGCACGTATCGTCCCAGAATTGCTCGGCGGGCACTTCGGCCCAACCCGGTTGGAGGCTGTAATACGGCTCGCTGATCTTGCGCGCCGCGGCGATTCGTTCGCCTACGCGGTTAAAAACGATGGCGCGTACGCTCTGCGTCCCGACATCAACGGCAAGGATATAGGACTCATCCACCACGACAACGCCTCCTCTTTGTCGTCAGGCCTTATTCGTCTCCTTCTTCTGTCTTGTACTTCTCATAAATCTTCATGTACTTCTCACAGTACTTCGGCGGCGCGTATTTTTCGAGCGTGTGTTTGACGTTCCATTCGCGGATAACAGAGACATTATTCTTGTTCACCCACACTTCAAGCTTCTTTTTGACTGCGGCGCGATACATCGGACCGAGATGATCAATGATCTCCTCGTACATGATCCTGCTGTTGCCTTCCCACTTCACGTCGTCAAGCGTCATCCTCCTATCCATTCTCATTCCCCCCTATTCTTCTTCTGCCTCTACACACATCCTATATGCTCATTATACATTGTTATGCACTGATATGGCATGAACTTATCTGCTATTTTTCGGCTATTACATCTCTCCTAACGCCATCATATATCGGAATATAACGAATCGATCAAATCCTGCCATCGATTGACGAGCGCAACATCGACATTGTCGAAGACGGGGGCGTTCTCGTCGCTGTTGATTGCGACAATTTTTTTCGCGCGTCGAAGCCCGCTCATCGTCTGTACAGAACCGGATACGCCGACGAGGATCGCCAAGTCCGGCGCGACGGTCAAACCGCTCACACCGATCTGACGCTCATGCGGCGCCAGATATCCTTGGACGAGCGCTCGCGTGACACCCCACTCCAATCCATTTTCCTTTGCGAACGCGATGAGGAAATCTCGCTCGTCTTCCGTCGTGATCGCCCCGCCGATGATGAGAAGCCGTTTCGCCTCTTCGAGCGTCGTCTCCCGCTCACACGCTTCTTTGGAAAGAACGATCGTTTTCCGTCCGCACGACTCCTTTGCCGGCTCGACCGTTATTTTTCCTCTGGCGATATTTTGCAGATCGACGGCAAAGATCCGCGGCCGTACGGTCGCCATGACGGGACGGTGTTCCGGCGTTACGATCGTGGCGAACACTTGACCGCCGTAAGCTGGGCGGATCTGTTCCCATTGACCCGCAACATAGCGCAAGTCGGTCACGTCGGCCGTAATGCCCGTCTCCAACGCTGCCGCCACGATGGGCCCAACGGAACGGCCGTGGTCCGTCGCTGACAAAAGACAAAGACCGGCAGGATGTTCTTTTAAGTATTGCGTCAATAGAAACGCGCACTCCTCAACCGTGAGTACCGGCGTGTTCGTTTCGATTACGCTAAGCAATGCAACATTTTGGAGCAGAATATCGTAGACATCCTCGCCGATAAGGTCAGAAAGCAGTCGCTCCGTTGACACCTCCTCAGAGTCGGACTGTTTGGGAAGGATCGTCACGGCATTAAGTGTCGTTGCGCCGCACGCTTGCAGCCGGCTTAACAGCTCGAGACCGTTTTGAAAACCGTTCCTATGCGCTTCAAGGTATATGACGACGGGTTCTTCCGGTCTATCCACGCGATCCGTCTTCTCTGCCTGATCGTTCGGTGAGACTTTTTGTCGGCGCGGCTTATCAACCTTATGGTTGTCGGTACTTCTTGTACTCGTTTCGTCATCTCTTAAAATCTGCCGGAATTGTTCAACCGTCTCATCGCCTCTGTAGACGGTCGGCACGCGCGTGCGGTCGGGCGCGACCATCTTGCGTACGCGCGTCGGCGAGTTGCGATACCCGAAGAGATCGTCCGACGAGAGATCGTCGGCTGAAAGTGTGGTGATCGGCTTTTTCTGCGCCTCCATGCGGTGGCGAAAGGAGACGACGGGAATACTTATCATCGCGTCGGCTTTCACCTGTATGACGGCCGGGAGCGACGATTGAATGACGTATTCGACGTCGTCCATGACCGAGCGCACCGTCACGCGATCGCGGTTAACGTCAAGAATCTCCGTCACAAACGGCAGGAACGACGCGCCGAGAAACACACTCAATTCGGCAGGAACTTGTCCCGTGTCGCCGTCGGCCGATTTTTCTCCGCAGAAGACGAGTTCGGCGCCTCCCGTCCTCTCGATGGCGAGCGCAAGAGTGCGAGCCGTCGCGAGGACGTCGGAGCCGGCAAAACGCGCGTCGATCAACTGATAGGCGTTATCGAAACGGAACGAGAGAGCTTGGCGAAGAGATGAGCGCGACTGTTTCGGTCCCATCGTGATCGCATCGAGCATGCGAGCCTCATCCTCCAAGGCATCGAATGTCGCGCGCGCCATGGCAAGCGCGAATGCGTCATCGGGATTCGGTATCGATCCCGCCGTATCGCGCAACAACGAACCTGTCACAGGGTCAGTTTCCATGTTCCGTTCATCGGGAACTTGTTTGACGCACGTGACGATTCGCACTTGTCGCCTCTCTCCTCACTACTGTCGTGTCATGTCACAGAATGTCGGTTAGAATGATCTGATCGCGACGCGACGAGCACTCCGGGGTTCATGATGCCCTTCGGGTCGAACATCTCCTTGAGTGAAACCATGAGCTCATACGAGCTGCCGTGTTCTCTTGCTGCCCACGGTACGCGATGTTTCCCTAAGCCGTGGTGGTGTCCGATCGTGCCGCCGTGCTCGAGCGCCACCTCCATCACGATGTCCCAGATTTCGTTATACACACGTTCCGCCTTGTCGAGATCGCGGCCCGGGAATGCTCCGAGCTGAAAATAGATGTTCGTGCCGTTGGTGTAGCTGTGCGATGAGTGTCCGGAGAAGTAGATAACCTCATCGACTTCATAGTAGACGCGATCTACCGTATTCTCGTAGATATCGGCGATATCTTTCCAGTCGGACGCGACTTCAATCGTGTCGACTAATATGCCCATCAGTCCGTACTTTTCGTATTCGTCGACCGCGTCATTGCGGTGAACGTACCAAATATCGAGCGGCTTTTCGCCGGCAGAGACAGCACCGTTCACCTTGGCGATTTCATCGATGATGGCTCCCTCGGCTTCGACGATCTCCTTGCGCCCTTCAGACCAGAAGAGGAGCATACTTTCGTTCTCTTCCATAAAGGCGCCGTACGGTTTCTCGCACTCGAGCCAGTCGTGGAGTCTCACGACAGCCGGCTTGACGCCCGTCCTCATGATTTGGCGAATGACTTCGAGTCCCTGACGCATCGTTTTGACGCGGTAAGCCTGTTTCCATACGGCTTCCGGGTTCGGGAAAATCTTGACGGTCACTTCCGTTATGATGGCAAAAGCGCCCTCGGAACCGAGAAAGAGTTGCTTGAGATCGGGACCTGTCGCGCGACGCGGCACATTCTTTATGCGCACAACCGTTCCGTCGGGAAGAACCGCCTCCAGACCGACGAGAAAATCTTCAATAGCGCCGTATCCTGTCGAGAATTGACCTGTCGAGCGCGTCGCAACGAGTCCGCCCATCTGAGCGAGATCCATCGACTGCGGGTAATGGCCGAGCTTGAAGCCCATCGCCTGGACGGATGCTTCGAGATCTCGGATGAGCATGCCTGCGCCACACGTCGCCTGAAGCGATATTTCGTCGATGTCGATTAATTGATTCAAGTGAGAGAGATCGATTACAACCGTTCGCTCATCGCGCGTCTCAGCGCCCGCAAGCACGCCGGAACCTCCGCCGTATGGAATGACGGGTACGCCCCTATCATTGCAGAGGCGGAGTACTTTTGATACTTCCTCCGTCGTCTTCGGACGAACGACGGCCTGCGGTAGCGTCGTCTCCCAGCCTACGTGCCTCTGAAATAGACGCAGCGCGTAAAGATCAACTGCTTTCTGTGCTCTGACCGATGATTCGAGGACGACGTCCTCCTGACCGACGATGGCTTCCAAGGCCTCAATCAACTCACTCATATTCTTTCCTCTTACTCTCTTAACTTGTATTATTTTTGTTTTAGTTCACTTTGCTGAGCTGACAACCTGTTGCCGAAGTAACATCGGTGTTACGTTGCTGTGCTCGAATGCTCTTTCGTATCGCCGTCACAAGGAGCGCGCCGCGATCACATCGATCCCCGTCCCGACGATATCCTCTACGATGACGTCGCCTTCGCGGACAGGCGCGTCGACCGTGACGGAGCGCAGGGCGCGCACGGCCTCGACGAGTTTCCCCTTCGGCAAGGGGCGCCGACTGATGACGGGCAACATGCAATTCTTTGCCCCTCTGATCGAGACGACTGACGTCAACATGCGCTCGGGGCGGTTGACCTCCGCCGCTGCGAACGATGACCCGCGAATGCAGGCATTGCCCTCCACAGAGACCAGGCTCCCCGTCGTTTCGTCAATTTCGACGATGAGCTCGCACCCTCTCGGGCAATTGATGCAAATGAGTCGACTCTCCATGTTCTAATTCCGCTTCCTCATCTCGCTATGCTTCAATATGAATCTCTAACGGCATCTCGCCCTCGATAAGATCCAAGTCGGCTCGCGTGAGCTTCAGAGCGACCATCTCGGCCGGGCGGACGACGTGCTGCTTTTTGCTCCTGATGACGCGTTCTCCTTGCTTCAGCACGACGCGGACGTCGTATTGCATTGCGCGAACGCGCAAGTAGAAGGTGAGCTCGTCGCCTTTATAATCGACGTGGTAGCGTGTCGGAAGGAGCGACGCGACGTTGTCTCCTGTGATCACATCAAAAGCCTCTGTGGCGGACGCCTGACCGTCGAGATAGCGGACGGCGCCGCGTGCCGCCGCTTCGGCGCTGTCGGAGACGTAATCGACTAAATCGAAGACGATCGAGACGTTGCCGGCGGCAAAGATGCCGGGTACGGACGTCATCATGGACTCATCTAGTACGGGACCCTGTGTCACGGGCGAGATGATGACGCCGGCTTTGCGGCTCAATTCGTTTTCGGGGATGAGACCGACCGAAAGGACGAGCAGATCGCAGGCAATATTAACCGCAGTCCCTTCAATCGGCCTCTTATTCTTATCGACTTTTGCGACGCGGACTCCTTCGAGCCTTTCATCGCCGATCACTTCCGTCACCGTCGTTGAAAGATGGAGCGGTATGTCGTAGTCGACAAGGCACTGGTAGACGTTGCGCGCCAAGCCGCCCACCTCCGGCATCAGTTCATAGACGCCGAGAACATGAATCCCCTCAAGGTGCATCCGCCGCGCCATGATCAATCCGATATCACCTGAACCGAGAATGACGGCGCGCCTCCCCGGCAAGTACCCCTCAAGATTGATGTAACGCTGCGCGGTTCCCGCGGTCATCACGCCGGACGGCCGCGTCCCGTAAATCTCTATCTGACTTCTCGTACGCTCGCGGCACCCCATCGCGAGCACGATAGCGCCCGGGCGTACCTCGAGTACACCCTCCTTCGGGCTTACCGCCCGAATGACATTATCGTTGATCGAGAGAACGGTCGTATTCAGGAGCAATGTGATATCGCTCGCCTTCAATTGTTCAATAAAACGCTCTGCGTACTGAGGACCCGAGAGCTGTTTTTTAAAACGGATGAGTCCGAAGCCGTCGTGGATACATTGTTGAAGAATGCCTCCCGGATCGTCGCTCCGCTCGATCAGCGTCACATTCTTGCCCAAGCGTGACGCTTCAAGCGCGGCGGCCAATCCCGCGGGGCCCGCCCCAATGACGGCGATGTCGGTCTCACGCACTTTCATCGCGCTCACCCGCCTCCGCTCCGACTGCCGGCGTTACATGACGGCGGCTTTCCGTGATCTGCCGTATCGCATCTCTCTCGGATCGTTCCGACGACGATAGCGGAATCTTTCCCCTGTTTTCGCACATCCTCAGGGCGAAGTCCCGTTTCGCGCGCGATGATCTCGAGAATTCTCGGACCGCAGAAGCCTCCCTGACAGCGCCCCGCCGTCGCGCGTACGCGCCGCTTGAGCGCGTCAAATGTCACGGCGGGAATCGGTCGCCTGATCGCTTCGATGATCTCGCCTTCGCTGATCGTCTCACAGCGACAGACGATGTGACCATATGCCGGATTCTCATGGACGAGACGATCTTGCTCCTCCGGTTTGAGGCGCGAAAAGACGGCGGGCTTCTCTCGTTTGGGATTCCAGTCGACTTTACGCGAAAGCTCTCCAAGTTCCTCTGCCGTCAGTCCTTCAACCATTTTCGCGATGGCGGGAGCCGCCGCCAATCCGGGCGACTGGATGCCGGCAACGTGGATAAAACCTCGGACGACACGCGAGCGCTCGATGATGAAGTCTTCTTTGTAGTCTGCAGGGCGAATGCCGGCGAAGCATGAGATGATGTCGGATCGCTTTACGTCCGGGCAAATGGTCTTTCCGCTCCCCATAACGTATTCGAGATCTTCAGGCTGTACGGAAAGATCGTTCTTGTCCAAGATTTCGACGGCATTCGGCCCCCAGAGCGGGTTGCCCGAGACAGTTCGCTGAACGCCGCCGCCTTTCGTATTTTTTTGATAAACGTAAGGTCTGCCGTTTACGGAACGCTCGGAACTTCTTACTTCCTTATCAAAGATGGCAATGACGCCTTTTCTCGGATGCAATGTATAAAACCGGTCGCCCGCCATCGCCGCGATCTCATCGGCGAATATGCCTGCCGCGTTGATGATGAGGCGCCCCCTGACCATGCCTTTGTCGGTGACGACTCCGCGGACGGCGCCGTCTTTGACGTCGACGTCGACGACTTCCGTCGAGAGATGAAGTCTCACGCCGTTCATGACGGCATTCTCAGCAAGGGCGATCGTTACTTCGAAGCCGTCGACATAGGCTGTCGTCGGTGAGTAGAGCACACGCTTCGGCCTCACTTTGATATCTTTTTCCATCTCTAAAAATTCGTCAGGCGAGATGAAGCGCATTCCCGGAACTTTGTTCAGGCGACCGACAATCCACGCAAGCCGCGGCAGGTAGCGGTCATCTTTTCCATATGAGAGGACGAACGACCCCGTCCGCTTGAACTCAAAATTCAGGTCCTCCGCCCAATCGCTGTACATGGCATTGCCCTCAACGTTGAGCTTGGCTTTCAGTTTTCCCGGTATGACGACATTCCCCGGGTGGATCATCCCGTTATTCGCTTTCGAAACGCCTTGCGAGACGTCGTCGCCCTTCTCGAGGACGACGATATCGAGATTGTACTTCGATAATTCGCGAGCGATGCCTGAACCGATGACACCTGCGCCGACGATGATGACATCGGCTTCGTCCAGCATGCCGAGAGCTCTTCCCTGCTCGATCAGTTCGGTTTTGGGGATATAGGCGAGGCTTTTGCCGTTGAACGACAGGTGGTTGATGACGTTTCTGACTTTTTTCGACTTGGCGATGCGGTGAGCCAGCTGATCGGCCGTATTCCAGTCGGGCACTTCACCTTCGAGGACGACAACGCGGTCCCCGCGAATCGTCACGTCAATCGGGTATTTTGACGTGTCGACATACTCGGCAACCAACCTATTCAACCGCTTGAGCATCTGTTCCTCTCAAAGCTATCTCACAACGGTGAGACATTATTCAGTATCAAGACTCACGCCCACAAGATACCAGATACTCATAGAATATTCAATATTCTATATATTCAACAAACAGTTATTTTATGTCTTTATTATGTCATTTCAGTTGTACAAGAGTTACAAACTTGCTTGATAGAACTAAGGGTTTTTCATTAAAAAACTATAACTAATTGAAGGTACCATTTTTTAAATCATCACGTAACACTTTGCCGCTCATCGATCGGTACATAGATATTGTTTCTGTAGTTGGAGACATAGGCGGGGCGAATGATCTTGTCATCCCTGATTTGCTCCAATCTGTGAGCACACCAGCCAGCCATGCGGGCAAGTGCGAACATAGGTGTGTAAAGATCTTCTTCGATGCCGAGTATCTTGTAGACGAAGCCGGAGTATAAGTCGACGTTTGCCGAGATGATCTTGTCTTTTTCTTCTTCGAAGATCCTCGTCGTAATCGTCTCGATGTTATGCAGCAATTCAAACTCTTCCATCGCGCCTTTTTCTTCTGCGAGTTCTCGCGCCATCTTCTTCAATATGGTCGTCCTCGGGTCGCAAATCGTGTAGACGGCGTGCCCCATTCCGTAAATTAGTCCCTTTCCGTCGAAAGCTTGCTTGGACAAGATTTTCCTGAGATACGTTTCCAACTCCGCCGTATTGTTGTAGTCGCAGTTTGCCATGATGTCTTCTTTCATGGTCTCGACTTTGTGGTTGGCGCCGCCGTGTTTCGGACCTTTGAGCGAGCCGATGGCTGTCGCCAACGCCGAGTAAATGTCGGTTCCCGTCGACGATACGACGTGCGTCGCAAAGGCGGAGTTATTGCCGCCGCCGTGGTCCGCGTGGACGACGAGACAGAGATCGAGGAGTTTCGCCTCGAGGTCGGTGTATTCGCCGTCTCTGCGTATGAGGTGCAGCATGTTCTCTGCCGTCGATCTATCGGCCTGAGGGTTGTGGATAACAAGTGACCTGCCCTCGAAATAATGCTTCATCATCTGGTAGGAGTATGCGATCATCATCGGCATCTTCGAAATGATGTTGAGCGACTGTATGATGTTGTTCTCAAGCGTGATGTCCTCGGGATTGTCGTCGTATGAATACATCGTGAGAATCGCTCTTTGAAGCTTATTCATGACGTTTTTGCTCGGGAGCTTGAGCAGTACATCCTGCGTAAAATCTGTGTTCAACCTTCGATTGTCTCCCAGCAACCTCTTAAACTCGTCGAGGTCTCCCCGAGACGGAAGCGAGCCGAACAAGAGCAAAAAGATGACTTCTTCAAAGCCGAACCTGTCTTCTTTCTGAAAGTTTTTAATGATCTCTTCGATCGATATACCGCGATAGTAGAGCTTACCTGCGGCAGGTATCTTCTTGCCGTCCTCGACCGTATAGCCTTCGACCGACGCTACGTTGGTGATACCGACAAGGACGCCGGTACCGTTCTTATTGCGCAGTCCTCGTTTAACGGAGTACTCGTCGTAGAGCGCGTTGTCGATGTACGTGTTTTTCTCTACTTCATGGAGCAGTTTCTCGCTGATTGAATTGATGAGACAAAATTCTCGATCCATAATCCCTCCTCTATTTTTGTAAGTTTTCTATGATGTAATCGGTAAATTCGGTCGTTGTCGCGTTTCCGCCGAGATCTCTCGTACAATTTTTCTTGTTCTGGAGAGCTTTGCAGACGGCGTCGCCAAGTCTTTCGCTTTCGTCGCGGTAGCCCATATGGTCGAGCATCATCGCTGCCGACAGGATGAGAGCCGTGGGGTTGGCAAGGTTCTTGCCGGCAATATCGGGAGCCGTGCCGTGTACCGCCTCAAAAAGGGCGTGTTTCTTGCCTATATTGGCCGACGGCGCAAGTCCGAGTCCGCCCACCAATCCCGCACAGAGATCGGACAAGATGTCGCCGTACAAGTTTTGAGTCAAGATGACGTCGTAGCGTGCAGGATCAAGGACGAGCTGCATCGACATGTTATCAACTAAGATTTCTTCCGTTTCTACGCCCGGATATTCTTTTCCTACACCCCTCGCCACGTCCAGGAATAATCCGTCCGTGAGCTTCATGATGTTGGCCTTGGTGACGATCGTCACCTTTTTACGGCCGTTCGCGACGGCGTATTCATAAGCTTTTCTTGCGATTCTCTCCGATTTATCTCGCGTGATGATTTTGACGGAGTGCATCTCGTCTTTAGAGATTTCCATTTCCACTCCCGCGTATAAATCTTCCGTATTCTCTCTGAAGACGACGAGGTCGACATCGTCATACTTCGAAAAGTCGCCGTACGACTTGATCGGCCTGATGTTTGCATAGAGGTCGAATTTCTTCCTGAGCTCGACATTGATGCTCCTGAAGCCTTCGCCGATCGGCGTGCCGATAGGACCTTTGAGAGCGACTTTATTTTTCTCTACGCTTTCGAGCAGCCCATCTTCCATCAGGGCGCCCGTCTTCTCGTAAACGTCGATGCCCGCTCTTTTTACATCAAAAGCGATGTCGTCGGCGAGATACTCGATGACTTTCATGGCGGCGTTCGCGATCTCTTCGCTGATGCCGTCTCCGATGATAACCGTTATTTCCTTCATCGCGTTTCCTCTTTGTTCGTTCGCGTCTTTCTTATAAAGATCACTCATGATTCTTTACGTAGTTCAAATAACCGCCCATCTTCAAGACTTCGATCTGTCGCTCGGAGAAGACAGAGACGAGATTGATCTTTACATTCTTCGTCTTGTTGACGAGTGTCGCCTTCCCCGCCGTGACGGCGCGCTGAATATCAGGTATTTCTACGTCATCCAAATTATCAATCTTGCCATAGTCTTCCGGATTGTCAAAGACGAGCGGGATTATCCCTGAATTGATCAAATTGGCAAAGTGTATTCTTGCGAATGATTTTGCGATGACGGACTTGACCTTGAGGTAGAGCGGTACGAGCGCCGCGTGCTCGCGCGACGAGCCTTGGCCGTAGTTGTCACCTCCTACGATAATGCCGCCGCCATGTTCGTCGGCGACCTTCTGAAAATCAGGCGTCAACGTGCTGAAGGCAAAGTTGGACAGGTAAGGGATGTTCGACCTGAAGGGCAAAAGTCTGGCGTTTGACGGACAGATGTCGTCGGTCGTGACGTTGTCGCCCGCCTTCAAGATGATCTTGCCTTCGATCTTTTCGCCAAGTTCCTCGCCAATGGGGACTTCTTTGATGTTGGGGCCCATGACGATGGGACTGTTTCTGTCTTCTTCCGTCGGATAGATAAAGTACGCTTCGTTTTTGCCGTAAGACGTCAACTCTTCCACTTCAAGGTTTACATCGAGCGTTTCCGGCGATACCAGATATCCCCTGATGGCGGAAAGAGCGGCCGTCTGCGGTGACACGAGGTAGACTTCGGCGTTCATCGTCCCCGATCTTCCCTTGAAGTTGCGATTGAACGTACGCAAGGACACGCCGCCCGACTTCGGCGCCTGCCCCATACCGATGCAGGGTCCGCAGCCCGACTCGAGGATTCTCGCACCGGCTTGGATGAAGGTCGACAAGGCGCCGTTTTCCGCCAGAATGCGCATAATATTGGACGAACCCGGTGAGACGACGAGGCTCACATCTTCGTGCACCTTGTTATTCTCAAGGATCTTGGCGGCTTTCATCATATCGGTGTAAGAAGAATTGGTGCATGAGCCGATGGCTACCTGATCGATTTTCAACTCTTTAACGTCGCTGACGCGCTTTACGTTGTCAGGCAAATGAGGACATGCCACCATCGGCACAATCTCGTCAAGATCAATCTCGAGCGTTTCATCGTAGATCGCGTCGTGATCGGGTTCCAACGGTGTGTAGTCTTCGCCCCTGCCTTGTGCGATCAGGAAGTCGCGCGTCCTTTCGTCGCTCGGGAAGATGGAGGTCGTAGCTCCGAGTTCCGCACCCATGTTCGTGATCGTCGCTCTGTCCGTTACGGACAGATTTTTGACCCCTTCACCCGTGTACTCCATGATGTAACCGGTGCCGCCCTTGACGGTAAGCTTTTGCAGAATCTTGAGTATGACGTCTTTGCCGTTGACGTAATCGGCAAGTTTTCCCTTAAGTTTGACGTTGTAAATTTTTGGAACGACGATGTTGTAGAAACCTTTGGCCATAGCGACGGCAACGTCAAGCCCGCCGGCTCCGATAGCGATCTGTCCGAGTCCTCCGCCCGTGGGAGTGTGAGAGTCCGAGCCGATAAGAACCGTATTCGGCTTGCCGAACCGTTCGAGATGTACCTGATGACAGATACCGCCTCCCGCTTTGGAGTAGATGATGTTGTGCCTTTTTGCGACCGACTTGATGAATTCGTGGTCGTCGGCATTTTCAAAACCTTGCTGCAACATGTTATGGTCAATGTAGGCGACGGACAAATCGGTCTTGACTTCGTCGATTTCAAGCTTCTCTAATTGCAGGTACACCATCGTGCCTGTCGAGTCCTGAGTCAACGTCTGATTGACCTTAATTTTAACTTCATTGCCTTGTTTCAATTCCCCCTCAAGCAAATTTTGAGAGAGAATTTTCATCGCCATACTCTGTTTCATGCCGGCACCCTGAATTTCGTAATTAAGTTAATTATATTCCAATTTTTTTGAATAGAAATTAGTGTGACCTCGACAAAATCGACCCGGGAGTTCTATGTGTTTTTCGCCTAAAGGACAAAATACGCGATCAATCAGACATCAATGCGTCAGCACCTTCGACAAGAAAGCGCGCGTTCGCTCTTTTTGCGGGTTGTCAAAGATTTGCTCAGGACTGCCCTGTTCGACGATCATGCCGTCATCCATGAAGAAAATGCGATTGCTGATTTTTCGGGCAAAACCCATTTCGTGGGTCACAATCACCATCGTCATACCGTTGGTCGCCAGTTCGAGCATAACCTCCAAGACTTCTCCGATCATTTCCGGGTCGAGCGCCGAGGTCGGTTCGTCGAAGAGCATTATCTTCGGGTTCATCGCTAACGCCCTGGCGATCGCGATCCTCTGCTTTTGGCCGCCGGAGAGACGTCCTGGATACTCATCGATTTTGTCCATGAGGCCGACGCGCATGAGAAGATATCGGGCGTTCTCATCCGCCTCTTTTTCAGTCATGAGCTTCAACTGTACTGGTGCGAGCGTAATGTTCTCCAAGACTGTGAGATGCGGAAACAGATTGAAGTTCTGGAACACCATTCCCATACTGCTTCGGACTTTGTTGATATCAATTTTAGGGGCGGTAATCTCGAGACCGTCGACTGTGATCGTCCCCGATGTCGGCGTCTCCAACAAGTTGAGACAGCGCAGAAAAGTGCTTTTGCCCGAACCCGACGGACCGACGACGACGATTTTCTCACCGTCATGGATCGTCTCGGTGATGTCTTGCAAGACAACGAGTTCTCCGAAATTCTTGCATAGATTCTCAACGGTGATCACTGCGAGCCAACCGCCTTTCTAATAGCTTCATCAGCTTGTTCAGGCATGCCACGATGACGAGATAGATCAACGCGACGGCCAATAGAGGCAACAAAGGGTCGAACGTGCGCGCCCGGATGAGGTCACCTGCACGAGTGAGGTCGGCGACGGCGATGTAACCCGCTACCGCCGTTTCTTTGAGCAGGGTGATCAATTCGTTGAACAACGCGGGAAGCGTGTTTTTAATCGCCTGAGGAAGAATGATCTTGCGCATCGTCATGCCGTAGCCGAGCCCCAACGATCGACCGGCTTCCATCTGGCCGCGGTCAACGGACTGGATGCCTGCACGAAAGATTTCGGCGACGTAGGCGCCGCTGTTGAGGCCGAACGCCAGAGCGGCCACCAACACTTTGTCGATGGCCACACTGGCGAAGATGACGTAATAGATGATCAGGAGCTGAACGACGATCGGTGTACCGCGGATAACGAGTACGTAAGCATCTGCGAGTTGACTGAACACCGGGATCTTTCTCCCGTGAAACTGCGAGACTTTAATGAGCGCCACGATCAATCCGATGACGATACCGAGCAAGGTGGCCATCAAGGTAATCTTGAGCGTGACGCCCAGTCCGTCGAGCAACCACTTCCAACGATTATCGACGATGAAATCGTTGTAAAAGTTCTCTTTCAGCGTGCTGAAGACAGATGCGAGGATCGTAATCATTTGCCTAATTCTTTATTACAACTACTTACTACTCATACTTCTACTTCGAACTGCTCTTGCGGATGAGGACGACTTGCTGTGCGTCCGTGTAGGGGTCGGAGAAATTCACGTTGACCTTACGTTCTTCGTTGACGGTCATACCTGCCGCGATCGCCTGGATTTTTCCGCTCATGACCGCCGGAATCAGGCCGTCAAAGTTGATGTTCTCCACCTTCAATTCCATGTCGAGCTTTTTAGCGACGGCCGCCATGATGTCGATATCCACCCCGATGATGTCGCTGCCCTGCGTGTACTCGTAGGGCGGGAATGTCGGTTCGGTGCCGATGATGAGGATGCCGCCTGCCGCACCGACGTTAAAGTCAGGCGCTTTGCCGTTCTGGCCGGCGTGTGAATCTTTGAACTTGATGATACTGCCATCGGCTTTCAGTTCCGCAATGGTCTCATTGATCGCCGCCAAGAGATCCTCCGATCCTTCTTTGGCTACGGCAATAGCATATTCTTCGGGATCAAAACCCACATTGAGGACCGTAAGCTCCGGATTTTGATCGGCATAGGCCTGGGCCGTATCGGCGTCGACAACGAGGCAGTCTACTTTTTTCTGTTTTAAAGAAGTGACGGCGTCAACATAAGTGGTAAAACGTTCAACCGATTTTGCGTTGATCTCATCGGACGCGATCTCGTCTCCGATCGTTCCGAGCTGAACGCCGATGACTTTGCCTTCGAGATCTTCCAAACTGCCGATCTTGATGTCGTCTGCTTCCTCGGGCTTGGAGGACTCGGTGCTTTCAGTGCCTCCGCTGTCTTCTGTGGTACCTGATGCTTCCGTGCCTGCTGTATCGCTTGGCTTATCGACGTCTCCGCCTTTTGCCGGGCCGCATGCGGTCAGGAACAGGATGCTGAGACACAGGATAAGTGCGAGTACCGATATTTGTTTTTTCATGCTTTCCTCCTGTTAAGTTTCATCGTTCGGCTATCCAATGTAGCCGTCATGAAAATATAATGATTAATTTATATAGTATTCTGGATAAAATTGCAAATAGAAATTTGAAAATCAGAAACTCGTCAAAGATATTCGCTAAGTATTACAGCTTATTAGTCAATATTGACCAATATGACGAATATATTCAACCATGCATACATATTCATCAATTCAATTGAATAGAAATTGAACGGTATACCGTCTGCCGGTGCATATAAAAAATGGGGGCGCCTCGTTGCGAGACAGCCCCCAAGCTGATGCATCTATGATCCTAAGCTTAGCCCCCCAACCAAGCTTCCCTCAGGAACGCCACCAATAATAGACCCCCCGCTACTATGATAAAGGCGCTAGACAACCAATAGATGCTTACGCTGACACCATTGCCGGAAAGTGACTGTGCGCCCAAAACGGGGCAGTTCGTGATGACAAAGCCTTCGCCCGTGTCACCCGTAATTTCGTAAGTGTATCCCTCGATGTCACTTCCCTTGATGGTGTAAGCGATCTTAATTTCATTCTTGTATTCATCCAGATCGGAAAACTCGCCTTTCCAGCTATTGTTCTCCGTTAAAACTAACGACTCGCCGGTATCAACACCGTCCGCCAGAAGCCTGATCGTTACGCTCTCAGGCCTCATGCCCGCCTCGTTGTTTTGATCCTCCCAGTAATTGGTCACATTGATGGAAATCTTGCTCGGCGTGTCCGTACTGTAGATGACATCACCTTCTCCACTCTGTTCCACATTTTCAGAACCGCTCTTATTATTTTGAAGCACCGCGTCCTCTTTAATATTGAGAATGCCGCAACAACTTATCAGAGACTTTTCCGCGCTTGTCGCTTCCGCAGAGTTTCCATCGACAATGATATTTGAAAGCGTTGCCATTGTATCGGCAGCTACAAGTAAGAGATAGTCGTTAAAGCTTGGATCTCGCTTCAGAATTGCGTTCGTATCTTCAAGTGAGATTTCCCCGGAGATCGGCACGGTGCCCACAACATAGATTGTATTGATTTTCTTATGCTGGTTCGCCAGTTCTCTTGCCCTGGCAAAGGTCTTGACGGCGTTTTCTTTCGTAATACCGAGACATTCGTCGTCACCGTACACACCATCGATATAAATATACGTCGCATTTTTCAACGCATCCTCCAACGTGCAAGCGGAAAGCAACGTCAGCGAACCGTCTTCGCCGATCTTGTCATCGCGTCCATTCTCATTCGCAGCGTTCAGGATAGGCTCATTCTGTGCGCGATTTTCTATCTCATCCGCCAGCAGAGGTTGGTAGCAATGCATGACCAATAAAATGATCACCATCAGTAAAGGAAAGATACGCGACCATATATTGTATTTCTTCATTGATTGACCTTTCCTCCTTACCGGCTTTATTCTCGAATCCATGTTTCGAACAATTATCGAAGGTGTCGACACAGATCACATCGAACGTTTACTTGAGATAAAGTGTTCTAAATAATCTGACGATCACTCTATCTACAAACACATTAAATCACAAAAAACGGCCTAAATTTCATCAATTTACACAAATTTGAAAATTGTTCACATTCAATCTACAAACTTATGAAAATTTTTCACAAGGCGGTTTGAAAACGTGAAAATATTAGTTACTCCACATGTATCGGAAGAGATTTATGATCCGCGCAATAACATCTCCCTTAACGCATAGATATCGGGTCGGATCCCTTAGACGGGACTTACAACGTAGACCTCCTTCAAATTCCGTATCGCTTTGGATACCCTTATCCTCGCCTGCTAACTGACCGTTTCCCACACATGCAGGGACTTATATCGGAGTACAAAGCCGGCACGATATCGCGGTACCCGTTTCCCACACATGCAGGGAGTTATATCTTCATACAAATCGGCATGACCGCCGCAAATCGGGTAGGATCCCGGCCATTACTTGGCCGGGAGACCTCCCACACCACCGTACGTAC
>MTKW01001552.1_pt1 | contig 23552 bp, 21 predicted proteins | sample 1042761 | NCBI WGS metagenome assembly MTKW01 (sample SAMN06205366, study PRJNA360243) | anaerobic digester metagenome | biome: Wastewater treatment plant; feature: Anaerobic digester sludge; material: sludge; isolation source: anaerobic digester fed with sludge from wastewater treatment plant ...
TTATAGCCGATTTTCAATTTCTGGGAAACCGGGTAGATAAATTCGTTCTAGATACCAAACTTGTCGAAGAGAAAGGGCCCAGCAATGTCTCCTTTGATTTTGACTATGAGGTTATGGAGCTAGTAGAAGAGGATAACCGATTTTTAGGCATTATTCAGTTAATTGTTCAGGTGAAAGCAAAAATTAAAAATAAAGTTCTATTTAAAATAGACCTGAAGATGGAAGGCGCTTTCGCCGGTAATGCTGAAAAACTTGGTCATCAGAAATTCACTGATATGCTGGAAATGAACGGATTAATCACCTTGTTGCATATCTCCAGAGCTTACTTATTGAGTGTCACTGCCCAATCAGGCATCAATCCGCCAGTAAAACTGCCCATGGTTAATGTAATAAAACTTCGCGAGAAGAAAGCCCAGCAAAGTCAGGTCGAATAGCTCAAAGAAACAAAAAAACCTACTGCCGATTCCAAACTTGTCGCTTTGGAGTCGGTTTTTTGTTGGCCGTATTTGGGGATTCTTGTCATCTGATGGGGAGGATAAGCCGGCCAATTGTAGAATGGTAGTATTTAGAAGAAATAGAGTGCTTTGTTAGATAATAGGAGAGATAGTATGGGCAACTGCAAATACTGCGGGCAGCCAGCCGGATTCCTGTGCCCCAGCACAAAGAATGCGCTGACAAATATCGCCAGGGCTGGCGTAAGATGCTAGACATCGGCTGAAAAACTGCCCGGGGGAAAGGGTGATATAAATAGTTCGATAGGTTGTAGATTTTATAAGGGAGGGAAGGTATTGGTGATTAAGAGGCAAACACCTAGTATAACTGTCACCGTAAGAGTTCCTGCTCATGTTTTTGAGCAGTTGGAAAGGAAACTCACAATAATGAGAGAAAACGGCATAAATGTATCTAAGAATTCATTATTTGTGGAAGCATTAAAAAAGTATCTGGAAAGCAGTGAGCTTAAAGACAAAGGAAATGAACAAGAGAAAAACCTCATGAGCTCAAGTGAAAGGAAATCTCCAGAGATACTAGAAGAAAGCTGTGAATTCTGTGATCGAAGATATAGCGAAATAAAAGCAGATATTGAAAATAATAACTTTGATGAAGGAATCTTGACAAACGCGTGCTGCTGGAAAACGATTTGCAGAATTAATAGCCAACTAAAACTAAATGTAGACTGGAGGGAATTATGTAGGAGAAGAGGGGAGCAATTCAAGGAATTTAGAAAGATTTAAGACTTTCGACCTGTCTCTCAGATATGTTGTGATTGGAAAAACAAATCAGTGGTTTTTGGGCTAAAAGTAAGGGCAAACCGTCTATTATCACCTTTATTAACTGATGTATTTAGAAAGAAACTANNTGGGAAGGATAAGCCGGCAATTTGTAGAATGGTAGTATTTAGAAGAAATAGAGTGCTTTGTTGGTCTTGGGGGAGGTAGTATGGGTAACCATAAATACTTTACTCAAAACCAATAACGGCTGGTTTACCTATAACCTGCTGATGAATGTAGGGAATGTGGAGTAGGCAAGAGGCTGATTAGAAATTAGATAGTTTTGAAAGTGTGAAGGTGATTAAATGCCTAAAATCTACGATAACATTGAAAACCACTTAAAAGGTGGATTATTGATAACTCTAGACAGTTCTTATCGAGCCGATTTCTGTGTCGGTTACTTTAATCTTAGAGGATGGAAACTGCTTCAGGAATCAGTGGATAAATTTCAAGGCGGTGAAAACTGTTGCCGACTTCTGGTGGGAATGCAAAGGCCAGAAGAGGATTTATTACGACAGGCTTTGGCTGGTAAAGAAGAAGGGCTGATGGATCCGCCGAAAGCCCTAGAAATCAAAAAAGAAATAGCTCGTTCATTCAGACGGCAGCTTACTTTTGGGATACCCACTGCCGAAGATGAAACCAGCCTCCAAAAGCTTAAACAGCAGTTAATGCAGGAAAAAGTGAAAATTAAACTCTTCCTGCAATATCCTCTGCACGCTAAGCTGTACTTGATGCATAGAAACGATCCTCTGGCGCCATTGATCGGCTATGTGGGAAGCAGCAATTTAACTATGGCGGGTTTAACTGCGCAAGGTGAGCTTAATGTGGATGTACTGGAGCAGGATGCTGCGCTAAAACTCAGCCAATGGTTTGAAGACCGCTGGAATGATCGCTGGTGCATTGACATCAGCAAGGAACTTATTGAAATCCTGGATGAGAGCTGGGCCAGCGACAAGTTGATTCCACCTTATTACATCTATTTAAAAATGGCGTACCATCTTTCCCAGGAAGCCCGGAGCGGCATCAGTGATTATATAGTACCGAAAAAACTGCAGGAAGAATTACTTCCTTTCCAGGCGAAAGCTGTTAGCGTAGCCGCCAGGCATTTAGACAAACGGGGCGGAGTTTTGGTCGGGGATGTGGTGGGCCTTGGTAAGACTCTTACCGCTACAGCTATAGCCAAACTTTTTGAGGAAACATTTTTTACGGAAACCCTGGTTATATGTCCGAAAAACCTTACCCCCATGTGGGAAGATTACGTGTATCGTTATCAACTGCGAGGAAAAGTACAGAGCATATCCCAAGTGAAATCAGATTTTGTAGAAAAGACTCCCCGTTATAGAGTAGTAATAATTGACGAGAGCCATAATCTCCGCAACCGTCAGGGCAAACGCTATGCGTTAGTAAAAGAGTATATTGAGAAAAATGAAAGCAAGGTCATTCTGTTAACCGCTACACCATATAACAAAAGCTATCTGGACATATCCAACCAACTTCGCCTGTTTGTTCCTGAAGACAAGGATATTGGCATTGTGCCGGAAAAGTTTATTAATAGTGTGGGCGGTGCTACAGAGTTTGTGGCTCGTTACCAGTATCATCCCAGTACTCTCCTGGCTTTTGAGAAAAGCAATTTTATTGAAGACTGGCAACAATTATTGAAACTATATATGGTCCGCAGAACCCGCACGTTTATAAAAAACAACTATGCCGAATGGGACCCTGACAACAAACAATATTATATTTCTTTCAGCGATGGAACCAAAAATTATTTTCCGAACCGCATACCCCAAAAAGTTGAATATAGTTTTGATGAAAAGGATCCTGATGATATCTACGTTAGGCTATATTCCTCAGAAGTAGTAGATAAGATAAACCGGTTACATCTGGCCCGCTATGGGTTAGGAAATTATATAGACACCCAGTCTGCCGAAAAACTCAGCAAAGATGAAGAACGCATCATAGCCAACCTGTCCAGGGCAGGCAGACGCTTGATGGGCTTCTGCCGTACCAATCTGTTTAAGCGTTTGGAAAGCAGTGGCTTCTCCTTTTTGATTTCATTAGCCCGGCATGTACTAAGGAACACTACTTTCTTGTATGCAATCCAAAATGGTCTGCCTATTCCCATTGGAGAGCAGGAGAAAGCTGACATTGATGAGTTTTTGGAAGAAGATGAGCAATGGAATGGCGAGGTCAATTTCTCTTTTATTACCGATCGTCGCCAATACTGGAAGTTAGCAGAGGAAGCATATGAGCATTGCCAGAGGGATAAACAGAAATTTGATTGGCTGGACAGCAAGCTATTTATACCCGAGCTAGCCCAGGAACTGGAGGAAGACATACAAACCATATTGACTATTATTGATATCGGCAAACATTGGGATCCAGCCAGGGACAAGCATCTGAACGCTCTGGAAGAGCTATGTACAGGCAAGCATGCCACAGAAAAAATAATTGTATTTACCCAGTTTGCCGACACAGCCCGCTACCTTTATGAACAACTGTGCCGGCTGGGAATTGGAAATATAGCCTGTGTTACGGGAGATGTGGAAAACCCCATGGAATATGCCAACCGCTTTAGCCCAGTCAGCAACGGCATATTGAAAAGTGTTCCTGACGAACTGCGCATTTTAATCAGTACTGATGTTCTCAGTGAAGGACAAAACCTGCAGGATGGGCATATCGTTGTCAACTATGATTTGCCCTGGGCTTTAATACGCCTTATCCAAAGGGCCGGACGCGTGGACCGGATTGGGCAGAAGTCTCCAAATATTATTTGTTACTCATTTTTACCCCAGGACGGACTGGAAAGAATAATTAATTTAAGAAACCACCTGGCGCAGCGTATTATGGAGAATTCCGAGGTAGTCGGATCAGATGAGGTCTTTTTCGATGGCGATCCGGTGAATATAGCCGATCTTTATAATGAAAAAGCTGGTCTGCTGGATGATGATGAGGGAGAAGTGGATCTGACGTCCCAGGCCTATGAAATATGGAACCAGGCCACCATGGCTAATCCAGCCCTAAAGAAGATTATTCCAGCCATGCCGGATGTGGTTTACTCTACAAAACCTGGAGAAAGTGGAAGTGGCTTTAGAAACGGAGTTATAACTTTTGTCCGCAACAGCTTCGGCTTTGAAGGATTAACCTGGCTGGATGACACAGGTAAATTAATATCAAAAAATCAGTCCCGTATCCTGAAAGCTGCGGAATGCTCTATAGACACCCCTGGCTTAAAACGATTGGACAACCACCATGATTTGGTCGCTCGTGCTGTGGAACAGGCAGAACAGGAAACTGCTGCTCCGGGAGGACAGCTGGGCAGCCAAAAGGGAGCACGCTATAAAGCCTATAAAATGCTAGATCGTTATTATCGCAATATGAAAGATACCGTTTTTGATGTACCGGTGTTAAAACGAACCTTAGATGATCTACTCCATTACCCCTTGAAAGAATCAGCCCGGGAGCTGATTAACCGTCGTATCCGTTTTGGCATTACCGACGAGGAGATGGCTACTATGCTAATACAACTTAGAGAAGAAGGCCGGTTATGTGTGGTTGATCAGAAGCAGGCATCCGCGGAAGCCGTACCCCAGATCATCTGTTCTCTCGGAATAAACAATGAGGTGATTGAATGAGCACTGTAAGTAAAAAGCAGTTTAAACAGCTCATTGAGGAATTCGACTTTATAAATCTCTTTAATTACCTGGGCTGGAACTACATTACCGGGCAGGATACGGTAAGAGTCGGGCTTGAAACCTTAACGCTCCAGTCCGTGGCAGAAAAAAGAGGATTCCGGATACTGGTGTGCAGTCCGGATAGCCGGGGACGAGTACCTGACTACAGCACTCGCATGAAACTGGACCGGGCCGTATCACGACTGTATTATGAGCACCTGATAATATTTCGGGACGAATTAAACCGTACCCAATTGTGGCAGTTGGTCATGCGGGAACCCGATAAACCGCCGCAATTAACAGAAACCCGATGGTACAGGGGTAAGGATCCCGAATTGCTTTATCAGAGAACCTCTGGCCTTTTTTTCACCCTGGATGAAGAGGAGAACATCACAATTGTTGATGTTACGACTAGGGTACGGGAGAATTTCCTGCAGAACCGGGAGAAGGTCACCAAGAAGTTTTATGAAGGGTTTAAAAAAGAGCATAATACTTTCCTTGGTTTTATAAAAGGTATAGAGGATAAAACCAGCCGGGAATGGTATACATCGTTGATGCTAAACCGTCTGATGTTCTGCTATTTCATTCAGAAAAAAGGCTTTCTTGACCATAACAAAAACTACTTGCGCGATAAGCTGAAAGCTTGCCAGCAGAAAAAAGGCAAGGATAAATTCTACTCTTTCTACCGCGATTTCTTGCTAGCTCTTTTCCACAAAGGCTTGGGATCTCCTGACCGCAGCCCGGAGCTAATTGCCGAATTCGGCAGAATACCATATTTAAACGGTGGATTGTTTGACGTTCATCAACTGGAAAAAGACTTTCCCGATATCCAGATTGAAGATCGGGCTTTTGAACGTATCTTTGATTTTTTTGATCAGTATGAATGGCACCTGGATACCAGGCCATCAGCCAGCGGCAGAGAAGTAAATCCTGATGTTATCGGTTATATTTTTGAAAAATACATAAATGACCGAGCCCAAATGGGTGCCTACTATACGAAAGAAGATATTACTGGCTACATCAGCAAAAACTGTATTATTCCCTATCTATTCGATGAAACCGAAAGGCATTATAAAAAAGCCTTTGATGCCCGGGGCTGGCTCTGGACTATGCTGAAAAACAGCGGGGATGCTTATATATATCCATCAGTCAAATATGGCATTGATCCCGATGATCTATGGGGTGATTTACCCGATGATGTTAAAGAAGGGCTAGATCCCGATCAACCCGACCTGGTAGAAAAACGGCGTTGCTGGAATCGTCCGGCGCCACCGGAAGTGGCTTTGCCTACAGAAATCTGGCGGGAGGTTATAGAACGCCGCAAACGCTACCAAGAGGCCAAAGATAAGATAGCTGCCGGAAAAATAAAACACATAAATGACTTTATCACTTACAACCTTGATATCAAACAGTTTGCCTTAGATTGCTTAGAAAACTGTCCCGATCCGGAGTTTATACTTCATTTTTACAAATCCCTGGCCGGGGATGGTAAAAAACGTAAACCGATCTCTATCCTAGACCCCACCTGTGGTTCCGGAGCATTTCTTTTTGCGGCTTTGAACATCCTGGAGCCTTTGTATGAGGCTTGTCTGCAACGCATGAAGGAATTTATTGACGAGGCCCCTAAAGGGAAATATAAATTCTTTGAAGAGATTCTTGTACGGGTACATGCTCCCCAGCACCCCAAGCAGGAATACTTCATTTTTAAAAGCATTATACTCAATAACCTCTATGGGGTAGATATCATGCATGAGGCCGTGGAAATAGCCAAGCTCAGGCTTTTCTTAAAATTGGTTTCCACCGTAGAACCAGACTATCAAAAGCCCAATCTGGGATTGGAGCCCCTGCCGGATGTAGACTTCAACATTCGAGCTGGAAACACCCTCCTTGGTTATACCAGCGAGAAGGAAATAGAGGATGCTTTGGGAGGCCAACTGGACTTTGACAATGATTTAGAAAAAATCAAAGAAAAGTGTGATATAGTGGCTCGAACCTTTGCACGCTACAAAGAGCTTCAGTTGGAATATGGAAAAGACTATATGGACTTCTTCCAGGCGAAAGCTGAGCTTAAACAGAGGCTGGAGGAATTAAATGACCAATTAAACCTGCTCTTGCACAAACAGACTACTGATATGAACTATGACCAATGGCTTACCACCCACCAGCCCTTTCACTGGCTGGCTGAATTCTATGAAATAGTCCATGAACGCGGCGGTTTTGACGTTATCATTGGAAACCCGCCGTATGTAGAAGCCAAAAAGCTGACATATAAGGTTGTAAATTATCTTACCTTATCTTGCGGTAATTTATATGCCTATATAGTGGAACGCGGTTTTAACCTAATATCTACTAATGCCAGAACAGGAATGATTATTCCCCATTCTTCTATATGTACCGATAGAATGGCGAGTTTAATACAGCTTATAACCAAGCAGCAGGTTTGGTTATCTACATATGATATTCGCCCTTCTAAACTATTCGAGGGTGTAGATCAAAGATTACTTATTTACATAACTAACAATGAAAAATCTAATAGGTTTTTTACCACAATTTATAATAGATGGATGAATGATTACAGAGAACATCTATTCCAAACATTAGGATATGTAGGAGATGTAACTAGTATTGTTCCAAATTCTATACCAAAAGCAGGGAAAGGAATTGAAAAGGGTATTTACTCGAAAATTAAATATCAGCATAAATTGTCCAAATACTTTAAAGACATGTCACCTTGGCTATATTACCATAATGCTCCTCGTTATTTTGTAAGAGCGATGAGTGCACCGCCATATTTTTGGAATGAAAAAGACGGGCAGAAAATATCATCCCAGATTAAAAAGATATCCTTTGGTAATAGAAAGTTAACTTACGCGGTTGGATCTATCTTTAATTCTAGCCTGTTTTATTGGTGGTTTATCCTTATGTCTGACTGCAGACATCTGAATCAACGCGAAATTGAATATTTCCCATTTAATCTAGATTCATTAAGTGGACGCATTAGTCAAGAGCTCAACTACCTATTTATTAAGATTAATGATGATTATAAATTGCACAAGGTTAGAAAAGATGCATATTACAAGGCTACAGGACGTGTAGAGTATGACGAGTATTATCCAAAGTTATCCAAGGCAATTATTGATGAAATAGATACTGTTCTTGCTCAACACTACGGCTTTACCCCCGAAGAACTCGACTATATCATCAACTATGATATTAAATACCGTATGGGCAAGGAGCTAGGGGAGGACGAGGATGACATATGATTAAGGTCAGTCTTGGCAATAAGGATATCCTCAATCTTCCCAAGACCGCTTTCCTCTGCAGCCGGCAGATCCCAGCCAGTGTTGTTCTAAAATGCTATGATTGGGCCATTGCCGAAAGGGAGTCAGGCAACTGTATTATCAGTGGTTTTCACAGCCCATTGGAAAAGGATGTTCTTCACTACCTCCTGAAAGGTACCCAGCCTATCATCATCGCCTTGGCACGCGGACTGAAAATCCGCGTAGAAGCAGAACTAAAAAAACCCTTGGATCAAGGACGCCTGCTAATTATCACACCGTTTGACGCTTCTGTAAAAAGAGTCACCACAGCAACCGCCGCCATTCGCAATCGCATGATGATAGAAATAGCCGACAAAGTAGTAGTAGGCTATGCAAGTCCAGGAGGGCAGCTGGACATGCTTCTGAAAAATTATTCACAAGCGAATATCTCTAGACTCCAGATGGAATGTAAGTAGTATTTCGTCCGGAAGTAAATAAGCCAGACCGAAATTGATCGGGGAGGGTGTAGTTTATGAGAATAGTCAAGTTACAAATTAATAATTTCAGGGGTATTAAAGAAGGATATCTCTTTTTTCCTGGACATACAGTACTTGTAGGGGATAATAACACTAGTAAATCAACTATTTTAGAAGCAATAGATTTGGTCCTGGGACCAGAACGATTGTCACGACGCCCGGTGATAGATGAACATGATTTTTATGCAGGAAGATATTTGGACGAAGAAAAGAAACCTGTTGAAATATTTGTTGAGGCAGTGTTAATTGAGTACTATGCTTTCCGGGGCAAGAAACTCTTGGAAATTCCTAGATTAACACAGGATAGGCCAGCTAGGGAATATTTGCGCTGGCATAATGAAGAGGTTTATTTGGGGTGATAACTGCTGAGCAAAGGGTGAAATTAATGGAGTTATTGGACATGGCCAAGCTCATTAAAAACTATTTTCCAAAAAAGCGGTGGAAATTTCTGCAACCCTGGAATTATTAAGAGAGATTAAGGAGGATACCCGAATGGGTGCTTATCTGGTCTGTAAATGGCAGGTGCTGACCAAAACTGAAAGCTGGGGCATAATTATTAGTCTGACAGTATGGCTTCTACTAGCCTATAGCTATTACCGTTAAAAATAAGATTTCAATAATGCTAAGCACTAGTTGTTTTTGGTGAAGAAGATATAATAGTTATATACGCATCTCAATAAGCTGAGTTTATACAATAAATAGTTTGAAGGGGGAAGCGGTGTGGCCCAGCGTGTGATTAGTGAACATTCCAATCAGTTACACCAACTTCTGGTTTCCGTATCCAGGCATTTGTATTTTGGCAGTGATGGCTATGTTAAGTATCAAGAAAAGCCCATGGAGGTTAACATAAGCAACTTCAGCAAATCTCGTAAAGATCATGTGGTTTACTATATTATACGTGATCATTTTAGTGGAACTTTTACTCTACTAATTGCCTCTACCCAAAGGCTCCATTCTCTCGCTGATTTTTTATATTACGCTTGGAGTAACGATGTGGGCGAAGACAAGTACATCTGGGGAATGCCTGATACCATTATGATTCCGCGCATAGTTTATCTGGACGGCTTGGCTGCTGGTTTAAACCATCTGAACATTAAGGTAATACATCCTTCCAGTGGCTTTGCTTCAGGTGTTAGAGTTATTAAGGATATAGAAGACACCTTGTTATTCTATATGCGTGAGACTGTGGATCATAGCCTGGAAGGCTTAAATAAACTTAGGGCTAAAATATACAACTACCTTATTAAATCGTCCTACCGGGAAAACTATTATTGTAAATGGCTAGACCATCTGCCGTCTGGGGCTCATCCCAGAATCATACCGCCTTATGCCGATTTTATTGAACTGTTTGCTGCGAACCAGCTGGCCAGCAGCTCTGGTTTATCGGTGGTGGATCCCGAAAATGTGGAGCAGGAACCCCTACATAACATGCAAATTCGAGAGGGAAAGCCTTTGCCTACTAATTTACCCAAGTTTTCTCCTGAAAAGCTTAGTAAGGCCCAGGATCTAATCTATCAGGCCTGGGAAGAGCCGAACCGGCAAAAACGTTTGGATTTGGCGCGTAGAGCTTTGCACATATCTCCATACTGTGCCGATGCCTATAATCTGTTAGCTGACAGTATTACTTCCAATGAGGAACGTCTGCAGTTATATGAACAAGGGGTCAAGGTAGGGCGTATGTCTCTCGGAGACTTATATTTTAAGAGATACACTGGAGACTTCTGGGTGGAGACGGATTCTCGCCCCTATATGAGGTCTTTGGAGGGATGGTCGGAATGCCTATGGAAAAATGGGCAACGGCAGGAGGCGATACAAAACTATCAGGAGATGCTGCGCTTAAATCCCCGCGATAATCAGGGAATACGCTATACACTGATCAATTGCCTGCTGGAGGAAGGGCTGGAAGAGGAAGCGGCCTGGTTACTAACGGAGTATGAGGAACCAACTTGTTTTATGCTGTACAGTAAGGTTCTGTTAAGCTTTCGACGATGGGGGAAGAATGAAGCAAGCAAATTATTGTCTCAGGCATTATCTTCTAATGTTCATGTGCCACCTTATTTGCTGGGGGTGAAGTATATTCCCAGAGTGCTTCCTGATGTGTACCAATGGGGCAGTCAAGAAGAGGCGGTAATCTATGCAGCCGATGCCATTCAGGCTTGGAAAACAACTTCCGGGGCCTTGGACTGGCTATCTGCTGAAACGGATAACATAAGGGGACGTTTTTAATAGGCCCACTATTCACGCCTTATGCATAGCCCCATTACCAAAGCACGCTATAACCAAATGACCAATTAAACCGGGTGACTTGGGGTAGAACCTAAAATTACTTATAGCAATTGCTCGATGCTGCTGGATAATGCCGGAGCAGATTTTACCTTATTCACTTCCATCGGTGTGGTAGTTGAAAACGGAGCTGAGGCGGTAAACAACCTCTTGGCCTATTTGGGAAAAACCGTCGCAACCATTCTTGACTATGACAGACGCGGTTATACCATTGATAAGATTCGGCAGGAGTTATTCGGAGGGGAAAGCCGCATGGCCGGAATAAGCAATGGTCAGTTCAGCGTAGATAATCTAATTAATTCGGTGTTGTCGCAGTCTACTGTATAGATTCTAGATCGGGTTTAGTCCTATCCCTGGGTCGTTTCCTCAAGATTTATCGTTGCCCTTCTAAAAGCTTCGATCATCTCACCGGTCAGGGAAATGTTATCATGCCATTCGGGAATATCTTTCCGGGACAGCCAGACTCCGACCGCTAGTTCATCCTCATCTAAGCGGATGGTGTCGGCACCGTCCAATTCGGCAAAAAAGCCAGCCAAGAGTGTATCGGAAAACGGCCAGGGCTGGCTTTTGTAATAGCGGATGTTCTTCACCTGCAGCCCCACTTCCTCCATGACCTCTCGGCGCACCGTTTGCTCAAGACTTTCACCTATTTCATTAAAACCGGCGATCAAGGCATATTTACGGTATTCGCGGTTGGCATATTTGGTTAGCAGCAGCCTGTCTTTATCATACACTCCCACAATGACACAGGGAGCAATAGTCGGGTAGACACTCATTCCGCAGTTTGCGCAATAAAGCAGCCGTTCTATTTCCGAATGTTGTAGCGGCTCACGGCAGCGACTGCAAAATTTGTGATTATTGTACCAGCTATGGAGCTGCCAGCCGATTATCCCGATAAAGGAGCGCCAGTTGTTGGATCGAAACCGTTTGTTGCTCACATAGACCCAGCCTGGCTCGGCTTCCAGTCCCTCTGCTTCCACCAGATAATAATTGAGATCGTCAATGGCAAATAAAAACCGAGCCTTCTGCCGCAGTTGCGGGTGACTGAGCGAAAAATCAGCAAAGGAAGGATACCAAAGCTTATCCTTGTCCTGCCGGATCAGCACATTATCGTCCTGAAAAGCCAGAAACAAGTCCTGCGGATCCGCTGGCCTATTTTGAAATGCGTTACGGAATACTCTCGGTTCAATGTCCTGGAGCACCGCTTACCCCCCTTTACCTCTATATAGGCACACGAGCATAACCATCCATAGTAATTTGCTTCACTTTTAGCATATCATAAATCACAATGCCTCTAAGCCATGACTCCCGATTCTAGCATCATGCGCAACTAGGAAGCAAAAAGAACCTCCCCATACTTCCCGGTTATCTACGGACAGCGGTTAGCTTTTCTGCCTTGGTTAACTTAGCATATTTATTCCCCCCAACTACCACACCATGATAAAAATGATACAAAAACGCCCCTTGTGTCCCAGACGAGATTCACCATATGCATTGACGCATTTTTTGCAGTTAATTATAATATAATGTGAGAATACAAAGTATAATATTAAATTATATAACAATCCTTATGTAGACCCACTTATTCAGGGGGAGAGCGATCGGGAGGGAGTGGAGCAATGAAAAAGGTGAAAGTGGAATTTATCAATACTTGTTCCTGTTGTGATGGTTATGGTGATGTATTAAGAGAATTAGCTGCCAAACATCCCCAGCGGATTGACTTAAAAATATACTACATGGGCAAGGATTTTGACTATCTTCCTAAATATGGGGTGATCAACCGCGGGACTTTAATCATCAATGAAAAAGATCGGTTTGATGACTTAAGCAGAAGGGTAATCGAAAGGGCTGTTAAGGTGGCCCTGGATGAAGTAAATGGGTAATGATCTTCTGGCTTCATTCTGGCAATTATTAAATATCAGTTCCTTCTGGCTGGTAGTAAGTTATTTGCTTTGCAGTGTGCTACATATTGTATTGCGGCCAGAATTCCTGCAAAGGAATTTGGGAAATAACAAGTTGTCTTCCCTGGTGAAGGCTACTATATCAGGGATGCTTTTGCCCATTTGCAGCTGCGGAGTTGTACCCCTGGCTTTAAGCCTTTATCATTCCGGCGCTTATTTAGGGCCTACTCTTGCATTCCTAGTGGCTACACCCATAATAAATCCGGCTGCGGTCATACTGGCCTTTGTTCTTCTGGGACCGCAGCTAACGGCGATATATATTATCACCGGATTCCTGCTACCGATGATAATTGGTGTACTGGGTAACAAATTTGGAAAAGACGAACTCATATCACCAGTGGCAGCAGCTATGGCCAATGCTGCTGCTGGCTCTGTCACTATAAACTCCGCCGCTGTTATGATTCCTTGGAGTAAAAAAATTGCCGGTGGTCTGGATTGGGGAGTGCGCAGCCTGGGGCTGCAGGTAAGCCGTTATGTATTGGTGGGGTTGGTGCTGGCAGCGCTGTTGCTCACCATTATCCCGGTATCTTTTATTCAGGATTATCTCAGCCGGCCTGATATGGTTTCTCTTTTAGGTATTGCTGCGCTGGGAGCCATTATGTATGTCTGCGCAGTGGGGCACATACCCTTTATCGCTGCGCTTGTTGCCGCGGGAGCAGTCCCGGGAGCGGCTATAACGTTTCTTTTGGCCGGAACTGCTACGAATTTACCAGAGTTATTCAGTATTTATAAAATAATCGGCAAGAGAACGGTAGTAATATACACCGGCACGGTAATATTTTGTAGCCTCGTTGTTGGCTATATCACCAACTATTTACTAATGCCCGGGTTTACGCCGGTCTTTGATTTAAGTAGCGCTCAGAACAGTATTGCTCTGGCCAACAAACTGTCCCTGAGTGTGCCAGTTGGGGTGGAGTGTATTTGCTCGGTCATTATACTGGCCATGGGCCTTATTGCCTGGCGGCCGGTGGTGAAGGAATGGTTCATGAAACTAGGGCGGAGAACTGTAAATGCATAGGACTAAAAGTGCGGCCATACTTATACTGCTCCTTTTTCTAACCGGCTGCAGCGGAGGTGTCCCGGAGGAAGTGACTGCTCCAGGCGAGGAAGGATCTGCTGCCATAGCCACAGATCACAGGCTGTATAAGCATTTTTTGGCTGGGTATGGGGAAAAAACACCGCTGCTGACAGGAGTCAATGATATCAATAATGACGGGCACGAGGATTTGATCGTGATCTATCAGGATACCGCTGAAAAAAACAAGATGATCGCCATCTGGGAAGAAAATGGAGAGGCGACTATTTCTGAACCTACTCCTGCGCCAGTAGAAAATTATCGTATTGAATGGCGGGATATAGATGAGAAAGCACCGGTCGAATTGGTGTTGTCAGGTTCTAAGGGGGTGAATATCGGGTACGCCATATATCGCTGGGAGAACGGAAATTTTGTAAATCTGTTTGGGGAAGGCATGGAAGAGTGCTGCTAGTAATTGACAAGCAAAGGAAGAGCTGCAGAGGGGGAGTGGAGAAAATGAAAAAGAGCAAGCTAAACGTCCTGCTAGTTGTCTTGCTGTTGGGGATATTGGTTTCATCCGGTTGCGGTGGCCAGACAGAGCAGGATTCTGAGCAAACGGGGGATGATTTGGTGGCTCAGTTAGCCGCAGAATATAACCTGGAACCGTTAAGTGCTGAAGATGCCAAATATACGATCAATATGGGCTATTATAATTGCGATCATATGACTGCGGCCTGTATCGGTATGGATGCCGGTATTTTTGATGCTTTAGGGCTAAAAGTAAATTTGACCGGCAATGGCAATGTACCTGAAGCTATGTCAGCTGGGAAAATGGATGTGGGCTATGCAGGATGGACCACTACACTGAGAGCGGTTCCGAAAGGAACACCATTGTTTATAGCCGGTCAAAATCATACCGGTGGAGCCGAATATCTGGTAGCCAGTAAAGAGATAAAAAGCGCAGCCGATTTAGTCGGGAAAAGAGTTTCTTTTGGCACTGATCCGGAAGAGAACAGCATCAACTGGGCTGAATGGGCTGATCAGCTGAATATTCCCGCTGATATTACCCTCTATGAGAATTATAATATGTCCGACCAGGATGAGTATTTTGCCCTCAAAGCTGGTAAGTTGGATGCTTATATTTGCTGTGATCCTTGGGGCTCCATGGCTGAATACGAGGATACTGGCTGGGTAGTTATACGCCAGAATACTGAGCGGAATGGCTTTCAGGGTACTTGCTGTAAGATAGCTATGCATCGTGACTTTGCCAAAGCCCACCCCAGATTGGCCGAGCGGGTCTTACTGGCCCATACCTTGGCGGTTCAGTACATGTACAATCATCCCTATAAAGCTGCTGAAATATTTGCCAAGAACTACAGTGTGCCTCTGGAAGTAGGTTTAATGACTATGTGGAAAAAGACTAACGAAGAAGGCCGCACCATTTCCTGGGATCTGAAAATGGAAGAAATGGAGAACCAATTGGCAACTATGCGCAAGTACGGTGTGCAGAATGACATCAATACTGTAAACCTGGAAGACTATGTTGATTCTACCTATATGGATAACTGCGGTGCCAAGGATTTTCAAGCCTTCGTCAAAAATGAAGTAGATCCGGTATTTCCTCTGGGAATGAGTTATGAGGACTGGAAGGCCAAAGCTATGGAAGTGGACAATATTGAAGCCTAACCCAAAGCCCGGCATAAGCGGAGGGTTACATAATGACAAATAAAAGCCTACTGTTTGAAGGAATTATAGTAACAGCTGTAATCATTCTGATCGTGGCAGCTTGGCTAGGCCCCCGGGAAGAAATGAGCGGTTTGAGAGTGGCCTGCAATGATGACGCGGCCGGTTTGCTGATCAGTTATTTAGCAAGCCAGGACAGCAGAGCTCTTGAGGTTGTGAATATGAGCTATCAGCAGTTACAGGATTGCTGTAGCAGTCAAACAGAGCTCGCCTTAGCAGCAGGAAATTTTGATATGGCATTACTTTGTCCCGACGGTGCCGATAAATTGATAGCCAGCGGTCAGCCTTACGAGATTTTGGGTGAGGTAGTGGTCGACGCTCTAGTATTAGTCACTTCTAAGGATAGGTTACCGCAAACAGTAGGCTATATGAATGGCCGGGAAATTCAGAAAAAATTAGTATGGTGCAACCTGGACAGCAGCATTGCCATGCAGCCTATACTGCCGGCAGGCCTGCCCTATGCACTGGAGAGAAAAGCGGTAGAAGGAGTCGTTCTGGATATTCTGGGGGCACTGAAAATAGGTGGTTACCGCACAGCTTTACCGGCGGAATATCCTACTTCCGTACTGGCAGTACATAAAGATCTAATTGGCAGTCCTGAGCTGGCAAGTTTTATTGAAGTATATAACCAGTCTGTGGCAGAAATGAACAGTACCGAAGTTCTGACCAAGGAGCTGGCTGAAAAATTAGACCTAGAAAATAGCAGTGCAGAGGTAAAAGTATGGAAAGACATGGGAGTACAATACCGGATGCTGGCAATGCCAGATTAAGCCTGGGGGATGTTTTTGATAAGTATCGAGGCAGTTTCTATACACTGATCGTGTTAGTTATCCTGCTGATCATTTGGAACTTTGCCGCCAATAAAATTCAGAACACTTTATTGCTGCCCTATTTATCCGAAACAGCTATAGAATTTTTCACCGCCTGGGTAGATCCAGTCATCATGTCCAATTTGGGACTGACCCTCAAGAGGGTATTTACCGGCTTTCTTTATGCTGCTATCATTGGTGTTCCCTTGGGGCTTATCATGGGTTATTCAGCAACTGCCATGCAGTCTCTGGCCCCAATAATGAATTCGATACGCCAGGTTCCCATTATGGCATGGGTGCCCCTGTCCATCATCTGGTTTGGATTAGGAGATGGTCCGACAGTTTTTTTGATTGCTATGAGTGCAGTTTTTCCCCTGGCCATTAACACCATTGCCGGGGTGCAGGGAATCGACTCCAATTACTACAATGCTGCTCGCAGTATGGGTGCTTCCAGAAAGGACATTGTCCGCGACATTGTGGTACCGGGTGCGATGCCCAATATTTTGACTGGCTGCCGCCTGGCTATGGGAGCCGGGTGGATGTCGGTTATCTGTGCAGAATTTATTGCTACCAGCGCCGGTTTTGGATTTTTAATGGTAGAGGCTCAGGTGCGTCTGGAAACAGCCCAGCTTTATGCCCTGATGGTCATGTCAGGACTGGTAGGCTATGCCATTGATAAGGTCTTTATCGCCGCTGAGAGAAAAATGACTTCATGGAGATTTAAAGATGGATTTGTTGGAAGTTAAGGAGATCAGCAAAACGTTTACCCAGAAGAGCAGACCTCCTCACATCGTATTGGAGAAATTGTCCTTTAGTGTGGAACGGGGGCAGTATGTTTCACTTTTAGGGCCTTCCGGATGCGGCAAAACCACACTTTTAACTATGCTGGGAGGCTTCATGCCGGCTGATACGGGTCAGATATTTCTGGCTGGCAAAAAAGTGGAGGGGCCAGGCCCGGATCGGGGGTTTGTTTTTCAAAATTATGCTCTCTTCCCATGGATGACGGTAAAGGAGAATATCCTCTATTCTCTAAAAGTGCAGAAGTTCAGTAAAAAGGAAAGAGAGCAGCGTTTGCAGGAATTGCTGGATATATCTCATTTACATGGTAGCGAGAACAAATACCCCATACAGCTTTCCGGTGGTATGCAGCAAAGGGTAGCGGTGGTAAGAGCCTTAGCCAGCCGCCCGGAAATACTGTTGCTGGATGAACCATTGGGCGCTATCGATTTCCAGATGCGGGAACTGCTGCAGGAAGAATTGGCGGCACTGGTGGAAGGAGCAAAAACGACTGTGGTTATGGTTACTCATGATGTAAATGAATCGGTTTATTTAAGTGACCGGGTCATCGTTATGTCCGCCAACAAAGGCCGGATAATAAAAGATGCCTATATCGACCTTCCCCGGTCTCGTTCACGCCAAAGCAAAGCTTTTAAAGAGCATGTCTTTGAACTGTCCGATCTGGTGCGCCAGGCTTTCCAGGAAAGAGACTGTGACAGACAGGCTGATATTTCGGTACGGGATATGGATATGGGCTCTGATAGCAACTTTATTGCTTCTTATAATCGGATGCACAGCAAGTATACCAATGTTGCCAATGGCAGAAGCAGAGCTGCCAAATAATACATATTTGAAGGAGAGGTTAGGAATGAGAGTGGCTTACATTTTTTCCACCAACGGTGCGCAGAGGATCCTGGACAAAATGATTATCCCTCAAATGCTGGAGGAAAGGCACGGAGTAGAGGTTGCCGGGATGATGTTTTTCTTTGATAACACTTTTTTGCTTACCGAAGGCAGCAGTACCGGTGACAAATTGCAGGAGATCCATGAAAAGTACGGCACCATTTTAATGGGCTGCGATATGTGCACGATTGAGAGAGGGATTGACGACAAACTGGTTAAGGGCGCGGCTATTGGCTGTTTCCCTAACCTTTATGCTGTTTTGGGCGGTGCCGATATCGATCAAGTTATTACTTTATAAGAGCATTTATTAAACAATTGCAGTCTCCTTATATAAGCGAGGCTGCTATTTTTATGCGCTGGGCATGGGGGATGATTTTAGGGTGGTAGTCCTTGGTTAGATATATGTGCAAGGCCAATGGTTTGGAAATGACATGCCAGATGTATTCAGCCCATAAAGGAACTGGAGCAGATCGATGGTTGTTGGCGGGCAAAGATGGTATTGACTAAAAAGCTGTAGCCGCAGGTGAAGCGTCCAGACTGGTATTCTTGCCTGTCACTTTGTTTGCCCTATCTGCTTGGTTACAAAGTCGGAAACTACCTGGGAGAATTCTTCCGGGCGTTCTTTCTGGGGCCAATGCTTGCAGCCCTGCATAATATACAGCTGACAATCAGGAATTACTTCACTGGCGGCAACTGCATCTTTAACGGGTACTGCCTTATCTTCGCTTCCATGAATGAGCAGGGTGGGCATCAGTATCTCACCAAGTCGGCTGAATAAGTCGGTTTTTAAGCCATTTTTGGTGATTTCGCTTTTCTGAAAGGAGATAAATGGCTGGCCTGCGCCCGGCTCCAGCATGGCTCTTTGCACTTCTGCTGCTAAAGCATCGGTGATTTTGGATTTATCACCAATAAGGCTGTTGGCCAGTGACCAGCGGACGATCCAGTCATATTTTCCAGTCCATTTATAGAGTTTCTCATTTACTTTCGAGCGAGTGTACCAATAAGTCAACCTGTGGTAGGGTAACCTTGGGAATATCCCCCAGGAGTCCACTGGAATCAACAACTTAACTAGCTCCGGATATTCCAAAGCCATATTCAGACTAATGCCTCCGCCCAGGGAAAGCCCGGCAAGTATGACTGGGCTACATTGGAGGGCTTCGATCACACCTTTTATGATCTCAGTATAAAAGAGCAGCGAATACTCCCCGTCTATCCGGTCACTGTCTCCATAGCCGGGCAGATCCGGGGCAATCAACCGATATTTCTCGGACAACAGCGGTATGACCTCTGCCCAGGACATCAGGGCTGAATCTACCCCAGCACCATGCAGTAACAGGATAGTATCAGTACCTTTACCTGCTAAGTAGCATTGGACGTTTATGCCCTTCACTGTAATTTTGGTGCTGTTAATATCCATGTGGCCCTCAGCATCTTTCCATTAGGCATGATCCGTCGTCACTGCCCACGGAATTTTAAAATAGTATTCTTTTTCTAATGGATTCTCATTCTCGCCATAAGGATAACAACTGGTGGGGCGTACGCTACCGGCTTACTATCTGCCCATCATGCAGGTTTATAAAAACATCTCCCAACTCCTGGGCATCTTCCTGGTCATGGGTGACTAGAATCATGGGGATTTTCCACTGTTGGTGCAGGCTGATAAGTTGTTGACGAAGAGCGAGCTTGGTTTCCCGATCCAGGGCGCTGAAGGGCTCATCTAATAGCAGCAGTCGGGGATTAACTACCAATGCTCTAACCAGTGCCACCCTCTGCTGCTCACCTCCAGAGAGCTGGGATGGATACCGTTTAAGGAGGTGACCCACCCCGAAGGAATCCATGAGATCCTGGTAAACCACTTTCTGCTTGCTGGGGCTTATGCGTTGGGCCTGCAGCCCGAATCGTACATTGTCTTCTACCGTCATATGCGGAAACAGGGCATAGTTTTGGAACAAGTACCCGATACCCCGCTGACGACTGGGAAGGTTTATATTTTGATGGGAACTGAACAGCGTATGACCGTCTAATCTAATCTGTCCTGAACCGGGAGTGCATAAGCCGGCTAGACACTCCAAAATAGTAGTTTTACCAGCGCCGGAAGGGCCCCATAAGACCAGTATTTGTCCCACATCCACCTGGAAGGAAACGTCTAGATCAAAATGCCACAATTTCTTTTGTACTGATGCTTTTAACATGCTGCATTCCTCCTGCCCCTACTGGATACGGTTAATGGGTATATTTCCTGTTCCAACGATTGACCCAGAGTATGAGAAGGAAACAGAACAAAGTTATGATCGCTACCAGAGTATTGGCAGTAGCTTTATCACCCGACTCTACCGCAAAGTAGATAGCCAAGGGAATGGTTTGGGTTTGTCCGGGAATATTTCCGGCTACCATCAAGGTGGCACCGAATTCCCCCAGTGCACGGGCAAAAGTCAACACCACTCCGGATAGAATACCAGGCCAGGCTAGGGGCAGAGTCACACGAAAAAAAATATACAGTTCATTGGCCCCTAAAGTACGGGCGGCTTTCTCGTAGCTGTTGTCAACGCTGGCAAACGCTCCTCGGCAGCTCTGGTACATGAGGGGAAAAGCTACTACACTAGCGGCCAGTACCACTGCCCACCAGGTAAAAATTAAACTCATACCCATATCATTTAAATATTTTCCCAGTATACCGTTGCGTCCGATGAGCACCAGCAAACCGTACCCTACCACCGAGGGCGGCAGCACCAGGGGAAGGGTAAAAAAGGCTTCCAGTACATCCCGGCCTTTAAACTGATACAGGCCCAGAATTCTGGCCAAAGGTAATGCCAATAAGACCACCAGGATAAGGCTTATAAATGCAACCCGCAAAGAAAGCAAAACTGGAAACCAATCATTCAAGTGCCACATTCTTAACTTCTCCGTTAATTAATCTAATGGAACGAACTGATATTTTGCAAAAATATCTTTGGCCTCCTGACTATTTAAGAAGTTAGCGAAGTCAGCAGCAGTTTCCTGCTTTTGACTGGATTTAATTAGAGCTATCGGGTATACGATAGGTGCATGGGAATTATCAGGTGCCGATGCAATTATTTTGATCTTGTCCGCCTGATAGGTATCAGAAAGATAAACCAGGCCGGCATCGGTGTTGCCAGTTTGGACATAGGTCAGCACCTGGCGGACATCTTTGGCCATTACTAAACGAGGCTGGATAGGATCCCATAATTCCAAAGAGGTTAAGGCCTCCTTGGCATACTTTCCTGCCGGAACGGTTTCGGGTGTGCCGATGGCGATCTTATCTATGGGAGCAGCGGTCAAACCTTCAAAACCCGTTAGAGTGCTGTCCTCAGGGGCAATCAGCACCAGCTCATTCCCCAACAGATCCTTACGACTGCTGTCAACGATCAGGCCTTGTTCCTGCAGGGCGTCCATTTGTTTTTTTCCTGCAGAAATGAAAAGGTCAGCGGGTGCTCCTTCTTCTATTTGCTTTTGCAGAGTACCTGATGAGGCGAAATTATAGGTGATTTTAATATCCGGATGCATTTGGCCGTAAAGATCAGCAATTTCCTTAGCAGCGTCGGTCAGGCTGGCCGCTGCCGATACATTAAGCTCCACCGATGCGGTGGTATCCTCGGTAGTAGCAGAGGTGCCGCATCCAATTGCTGCTAATGCCATAATTAGCAGCATGATCAAGGGTATTAATCTCTTTTTCATAACAACCTTCCTCTCCCCAATAGTGTCCCGGTTCTTCCCTCTTTTTATGAAATAACTCCCAATGTATTAGATATAAAATAACAAAACACAACAAAAATAGCAATAGCGTTAAATATAATTAACAAAACAAGACAATAACGAACACAATTTCATGGTAAAATAGGGTAAGTATTTGGCGGGAGGAGTATTATGTCTGAAAACTATTCATTGACTCCGGAGGAAGTAGCTGAAATCCTTAAGATAAAAAAGCATACGGTGTATGAACTGGTTAAACGTGGAGAGTTGCCTGCCTTTCGCATAGGCCGGAAAATTCGGGTTAATCCTCAGGATGTGGAAGCTTTTCGTTTGCAGCGATCCGGTGCAGGAGCTTTATTGACTACATCCGCCCCAGAGACTGCCGATATACAGTTCCAGGTGACCGGTGAACGTACAGTGGACAAAGGTATCTTAGTTATATCAGGCCTGGACGTTATTCTGGACGTTTTGGCCAGACACCTGGAAACGGGGCAGCAGCCAATCCAGGTTTATCGGGATCACCGCGGAAGTTTCGCCGGACTTCTGGCTTTGTACAACCACCAGTGTGATGCTGCCGGTATACATTTGTGGGATTCGGAAACCAATCAATATAATGTTCCTTTTGTAAGGCGACTGCTACCGGGCTTGCCTGCAGTTATCGTACATCTGGCCAAGCGACGACAGGGATTTTATGTTCGTTCCGGCAATCCCCGCAACATTACCAAGTGGGAAGATCTGGGCCGTACAGACATACGATTTGTAAATCGCGAACCAGGCTGCGGTACCCGGGTGTTATTGGACGAAAAGCTGCGTCAAATGGGAATCTCCAGTCAAGGGATCAATGGTTATCGTGAAGTTGAAACTTCCCATCTGGCAGTAGCTAGCGCCGTAGCGCGGGATAGGGCTGACGTCGGCCTGGGTAATGAAAAGGCGGCCATGCAGGTGCGGGAAATTGAATTTGTTCCCCTACAAACCGAGGATTATGAACTGGTACTTCGATTTGAGGACATCAACAAAGTTTCCATGGTCAGGATGTTGGAAGTACTGAATTCTCCTGCTTTTAAGAATGAAGTACAGGGTCTAGGTGACTATGATTTGAGTCTAACTGGTAAGATAACCGCCCGCATTTAGGGGGAACCCTTTAGTACAGACATGATAATCTTCCCCAAAAATGAAGCATTTGTCGTGCTATAATCAGAGAAAAGATGCAGGGGGCAACCTGCTTTAACTGGGGAAGGAATTGAAATCGTAACAGGATAAGTTTGCCCAAGGGCATCTACAGGAGGGGAGAAAGTGCTTGAAACCCGCCCTTATGGAGATGTTTTACAAATCCGCCTGAGCCAAACGTTTAACGGCCAACCCCTTTACTGGGTAGCGGCCTACCTGGTGGATGGACTATTGGTGGATAGTGGCTGTGAGCATACCGCTGATGAGTTGACCGAATTCCTCTCGAACTACCCTCTGGAACAGATCGTAAACACCCATTACCATGAAGACCACATCGGAGCTAATGCTAGATTATTCCGCCAGCGGCGGCCTTCTATCTATGCTCACCGGGACTCGATTCCTCTTATGCAGCAGACGCCCGTGCTTTTTCCATATCAGGAAGTGG
>MTKW01007126.1_pt1 | contig 23493 bp, 21 predicted proteins | sample 1042761 | NCBI WGS metagenome assembly MTKW01 (sample SAMN06205366, study PRJNA360243) | anaerobic digester metagenome | biome: Wastewater treatment plant; feature: Anaerobic digester sludge; material: sludge; isolation source: anaerobic digester fed with sludge from wastewater treatment plant ...
GCAAAATGGGCGCCTATATAGTCGGCGACAAAGCGCAGGGCACTATTAATTTGCGGTATACAGAAGTTATACTCAACGGCCATTACAATGGATTTTACGTTTTCATGGAACGGTTCGACCAAAAAACGCTCAATTTGGGCGAAGATGACGCTTTGTTCGTCGTCAAAACCTGGGAAGTTCCGCCGTCCGACCAAATGAGAGAGTTGCCGCCGGCCACCACGTTTTTTGTCGGAGTTGAGCGCAAATATCCTGATGCCGACGAAATCAAGGTGGGGAGATACAGCGGCTGGGGAACATTTGCAGACTTTGTCAAAGCTGTGTACGAATCGGACGGCGAAACGTTTAGAAAAACGATTGACAAATGCGCAAATGTCCAAAACATGCTCGATTACTGGCTGTATTTGCAGATTATAATGGGTGAAGACAACCTGTGGAAGAACACATTTTATGCCGTTATCGGCGGGTATGTGCACTCCTTCCCGTGGGATTTGGACGTCACTTTCGGGCTCAGATGGAACGGCGGTGTTAAAAACTATCTGTACCAAGACAAAAACACAGCCGTAAAATCGTTTGACTTCAACTGCGGGCGCAGGCTTATAAAATATTATCCCGGCGCGGCAAATTATGTTAAAAATCGCTGGCGAGAGCTTTATGACAATGGTATTGTTACGGCACAGGGCATAATGGAAATCGCGCGGGGTTATTGGGACGACCTTTGGCGGTCGGGCGCATATCAAAGAAATCTTATGCGCTGGCCGGACACAAGCTATGTAGAGGACTTAGACTATTTTGAAACAACAATGAAGCGCAGGATAGAGTATCTTGACGACTACATAGCCTCGCTTACAGATGCAGGAGAGTAATTTTGACAGCTCTTGACAATATGTGCATATAAGTATATAATTGGATTAGCAGAAGTAATGGTAAAATCGAAAAAATGGGGCGCGGCAAAGTCATAAAAATATTTATCTGGCATTCGATCGCGCAACAATGTGATGCCGGCTGACTTTTTGCGGTGACCGATTCAACAAAAGCGGGAAAGGCAAGCTGCAGTGCTGCCGCCGCAGCCGGACGGCAGACAAAATCATATAAATATGCCTTTTCCAAACACCGGCACACAGCGGACGCACGAGGCTGCCGGCAGAAAAAATTAAAGATAAGTCAATAAAGAGGTACTGTTTTGCTTAAGATTGTTTCTTACAACTTGCGTCTTGATACAACGCACGACGGGCCGCAGGCATTTTCACATCGCAAGCCGTATGTGCGTGACAGACTGCTTGAGGAATCCCCGGACATTATAGGATTTCAGGAAGTGCTGCCTCACATGCTCGAGTGGCTGCGCGAAAATCTTGACGGATACCAGTTTCTCGGCTATGGTCGAGGCAAAAACTTTGGCGATGAGGCAAATCCCGTGGCATTTAAGCGCGACAGGTTCGAGCTGCAGTATTTCGACCAGCGCTGGCTGTCGGACACGCCGTTTGAGCCCGGCTCGAGATTTGCCGACCAAAGCGGATGCCCGCGTATTTTCGTGGTGTGTACGCTGCGTGACCGCATGGAAGACGGCTTCGGACGCTTCCGTTTTGTGAACACACATCTCGACCACGAGCGCGACTATGCCAAAATAGAGGGCGCAAAACAGATCATTGCAGAGATTGAAAGACTTGACAGTCAAGTCAAGCTGCCGACGGTCATAACGGGCGATTTCAACGCTCTGCCGGACTCCGAGCCGCTTGCGGTGTTCGCTGGTGCCGGATATGTTGACCTTTCGGCTTCCTCCGGCGGCACATTCCACGGCTACGGCAGAGTTGAGGCACCAGGCAAAATTGACTATATAATGGCGGCATCCACCGTGAAAGTGTCATCTGTGCGGCTGTGGGATGAAGTGCGTGACGGGCTTCACCTGTCCGACCATTATCCGGTAGAGGTATGCGTCGAGAGTTGGGAAGAATAGAAACCGGCTTTTTCGCATAAAATCATACCGCGAGGACTGAAATTATTTTATAATTAAATTTTCTGCAAAAAAGTATTGCATTATAAGTACGGGTATGATATAATAGTATTGTAAATTTACTTATCTATGCTTGAAGAGTAGGTCGACCTGCTCTTCAAATTTTTTGAATGGAGAAATCCGGGCTCTGTCCGGAAAATGACATGCGCTTATGCGAAAACAGGATATAATCAATACGGTTACCGCGCTTGCCGCGCCTTGCGCGGATCGACTCGGGCTGATCCTTTGGGATGTCGAGTTTGTCCGGGAGGGCGCGGATTATTTTCTGCGCGTCATAATAGACAGCGAGCAGGGTGTAGGCCTTGATGATTGCGAAGCCATGTCACAAGCGCTTGACCCGCTGCTCGATGAAGCCGACCCGATTGACGTTTCGTATCAGCTTGAGGTTTGCTCGCCCGGTGTGGAGCGACTGCTGCGCACGCCCGAGCACAAAAGAGCTTATATTGGTCGGACGGTACGCGCAAAGCTTTACAGGCGGCATCCCGAAATAAACAGCAAAGAAGCCGTCGGTACACTTGTCAACTATGACGATGCGAGCGGCGCGATTACTCTTGAATGTGATGGTAGTCAGATTATCCTCGAATCCGGCGAGATAGCGAGGCTGAACGCATATTTTGACTTTGCCGCTGCCAGCAATAACGAATAGACAATATGAACAGATGAACGGAGAACGGATTTGATACCATGAATACAGAGTTTTTCGCCGCCATCGAAATGCTCGAGAAAGAAAAGGGCATTCCGAAGGAATACATGTATGAGAAGGTAGAGGCGGCGTTGCTGTCCGCATACAAAAAGGATCAGGACGGCTATAGTAACGTCAAGGTTGTGCTTGATCCCGAAAAAAAAGAAGTCAAGATGTATCAGCTGAAGCAGGTCGTCGACGAAATCGAGGACGAAGTCACACAGATGACTCTGGCGGAAGCACGGAAGATAAATCGCAAATATAGCATCGGCGATGTCGTCGAAATAGAATTAAAGTTGAAAAATTTCCGCAGACTCGGTGCACAGGCCGCAAAACATGTTATAATACAGGCGGTGCGCGAAGCGGAACGCGGAATGCTCATAAAAGAATACGAAAACAAGCGCGAGGAGATTATCACCGCTACGGTACTGCGAGTCGACGAGGTGACGGGTAACGCAACGGTCGATACCGGAACGTCGATTGCAACGCTTATAAAAAGCGAGCAGATACCCGGCGAGATCTACAGAGAAAACGATCACATCAAAGTTTATGTAACCGAGGTGCGCAAAGAGTCGCACGGGCCGATAGTGACACTGTCACGTACCCATCCGGGTCTGGTAAAAAGACTTTTTGAACTTGAGGTACCCGAAATCCAGGACGGCACGGTTATAATAAAAGGTGTAGTGCGCGAAGCAGGTTCACGCAGCAAAGTCGCGGTGATGTCGCGCGACGAAAATGTCGACCCCATCGGCGCCTGCGTCGGAACGCGCAGCATGAGAATCCAAAACATCATAGACGAGCTTAACGGAGAAAAAATAGATATAGTAAAATACAGCGACATACCCGAAGAATTTATTTCCGCGGCGCTTTCGCCGGCGGTGGTTAACAGGGTGGTCATCGAAGACGAGCGGGTCTGCCGAGTTTATGTCGACCCTGACCAGCTTTCGCTGGCAATCGGCAAAGAAGGTCAGAACGCACGTCTTGCCGCTAAGCTGACAGGCTATAAAATCGATATAAAAACCGGATGAGCCGATTTATATGGCGAAACGGATAGGCTGAAAAAGAACCAAAGTAAAAACAAACGGAGAAAATGCCATGTCGGCAGCTGTTAAAAAAAGAATACCAGAGCGGCGCTGCGTCGGATGCGGCGAATCATATCCAAAGAAAACGCTGCTCCGCATAGTACGCTCTCCGGAGGGTGAAGTTTTTTTCGACCCGACCGGAAAAAAATCCGGACGCGGCGCCTATATATGCAAGAATGTGCAGTGCCTGCGTAAAGCGCGCAAGGCTAAACGATTGGAACGCAATCTCGATTGCGAAATACCCGACGAAGTATACGACGGGCTTGAATCGGAGATAGATAGCCTTGAGCTCGAGTGAGAAAAAAACAGGCACCGCTTCCGCCGTGCCGCGTGACGAGAAAATTCTCCGAATGATAGGGCTGGCCAGCAAAGCCGGCCGCCTGATAATAGGCGCGGAAAAAGTTGTCGATGCCGCGCGATCGGGCATCATCTTTCGTCGAGATGGCATAATAGTCGTCGCCGCCGATGCCGCGGCAAGAACAAAGAGAAACATAGCATTTGCGGCGGAGGAAGACGCCATAAAGATAGTCGAAGTAAATGTAGACATGTTCGAGCTTGGCAGACGGATTGGAGGCAAGGGATTGACTTCGGCCGTCGCGGTGATCGACAAAAATATGGCGTCGGCTATCGCCGGCATTGCCGGCGGAAGCGAAGACAAAAAGGCCTAACAAACCATAATATATAAATAGCAACCTTTCAACATCAGTTACGCTGCGAACGCTGCATATTCTGCTGAAGGAAATGGTAAACGGTTAAAGGAAGATACTATGACACTAAACCAAAAATACAAATTGGGCGATCTCGCCAAAGATCTTGGAATGAAAAGCGGCGAGCTTATCGATCTGCTTGCGAAAAATGGTTTTCCCGGCAGAAAGGTAGGATCGCAACTTGATTCCGTCGAATTTGACATAATAATGAATGCCGTGACCGCTGCACGGCAAATAGACGATATTGACGAATATTTAAGCGGTAAAATAACCATATCCGTACCCAGACCCGAACCGGCCCCGGAGCCCGCAGTGTCGGCTGAGACTGAACAGGCGGCAAGTGACACTTCTGCGCCCACCGCCCAAGGTGAAGCTAAACAGGCTCGTTCTGCGCAGACGGCACAATCCCAGCAAAAACAGAGCCAGCGTCAAAGCGGTGCCGGCGGACGTCAGCCTCAAACTCAGCAGGGAGGCAAGGGTCAGCAGCAGAGCAGCCATCCCCAGCAAGCCCAGCAGTCGGGAAAACAGCAGCAAACACAGCAGGGGGGACGTTCGCAGCAAGCTCAGCAGAGCGGGCGACAGGCACAAAAAACCGGTGGTCAGCAGAAAGAAAAGCAGGCAGAGCAAACAAGCGCTCAGCTCTCTGCCCGCCAGGATGAACAAATCCGCAAAACTGCTGAAACAGCGAAACACGAAACGGATACAAAAGCCAAACCCGAAGAGCGAGTATCCGCACGCGAGGCTCGGTTCGACAAAAAACCCGATCTCTCGCAGCAAAAGCAGAAGCAGCAGAAGCGGAAGGCTGCCACACAGAAACAGAAGCAGCAGCCTGCCGCTGTGCATACCCCGACTACTTCCGACGAGCCGGCTGTCAAGATTATAGAGGGAGAACGCTCGCATCATCGCGGCAAGGCAAGCGGTACGCGAGTTGTCGATACACGCACAACAACCGTCAATCTCGACAAATACGACGAGAAGCTCGACAAATTCGTTCCCGACACCGAAAAGGACATAAGCGGGGAGAAACAGAAGCTCAAAAAGCAAAACACTCGCGTGGGCACGGATGGCAAAAGATCCAGAGGCAGGGGACGCGCATCGGCAGAATCCGAAAAGCTCCGCCGCCTTGAGCTGGAAAAAGCCAAAAAGAAACCGCTTGAAATTACATTGCCGGACGAGATTCTCGTCAGCGAGCTTGCATCAAGGCTCAAGATGACAGCGGCTTCAGTTATAAAGAAGCTCATAGGCATGGGCTTTATGGTAACTGCCAACCAGAAAATCGACTTTGAAACGGCCGCACTTGTTGCCGAGGAGTTTAACGCAAAAGTCGAGCGTGAAGTAGTCGTTACGATAGAAGACAAACTGTTTGACGATACTGTGGACAAAGAGGAAGATCTGGTGCCGCGTGCTCCCGTTGTCGTTGTCATGGGTCACGTCGACCACGGCAAAACCTCGCTGCTCGACAGAATACGTCAAGCAAATGTCACCGCGACCGAAGCCGGAGGCATCACGCAGCACATCGGCGCATACCGCGTGAACGTCAGCGGACGCGAAATCACTTTCCTTGACACGCCCGGTCACGAGGCATTTACGACAATGCGTGCCCGCGGTGCAAGGGCGACGGACATCGCGATACTGGTCGTCGCGGCAGACGACGGAATTATGCCGCAAACGGTTGAAGCCATCAACCACGCAAAAGCTGCGGAGATTGACATAGTAGTCGCTATAAACAAAATGGATAAGCCGGGAGTCGACCCCGAGCGAATCAAACAGGAACTCACAAAATACGAGCTTGTACCCGAAGAATGGGGCGGCGACGTAATGTGCGTGCCTATTTCGGCGCTTACCGGTCAGGGTATTGACGATTTGCTCGAGTCTGTGCTGCTTATAGCCGATCTGAAAGAGCTGAAAGCAAACCCCAACCGTCGCGCGAAAGGTATTGTCATAGAATCGCAGCTCGATCGCGGACGCGGCCCGGTCGCCACTGTACTGGTGCAGAACGGTACGCTCCATTACGGCGATATAGTCATTGCCGGCACCGCAGTCGGCAGGGTGCGGGCGATGGTAAACGACAAGGGCGAGACCGTCAAAACGGCAGGTCCATCCGAGCCGGTTGAGATTATCGGTCTCTCCGAGGTGCCGACGGCGGGAGATGAGTTCCACGCCGTCGAAGACGAGCGCATGGCCCGCGAGCTTGCGGAGCAGCGCAAGGAGCGTCAGCGTGAAGAGGAGATAATGGCCAGCTCCAAAGTCAGCCTTGACGAGCTGTTTGCCCAGATCCAGGAAGGCGCCAAGGAGCTTAACATTATCGTCAAGGGCGACGTCGACGGGTCTGCTGAGGCGGTTAAGACATCGCTTCTCAAGCTTTCGACCGATGAAGTCAAGGTCAAAGTTATACACAGCGGTGTGGGCGGTATCTCGGACAGCGACGTCATGCTCGCAGCCGCATCGAACGCCATAATCGTCGGCTTTAACGTACGTCCCGACAGGGGTGCGATGGAATCGGCAGAACGCCATAAGGTCGAAATTCGTACTTATCGCGTTATTTACGATTGCATCGAAGAAATAAGCGCTGCGCTCAAGGGCATGCTCGAACCGACATACAGAGAAGAGCTGCTCGGGCACGCCGAGGTGCGACAGGTTATTCGCGTGCCGAAGGTCGGCCCCGTCGCCGGATCGTATGTTCATGACGGAAAGATCACACGCAATGCAAAGGTCAGAGTGGTACGCGACGGTATAGTTATATTCGAAGACCAAATAGCGTCGCTGCGCCGCTTTAAAGATGACGTGCGTGAAGTTGCCGCAGGCTACGAGTGCGGTATAGGGCTCGAGAAATTCACCGATATCAGGGAAAACGACATTCTCGAAGCTTACGAGATGGTCGAGGTACAAGATTAAAATCAAAAGAATGTTCGGAGCGGATGGGAAAAACCCGTTCGCTCCGGTTTTTATATTGGACAGCTTTGTGTACCGAAGTTTTTTCCCGAAAAACCAGTCGGGCGCAGGCGCAAGAAACGGCGACTTTAGACGAATTTGCATACTTGTTGTTGCAAAAGTATCCAAATTATGCTATATTATCAACAAAGATAAGTTGCGGGGGTAACGGCAGTGGAGAATACCGGCATTGAGATAGAAAAAGCGGGTAAGGCAAATGTAAGCTTCAGAGAAGCGCTGAGAGGGTATAACAAAAAAGACGTTAACGCATATCTTGAAGAGATGAATTTGCGATTTGCCTCCGCTGAGGAAAACTATAAGCGCACAATAGCAAATCAAAGACAGACAATCGAAGCGCTGGAATTTAAGGTTGAAACCTACGACCTTCTCAACGCGGAGCTGGAAAATGTCAAAAAGACGCTTGCCGAAAAGGAAAAGCTGCTTGAAGAAAACGCAAAGAAAATCGCCCAATATGAAAGGCAGATAGGCGAGCAAAACCAGCAAATAGCAAAATATGAAGAAGAAAAGCTCAATCTGGAAAGAAAACTGTCACAGGTGATAGACGAAAAGGCTAATTTAGCCGAAGCGAATCAGATTTTGCGCGACCGCCTCGAGGAGGGCGAAAAGATCGTGAGCCAGCAGGCCGCGCAGCTTGAGATGCTTTCTGCCGAAAATGAGCGCTTGAGAGAGTCCGCGAAGGCTGCGTCCGAAAGACAGGTTGGCGAAGACTTGCCTCGTAAGGTGGGCGAAGTGCTGATAATCGCCAAAGAAGAGGCCGATAAGATGAAGGAAAAGGCGAGCGCCGAAGCCGAGCAAATTAAAGCGGAGGCACAGGAAGAAGCCAAAAGAATAATTGAGCAGACAAAAGAGGAAATTTTGGTTATGCGGGAGGAGGCGCGTGCCAAACTCGAGGACGCGCTTGAGCAGGCAAACAAAAAGCTTGTAGCGATGAGCGAAGAGTATGTGAAAGGATACACTGAATACCTGCGCTCGGTGCAGGGCGAGTTTGACGAGATAATAGACAAAATGCGCGAAAAATCCCGCGAAATTAATGGTAGGGTTGAAAGCCTGCGCGACATAATAAGCGAAGAGCTTAAACGGGAGTACAGCCGAATAGACAGCGAAATGGACGACGATACGGGCACAGCCACAATTCCCGAGTCCGAGTTTGCTTTCGGAGCAGATATTGAAGATGAGAAGATATAACACCGCAAATATTGCCGAATGGGCGCCATTTGTAAGAGAACGCGAGCAAATACTGCTGTCGGGTACCGTCTATACAGCGCGCGATGCGGCGCATAAGCGCATTGTGGAGCTGCTCGAGATGGGCAAGGAGCCTCCCTTTGAGCTTGACGGCGGGACAATATATTACGCTGGCCCGACACCCGCACGACCGGGCAGTGTGATAGGCTCATGCGGGCCGACAACATCTTCACGCATGGATGTTTATATGAAAAGGCTGCTCGAGGCAGGGCTTGCTTGCACTATTGGAAAGGGATGGCGCGCGCCCGAGGTATGCGACTTGATTCGCCGACATGGTGGCGTGTATCTCTGCGCTATCGGCGGGGCGGGCGCGCTGGCCTCAGCGCATATAACCTCTTGCGAGGTTATAGCATTTGAAGACCTTGGCTGCGAGTCGGTAAAAAAACTCACGTTTAAAGATTTCCCGCTGATTGTAGCGGTAGCACCCGGAGGAGGGGCTGTGTGAGTGCCGAAAAGCTGGGCGAAAAAATAAGAGCTCTGCGAAAACGACGCGCAATGACGCAGAGCGAGCTATGCGGCGGATTTATAACGCGAAACATGCTCAGCCGCATAGAGACGGGAGCGGCGATGCCATCGCTCGAAACGCTGCTCTATATAGCCGAGCGGCTGGAGATTTCACCCGGATGGCTTATAGACGACGATGCGGAGCTTTCGGGGTATGAGAAATCACGCTTTACAGCTGCCGTTAAGGCGCTTTATAAAGAAAAAAAGTACGCGGAATGTGCACAGGAGTGCAGGAGCGCACCTGAAGATTTTTTCGACGACGAGCTGTATGTGATTGCAGCCGACAGCATGTACGAGGCGGCTCAAGCGTGTTTGCGCGACGGCAGCTTGACCTCTGCTGAGGAGCTGTTTTCCTTGTCGCTTGAGTTTGCGGCGCGTGGGCTGTTGCGGCTCAGCGCATTGCAGGAAAGCGCTATGCTGTATCTTGACTATATAAGGTATATATATGCCGGTTCGCGGCTGCGCGACGATTTGTCGGGCACCGAACTGCCAAACCGCCTGCCGCCCTATGAGGGCGCGGAATGCCTGCGTCTCAACAAGCTGATAAAAGACGGCAAGGTCGAGCTTGCACGCGCCCTTTTTGAGCTTGCGCCGCTCGGTCTGGCATGTGCGGAGCAGGTATCCGCGACGCTTGCGCTCGCAGACGGCGATATTGACGGGGCGGAGCGAAGATACAGGGAGCTTGTAAGGTCTGCGGCGCTGCCGGTCGAGATAATGTATATAACCTGCTCGGAGCTTGAGGTTATCGCGCGCCAAAAAGACAACTACAAGCTGGCATATTCATGCGCGGAGAAAAAGCTCGAGCTTATCGGGCTGGCAGGGAAGTGAAACAGCTGCTCTTGCAGGTCCCGGCAAGCGCTGATTTGGCATGTGTAAACAGCAAAATAAAACAACAGCGGCGAGACGGATTTCTCCGTCTCGCCGCGATATTTTTGCGTTAACTTTTTCCCTGTCTTTTTTGAAGTTTACGCCGCGCGCGGGTGCTGAGATAAGCCGACAGTGAGCGGGCGGCAACGTTTGTAAGCGCAAGCGCGACTGCTATCGCGCAGAAGGCAAACAGCGTGCGCGTTGCCTCGTCGCGAAATTCGACATATCTTTCCTCAACAAGCGCGAGCGCCGTTTTGTATAACCTTGTACCCGGAACGACGGGGATAAGCGACGGGAATATGAAAATCGGCGCGGGCATTTTAAATATGCGGGCCATCACCTCGGCGGATACGGCAACAACCATTGTTCCGAAAAAATATGCCGAAATTTCGGGCTGATTGTTTGCAAGCAAGAGCTCAAAAACCACCCATGAAGCTCCACCGACAAGTGCGGTCAGCGGTATGGTTTTACGCGGAGCACGCATGAGCAGCGAAAAAAACACGGTGGCAGCGGTGCAAACTATAAATTCAAAAACTAATTGACCTGTGTACAATCGCATTTACCTCACAACGCCGCCAAGGCCGATAAATACCGATAAAACAACACCGACGCCCCCTGCCAGCGACAGTGCGATTAAAAGAACATCGGCAAATCTTGCGACACCCGAAACAAGGTCGCCCGTCATGGTGTCGCGTATTGCGTTGGTCATCGCAAGACCGGGAAGCAAATTCATAAGCGAACCGATTATGATAATATTTATATTGCCCATGCCGAAAAAAGTGGTGAGAAGAACGGCGAGCGAGGCTATTACAACGCCGCCGATGAAATTTCTTGCAAATTGATATATGCTGCTGTGCTGAAATACTGACGATACAAGCTGGGCGGTAAATCCGCACAGAAACGCGCAAATCAGCTCGAACCATCCTCCGCCGAACAGCAGCGAAAAAAGCCCGCATGAAAGCCCGGAATATATAGCGTCGATATATTTGTTGCCTGTCGACTGGGTGTCTATTTCGCGCAGCCGGGTGAGCGTCTCGGGGAGCGAGGCTTTGCCGTCGGTGAAAGCCCGAGCCGCGCGATTTGCAAGCTCCAGCTTTTCAAGGTTTATTGTGCGCTTTTTAACGCGTCGTATGAGTGTTACGGGCTCGCCGTCGCCGGTCGAGCGGGAGCATGCCATGCAGTCTCCGGCGCAGGGCCGGTTGCCGGTCTTTTTGTTACAATATGGCGCTATCGTGATCATAATGCCGGTTGGGAGCGCAAGCACGTCGCTGCCGGGACGTCCCGCGGCGGCACAGATGCGCTCGGCGGTTTCCTCTGCCCTGTGAGTATCGCCTCCGTTTTCGAGTATGAGCATACCAGCAAGCCCCAGCACTTCGGTGAGCAGAACAGTGTCATTTTCCATTCAGATCACCATGTCAAGCGTAACGCTGCGAAGTTTAGCGGAGATTTGTTCGCTCAATTCTCCGAAAATCTGGTTATAAACACATGAACAGCCAGGGCATGCAAGGTCGTCGTCTTTACAGTCGAAAATCGAAATGGGTCCGTCAATGATTTCGATAATTTGAAGCATGTTTATATCCTCTGCAGGGCGGCTGAGGCTGTATCCACCCGCAGAGCCACGGCGCGATATTACAAGCCCGCCTTGCGAAAGTTTTCTAAGTATTTTTTGCGTAAAACGCGCTGGCACTTCGGTTTCGAGCGCAACGGTTGCGGCTCCGGTAAAATCGCCGCGGCGTGCGAGGCAGCGCATTATACGCAGTGCATAATCGGTTTCTCGAGTTATTTTCATGATATATCAACCTTTGCTACCGTAAATCATAGGGGGAGGACGGTATTTGCCCTCCCCGCCTAAACTACCAATTTAATGAGTGTCGCAGCCAGCAAGCAAGCTGCCCTGTCCACTGGGATACCGACGGGTCGCCTTCCGCTAAGCCAAGCCCGTGACGTCCGCGCGGATATATATGCAGCTCGCAGGGCACGCCCAGCTCGCGCATGCGAAGGGCAAGGTTCAGCGAGTTTTCAACCGGCACGGCCTCGTCGTCGAAGGTATGCCACAGGAAGGCGGGCGGCATATCGGGGTGTGCAGCAACCTCGCCCGACAGCTTCCGGGCAAGCTCCATGTCGCCGCCGGTGAGATTGTTCATCGAGCCGACGTGGGCAAATTTGCTAAGCGACACGACAGCATAGCAGAAAATGCCGGCGTCGGGACGGGCAGACACGCTGTCGATCTCGTCGGGCGTATAACCTTCGTCGCCGATTATTTCACTGTAAAGTGTGCAGGCAGTGACTGCAAGATGTCCGCCCGCCGAAAAGCCGAGTATGCCTATCTTGTTTGGGTCACAGCCAAACTCGGCTGCCCGGTGCCTTACAAAGCGGACAGCACGATTGGCGTCGCAAAGCGGTACGGGATGGCGATAGGGCGACACTCTGTAATCGCACACAAACGCATTGTAGCCGGCGGCGTTGAGCATCAGCGCAATAGGCTCGCCTTCATGAGGCGCGCGGACGGCATATCCGCCTCCGGGCAGCACAATAACGCAGCCGAGCGGCTTATCGGAAGGGATTATGTAGGGTGTAATGCGCGGTATTTCGCCGCCGCAGTAGTCGGGGTTATAAAAAGGCGGCCGGTCTTCCCAAAGCGGAATTGAACGAGGCATGTTAAAGCCCTCCTGTATTATATTTTCACGTTTGGTAAATCCGTATACCACGGTTAAGCGCCCGCTTAAAAGCGGACGCTCGGGTTATATTCAGTCGGCGAAAATTTTAGAAAGCTCTTCAAAATCGTCACGCAGGTCAATGTAGAGCTTTTTGTAAAGCCGGCGAATCTTGTCATAGCGCCGCGTGTTTTCTTCGATAGCCTCGGTTCGTGCGGCTTCGGATATAATGGCATCACATGCCTCGGGAACAGAGCTGTAGATTCCGGCACCGACACCGGCGAGAATCGCGACGCCCAGCGCTCCGCCCTGCTTTGAGCTTGACACCGATATGCTCATGCCAAACGCGTCGGCGAGCATCTGCCGCCATAGCTTGCTGTTGCCGCCGCCTCCCGCGGCATAGACAGATGTGGGGTTGATGCCCATCTCGCGCAGTACGTCCATGCAGTCGCAAAGCGAGTACACGACACCCTCCATGACAGCGCGCAAGAGGTCGCGCTTTTCGTGTATTGCCGCCAGCCCGAAGAACACGCCGCGTGCATAGGGGTCGAGATGGGGCGTGCGTTCGCCCATCAGATAGGGCAGATAGATAATCCCGTTTGCACCGACCGGTGAACGCTTTGCAATTTTGTCCATTACATAGTTGGGGTCGTCGCCGGTCTCGGCGGCGGTTAGCTTTTCGGACGCAAAGAAATTGTCGCGCATCCACTTGAACGAAAGTCCGGCGCCCTGTGTAACGCCCATGACATGCCATGCGCCCGGAACGGCATGGCAGAAGGTATGCACGCGTCCCTCGGGGTCTATTTTAATTTTATCGGTATGCGCAAACACCACGCCCGATGTGCCGATTGTCGCGGAGGCAATGCCCTCGCGCACTATGCCGCAACCGACGGCGCTTGCGGCCTGGTCGCCTGCACCTCCCACGACGGGAGTGCCGGCCGGAAGACCGGTAAGTTTGGCCGCCGATTCGGTTACCTGACCGGTTACCTCGCATGATTCGTATACCTTGCCGAGCAGAGAGGGGTCGATTTCGAGCTTGTCGAGCACATAACGCGACCAGTTGCGTGCCGGCACGTCAAGCAGCTGCATGCCGGACGCGTCCGACACTTCGGTGGCATACTCGCCGGTGAGCATGAATCTGATATAGTCTTTAGGCAACAGAATCTTGCGGCATTTTTCGAATATTTCGGGCTCGTGGTTTTTCACCCACATTATTTTGGAGGCTGTGAAGCCCGTGAGCGCCGGATTTGCGGTAATCTCAATAAGACGCTCGCGGCCGACAAGCTCGGTAATCTGCACACACTCCTCGCTTGTCCGCTGGTCGCACCAGATAATCGAGCGGCGGAGCACATTGTCCGCGGAATCGAGCATCACAAGCCCATGCATCTGGCCGGAAAGACCCACTCCCTTTATGTCCTCCGGACGAACGCCCGATTTTGCAATAACGTCGGCAATAGACCGGTAAGTTGCCTCCCACCAATCGAGGGGGTCCTGTTCTGCCCAGCCGGCTCTGGGCTGATAGAGAGGATATTCATACAGTGCGTCCGCGACGGTTGCACCCGCCTCGTCGAACAGCACGGTTTTGGTTCCGGATGTGCCAATGTCAACGCCAATCAGATATGCCATTTTGCTGCGCACCCCGCTATAAATGATATTTTGCATTCATTATACCACACAATTGCGGACAAATAAAGAATTATTTGCTGAAAAAGTTGAAAAACAAATTGTGATAATGTATAATAAATAGCAGTGTTTAGAGACTATAGCCGCGAGGTTTATAAAACGAGATGATAAAATTTATGCACTGCGCAGACCTTCATCTTGACAGCCCGTTTTCGCTTGACGACCCGCATAAAGCAGAGCAAAGGCGGGCGGAGCTGCGCGGTGCTTTTGCATCTATGATGCTGTTTGCCAAAACAGAGGGCGTGGACCTGATGCTAATGGCAGGCGACCTTTTCGACAGCGATTATGCGGGGCGGGACACCGCAGCGCTTATGGCGCGCGAGTTTGCCTCAAACCCCAAATGCAAATTCATAATCGCGCCGGGCAACCACGACCCATATACGCCCGACAGCATATGGGCAAGGTACCAGTTCCCCGAACACGTTTATATTTTTGATACCGACAAGCTGTCGTATTTTTCGTTTGACGATATAGGGGTCGATGTGTATGGCTATGCATTTACAGGCCCCTCGATGCAGCACAACCCGTTTGCGGGCAAAAGACCCCGTAATCCCCAGAGAATAAACCTCCTCTGCGCGCACGGAGACCTCGGCGAGCCGACATCGCCGTATTGCCCCATTGCGCTCGACGATGTGCAAAAGTCTGGGTTTGACTATATAGCGCTTGGACACATACACAACACGACCGGCATCGAGCGGGCGGGAAACACTTATTACGGTTACAGCGGCTGTCTTGAAGGCCGCGACTTCGGCGAAACGGGGCACAAAGGCGCAGTGTATGTCAAGCTTGACAAAACCGAGTCGGGCGAGGTGCATGCCGAGATTCGCGGACTACGGTTTTCAAAGCGGCGATACGAGATTATCCGCTTGAATGTCACCGGCTGCACGTCGGAGAGCGAGATAGTGTCCCGGATTCAGAAGACGATGGTCGAAAAAGGGTATGGTGCGGACACGGCGCTGCGCTGTATACTGGAGGGCGAGCTGCCGCCTTCGCTCGATTTTTCCGAGAGGCGGCTGGCTAATTCGGTGCAAGGCCTGTTTTCGCTTGAGATAATTGACAACACCATGCCGATGGCAAATGCCGAAATGCTTGCGCAAGACCCGACGATAAGAGGCGCGGTTTACAATGCGCTGCTTCCCCAAATGCAGGGGGGCACGCCCGAGGAGCGCGAGACCGCAGCCCGCGCGCTGCGACTGATATTTGACGCGCTTGCGGGACGGCCTTTCGGCGACGACGCGCAGTAGAGCGTCAGAAAGAAAGCGTAAATGAAACGAAACAAGAAAGAGAAAACGATGTCGCCGCTTGGCGCTGCGCTGAAACAGGTCAACTGGAAATTGACCGCGAAACTCCTTGTGAGCTTTGCGGTTATAGTTCCGTTTTACTTTGTGTGCGTTTACTACAGACTGAAATTTGTAGTACACCTCTATGCAATAGCGCTGCTCGTGCTTTCGGTGGCTTATGTGGTGCTTGCACGCGGATTTTCGCTAAAGCCGTTTGACGAAAGCCTGCTTCCCGACGATTGGGATGCCCAGCGGCGCATAAAATATCTCGAAAGCGACGCAAAACGCAAAAAAATCGCAAAATCGCTTTTGATTTTAATCATACCGATCATGTTTACATTCATGTTTGACATGATTTATATAAATTTTTTCAGCTAATGGAAATGGATGTATACAATGCTTGAAGCCTACACGCTGTTTTCGGGTTCGTCCGGGAACTGCGTTTACATAAAAGCCGGCAGCGAGGAAATACTTGTCGACTGCGGAAGAAATGCCAAAACAATCGAAACCGCCCTGCAGAAGCTGGGCAGCTCACTTAAAAATATCAGCGCAATTTTTATAACTCATGAGCATACCGACCATATATCGGCACTCGAAGTGATTTCAAAGCGCCATAAAATCCCCGTACATGCGGCGGCGGAAACTGCGGCCAGGCTCGGGCCTCATGCGCGTGCCTGTGTGGTGGAACTCTCGCCGCGATTCACGATTGAAACGCCAAACTATATGATTCGCTCGTTTGTCACGCCGCACGACAGCGTTATGTGCGTGGGGTATAGGATAACCACAGACAGCGGCGATATTGCCATTGCCACCGACCTTGGCTGTGTGACCGATGAGGCGGGCGACGCGATGGTGGGATGCTGCGGCGTGATAATTGAGTCAAACCACGATGTCGAGATGCTTCGGCGCGGGCCCTATCCGGCAGAGCTAAAGCGCCGGATAATGTCGCGACAGGGCCATCTTTCAAACGACGACTGCGCCTATTTTGCTGCTATTCTTGCGCGGAGCGGCACAAAACGCCTGCTGCTTGCCCATTTGAGCCGGGACAACAATAAACCCGAGCTGGCGATAGGTGCAACACAAAGCGCGCTTGAACGCGCGAGCGTGCGCGACGCGATTGTGAGAGCCGCCGCGCCGACCGACATAACACCGTTGTTTTAACATAATTCGGAGGCAAACGCCTCCGATACTGATTTTATAGGGAAGGTTGCATGCCATGAAAATGCATATAGCGACATTGACGCTCAATCCTTCGCTCGACAAGACAATGTATTTCGATGCGCCGTTTAAAGCCGGTGCGCTCAACCGCGCCTCGCACTCGGCGCCCCCCATAGTAGGCAGCAAGGGCATAAATGTTTCGCGCATGCTGCATGTGTGTGGAGTGGAGTCTGTGGCGATGGGTTTTGTCGGCGGCGAAAACGGACGCTTAGCTTGTGCACAGCTTAATTCACAGGGAATTATCCACAGATTTGTCGAAACAAAAGCCGAAACCCGCCTCAATATCAAAATGATAGACTCGGAAGGCTCATGCACAGAGGCAAACGAACGCGGCGGCCCTATTGCGCCGGATGAGCTTGACAGGCTGATTTCCGAAATAAAGGCGCTCCCGGCAGGCGGTATGTTCGTAATGGGCGGAAGTATTCCACAGGGTGTGGACAAATCTGTGTATAAGTCGCTTATAACAATGTTGAAAAGTCGGGGCACATATTGCGTGCTCGACTGTGACGGCGAGGCGCTCGAGCTGGGCATGCAGGCAGGTCCGGCGCTGATAAAGCCCAACTTATTTGAGCTGTCGCAGTATCTGGGCAGAGAAGTGTCGCCGGACGAGGCGGTGGGCGAGTGTGAGGAGCTTTACAGGTCGACCGGAACAGAGGTGCTCTGCACGCTTGGCGGCGACGGTGCGGTGTTTGCCGGCGAGGAGGGCGTGTACCGCGTCTACAGCCCGCGTGTGACCGTTCGCGGCTTTACAGGCGCAGGCGATACTGTGCTGGCGGTATTCATATATCGCCGCTTTATAAAGGGTGACGGCTGTTATGAGGCGTTGCGGCGCGCAAATGCAGCGGCGGCGATAAAGGTGCAGCTGCCTTCTACCGAGATGCCGACTAAAGAGATGCTGGATGGCATTATTTGAAAAACCGAAATATAACGATAGATTTGATGTGAATTGTAACGTAAAATAATAAAATTTACTTTAAATTAAAACATTTAAGTCAATAATGTATTATAATAATATTGTAGGAAAATTAAAATCAGAAGGGACGGCGGCTGTCAGACGGCAGTCTTGACATCATAAAAGTGAGTACCCGCGACAAACGTGAGACAAGAGACATAGAGTCCAAAGACCAGAAAATTACCGACATTAATATGGAAAGGGAGGTAAAAACCTCCTTCCTTCAGTATGCAATGTCGGTTATAACAGCAAGAGCGCTGCCTGATGTACGCGACGGCCTTAAACCTGTACACAGGCGCATTCTTTACTCCATGTATGAGGATGGACTGACCTACAACAACCCGTACAGCAAGTCGGCTACAACGGTTGGTAATGTGCTGGGTCGCTATCATCCTCACGGAGACGCGGCGGTTTACGATGCTTTGGTGCGAATGGCGCAGACGTTTTCGATGCGCTATCCGCTTATCGACGGTCAAGGTAACTTTGGTACCGTCGACGGCGACGCCGCGGCTGCATACCGTTATACGGAAGCGAGACTTTCGCGCATCGCTTCCGAAATGATGAGCGACATTAAAAAAGATGTCGTTGATTTTACTCCTAACTTTGACAACAAGTTGAAAGAACCGACGGTGCTCCCGTCGAGGTTCCCAAATCTTCTCGTAAACGGCTCTATAGGTATCGCGGTCGGTATGGCTACCAATATACCGCCGCACAATATCTGCGAGGTTATTGACGGCACTATTCATCTGATTGACAATCCCGACGCGACGATTCGCGATCTTATGGAGTTTATCAAGGGGCCCGATTTCCCCACCGCGGCGATGATCTGCGGTACCTCGGGCATAATTCGGGCTTATACGACCGGGCGCGGGCATATCACGGTCCGCGCGCGTGCCGATGTTGACGAAGATGAATGCAGGATTGTTATAACCGAAATACCCTATCAGGTCAACAAAAAGACGCTTGTTGAGGCGATAGCGGACTGTGTGAAAAACAAACGCGTTGAGGGTATAACGGATTTACGCGACGAGTCGGACCTTGACGGTATGCGCATTGTCATCGAATACCGCAGGGACGCAAACGGGCATGTAATACTCAACCAGCTCTATAAGTTCACGCAGCTTCAGGACACCTTCGCGGTCAATATGCTCGCGCTGGTTGACGGGGTGCCGCGTACGCTTAATTTAAAGCAGCTGCTCGAGTATTACATCGCGCACCAGATAGATGTTATAACACGCCGCACAGAATATGACCTTGCCCGTGCGCAGCATGAGGAGCATATATACGAGGGCTTTAAACTGGCAATCGACAACATTGACCGTGTGATAAGCATTATACGTTCGAGCAGATCGATTGCCGAAGCGAAAGCGTCATTGATAGATGAGTTTTCGCTGTCCGACGCACAGGCACAGGCTATAGTCGACATGACACTCGGCAGGCTTGTCGGACTTGAACGCATTAAAATTGAAGAGCATCTTGCCGAGCTGCGCGAACTGGTGGCGGATCTTCAGGCTATACTTGCCGACCCCGCACGCGTGCGTCAAATTATAAAAGACGACCTTAACGAAATCAAAAGACGCTATGGTGACGAGCGCCGTACCGAACTTGTACCTTTCGAGGACGAGATTGTGCTCGAAGACCTTATCGAACGCCATATATGCGTTATAACGCTGACGCGCGACGGGTATATAAAGCGTCTGCCTTCCGACACCTATACAACTCAAAGACGCGGCGGCAAGGGTATTGTGGGCATGACAACCAAGGAAGAGGACAGTGTCGAAAATGTTATTGCGGTCCACAGCCACTCGTATCTGATGCTGTTTACAAACATCGGCAAGGTGTTTGTCAAAAAAGCTTATGAGATACCTGAAGCCTCTCGTACGGCAAAGGGCACGAACATTGTTAATATACTCGAGCTTACAGAAGGCGAGGCTGTGACCTCGATGATTTCGGTCAAGGATTTTGCGCCTGACCGCTATCTAACGATGGTAACCCGCCTCGGTGAGATAAAGCGAACGCCGCTTGTCGAGTATGAATATAACCGCAAGGCAGGTAAAAAAGCGCTTGACCTTGAAGAAGGGGACGAGCTGGTATTTACGAAAGTTGCCGGCGACGACGACGAAATTATAGTCGCCACGCGCGGCGGCTATTCAGTGCGATTTGCGCTGAGTGACGTTACCCCTCGGAGCCGGACGGCCGGCGGAGTCCGCGCTGTAAGGCTTACCGACGGCGATGTGGTTGCGGGCGCTACCATAGTAGACGACACCAGAAAGCTCTTGACCATTACAAGCAACGGATATGGCAAATTGAGCGAGTTTTCGGACTATCCGCGCCAGAACAGAGGCGGCAAGGGTGTCCGTTGCCATGGTGTCAATGAAAAGACCGGAGAAGTTGTGGGCATAGCGACCGTCGACCTCGACGACGACATTATGATTATAACGGACGACGGTACGGTCATACGCACGGGCGTAAGGGAGATACCCGTATACGGACGTACGGCAGGCGGCGTCATTGTCATGCGTCCTTCGGAAGGCTCTGAGATCAGCAACTTCACGGTGATCAAAGCTGAGCTTGAGCAGCCCGAGGAACCGGAGCTCCCCGCGAAATCCGCGGATATGGATGAGCGCGGCTCATTCGACGACGGTGTGGACGAGGGTGAGTCGGAAGAAAACGGCGACGATCTTGATATATAATAAAAACTGACCGAATAAAAATGGCCTGTGAGCTTTGAAAGCTCGCAGGCCTTTATGTTTTGTATAAGTGTTTTATCGCTTAAAAAGCAGAGTCACTCGATGTTACGATCTTACCGTCTGAAATATATAATATTTCGTCTGCGTACTCTCCCACATAATCGGAGTGGGTGACTATAATCACACATTTACCGCGGTTTTTCGCAAGGTCGCGAAAAATTTCCATTATGTTTTCTTGATTTATTTTATCAAGGTTGCCTGTTGGCTCATCGGCTATTATAATATCCGGATCTCCGGTAAGCGCCCTTGCTATTGCAACACGCTGCTGTTCGCCTCCGGATAAGTTATGAACCGGATACCTGTGCTTTTCTTTTGGAATTTTTACATCGGATAGCAGCTCGGAAGCTTTTGCATTATAATTGCCTTTAAAACCGATTATATCGAGAACGGTAGTAATATTGTCAAGAGCGGTATAGTTATATAACAGGTTGTAGTTCTGGAATATGATGCTTATTTTCTTCGCACGATACTCATCGCTGTTGAGAGTGATGATATCGGTACCGTCGAAAAATATTCTGCCGCTTGTGGGTTTATCCAGCGCGGCTATAATTGATATAAATGTTGTTTTACCCGAACCTGAGCCGCCCATTATAGCATAAAGCTTTCCGCGCTCAAACTCGTGCGAAATACCGTTTAATATGTAAGGAGCATTTTTTGCATATCTGTAATAAACATTATCCAGCTTTAAAATCATTTTTAATTGCTCCCGATTAATACTGCTTATTAAATATCTTCATAGGCTCAAACTTTATGATATTTACGCAAGTCAATATAAGCGACAGTGCCGCGGCAGCAGTCATGCCGCCGTATACAATGCCTATATTTTTGAAAAGCAATGAGATATTTGAGCTTGATGTTAAAGTTTCGTACATTTCGGTTGAGACAAATTTCCGCATTCCCTCAAGTGTTTCTTTGGTAAAGATCGGACCGATAAATTGGGCAATTATTAATGAAATTGTTGTTATGCTCAGGATAAATATAAGGTTTTCAATGAGATAAAAAAGGATTAGCCTAATTTTTTTCATGCCCACCGAGCGCAGGACAGCCATTTCATACTTTCGGCTTGAAAGCAGTATAATTGTTGTGATGATCGTAACGCATATAATTATAAATGCGATCAATGCAGAAAATCCGGCGGATGATTGGCGCATTGCATTTGTTAAGTTAACAAGCCCATAAAAATTCGTGAAGAAAGGTTTAAGTCTTAAATTCACGTTGTTTATTTCAATTTTATCCAATCTGCTTGATAGGTTTAGAAAAGTTTCAGGAGAGTCCAGGTAGACAAGTACTTCATAACCGAGCAGGTTTAAATTTTCAAAAAAAGCTTCAAAGCCCTCATCGCCCGGATAAAGTCTCATGTCGGCTGTAATTTCTATAGGCGTTATGGGTATCGCTGCTAATGCATGGTTATATGCAATACTATCAAAATATTCTGCATCTTCAAGTGTCGTATATATAATTCTTCTGTTTGTGTTGGGTTTATCTTCTTCGTTCTGCTTTTGAACGCCTACAACAGTGAACTGTTTAAACACACCGTCACTGTTTTGAATGGTTATAACATCACCGATTTTTACATTGTTCCAAACAACCGAAGCTTCGTCGGTTGCTGACGGGTTTTTCGATATGACGCACTCGCCGTCAATTTCAAACATTCTTCCGCTTTCAAGATCAAAATCTTCCGGGACAAGATGCAAAAGTGATGTGTTATAGCCGAAGATGATCACCGAATCGTGTACTGCCGTATCTCCTGCTGTAACTTTCAACTCTGAGACATCCTGTTTTATATAATCGGTGTAAAAATTATATTTTAAAAATCTGATATCGCTGATATAATTTATATTTTTCAAATTAAGATACTGTTCTTTAGTAATGCGTTCCTTGAGTTCATAAAGGTCATCGGAAGACAACTCGATTTTTGATACCCCCGCATATTCACGCAGGATATTATCGGTTACAGCGTCCATGCGGATAAAAACGTTGACGCAGACAGATGCGGTAAAAATTAAAATTGAAAACAAGCAACCGAACAGAATGTATTTATTTTTATATCGGATTATGTTTTTCGCTGCGTTTATTACAAAATATATAAGCATATTGAATATATCCTCATTAAAACTAACATCTTAAACATTTTGAATAAAGCATTGAGTATGTAATAAGAAAATAAATTTACTCATATTACATACTCAATGAACTAATCAGAATTAACCATGCTGAGAGCAGCTGAATGGAACTTCAAGATAATAAATATCTTTGGACCAAAGACAACCTAATCTTTTACAAGGCACATTTTTATAATATAGATACCAGCATTTACCCGTATTGTTCCAAAGATGCATATAAACTTATATGGAAAAATATTCCATACAATATAATGGTATCAAAAAATGATAAAAAAGTCAATACCTAAATAAAAAAGAGACGGATATATGTTACCGTCTCATTTTTATAACATTATCCTTCTCAGCAATACTGTTCCATGTACGCTTCCATGCGTTCAATGTGTTCGGGGTCGCCGCCGTTTGAACGCAGGTACTCGACTATCTCGCGCACGGTGACGATAGAGTGCAGCTCTATGCCGAACTCCTCGCGGATCTCCTCCGATGCGGTTTTGCCGCTGTATCCGCGCTCCATGCGGTCGACGGCAATGACCATGTGGTTTACTGTGACATTTGCCGCTGCTTTGAGCAGGGGCAGTGTCTCGCGCACGGCTGTGCCGGCTGTGATTACATCCTCGATGTATATGACGCGGTCGCCGTCGCGCAATTTCGCGCCTACAAACGCTCCGCCTTCGCCGTGGTCTTTGACCTCTTTGCGGTTAAAGCAATATTCGCGGTCGAGCCCAAAATTGCTATACAGCGCGGCTGCGGTGGCGACAGCAATCGGAACACCTTTATATGCAGGCCCGAAAA
>MTKW01009408.1_pt1 | contig 23434 bp, 24 predicted proteins | sample 1042761 | NCBI WGS metagenome assembly MTKW01 (sample SAMN06205366, study PRJNA360243) | anaerobic digester metagenome | biome: Wastewater treatment plant; feature: Anaerobic digester sludge; material: sludge; isolation source: anaerobic digester fed with sludge from wastewater treatment plant ...
GAATCCTGGTCATAAACAAGCTTTTTGGGGATGCCTTCGATATAACCGAATGCCAGTTCGTGTGCCTCGACGGCCGTTGTGCCTGTGAACGGCGTGGTTTGGAAATACACATATTTATAGCGGCTGCGGGAAAGGACCAGGGCAAAAAAATAAACCCTGAGCCGACTCCCGTCGACGCGCCGCATATGCGCCGTGCCGAAATCAACCTGCCCTTGACTGCCATAAGCAAACTCTTCCATGGCTTCGGTTTGGCGGACCGTGTCACGAACAGGGATCTTCTCCTGCCTGCGCACGTGATGTACAAAATTATAAACAGTCTTGCTGCTCACTTTCGGAAAGTCAGGGTACTTCTCTTTCAGCCGGTCTTCTATTAATGCCGCCGGTAAATCATTGTCAACAAGCAACAAGGAGTGAACCGCGGAATAATATGAACTTAAAATACGCGTGTAAACACGACCTTTACTGACAAAGGAGTTGAAATCTTCTTCACTCATTTTCCTGTACTTGGATACTGTCCGACGGTCAATACCCAATTTCTTTGCTACCATACTATCCGAATAATCGGAAAGTTTCTTAACTTCGTACCACATAAATACCTTTCTTAGGGTTTGTGTTTGAGTCTTCATCTGATTTGTTTTTTTGATAATCAACAAAGATATGAAGACTCTTTTTTTAACCCTTTTTATGTACATGCCATGTTGCCATTTTCTGTACATTCAACCTTGCCGAAAATTGTACATGCGAAGTTACTGATTACATCATCGAATGGACATAAAAAAAAACGCACAGCCAACGCGGAAAATGTGCGTAAAACTGTGCTTAGATAATGTATATTACTGAATTTCAGCATTTATTGCGGAGAGAGAGGGATTCGAACCCCCGGAACCTCTCAGTTCAACGGTTTTCAAGACCGCCGCGATCGACCACTCTGCCATCTCTCCTTGCTTTTTGTTAAAAGCGAGTGCAAAGGTAAAACTATTTTTGTAAAGAAAAAAGGTTCAGTAAAATTTATTTTACTGGAGAGCAGTTCAGGAGATAAAAAAAGGAAAATAAACACTATCTTTGCCAAAACTTTAGAAAATAGCAATGTTATTTACCGAACTTCCGCTGTGCGATAACCTGCTGGATGGGTTACAGGCAATGAACTTCAAAGAGACTACACCCATCCAGGAACAAGCCATACCGGTTATTCTAGAACATAAAGATGTGATCGCCTGTGCACAGACAGGGACAGGTAAAACTGCAGCTTTCCTGCTCCCACTGCTGAACAACCTACTAACCGAACCGCACGAAGCCAACAAGGTAAATGCCATCATCATGGCTCCTACCAGAGAGTTGGCGCAACAGATCGACCAACAGATGGAGGGCTTCTCCTATTTTACCCCCTTCTCATCGGTAGCCGTTTACGGAGGCAATGATGGGGATGCCTGGGAGGTACAGAAGAGAGGATTGCTTAGCGGGGCCGATGTGGTGATCGCCACACCTGGTAGGCTGCTTTCACATATCAACCTCTACAACATCGATTTTTCCGGGGTGAAGTATTTTATTCTGGACGAGGCAGACCGGATGCTCGACATGGGATTCTACGACGACATCATGAAGATTGAGAAATTGCTGCCGAAAGATAGGCAGACAATCATGTTTTCAGCTACGATGCCGCCAAAGATCCAGCAACTGGCCAAGACTATCCTGCGAAATCCCGTGGAGATCACCATTGCAGTAGCTCGTCCGCCAGAGACCATTTTACAGACGGCCTATATCTGTTACGAAGCACAAAAGATCGAGATCGTCAAACAACTCTTCTCGGAGAAGAAACCCAACAAGGTGATCCTTTTCTCCGGAAAGAAACAGAAGGTAAAAGAGATTGCCAAGACACTCCAGAAGATGGGGCTGTCGGCCGACGCCATGCATTCCGACCTGGAACAGTCTGAGCGAAACTCAGTAATGCACGAATTCCGGAATGAAAGGGTAAATATCCTGGTGGCTACCGATATTGTCTCGAGGGGAATCGATATTGACGACATCACGCTCGTCATAAACTTCGATGTACCCCACGACGTGGAGGATTATGTCCACCGTATCGGACGAACGGCACGCGCAGGCGATTCCGGGATGGCAATAACATTTGTATCGCCCGAGGAACAGTTCCGCTTCTCCAAAATTGAGCGGTTCCTGAAAAAGACGATCTACAAAATTCCTGTTCCTCCTGAGTTGGGGGAGGTTCCCGAATACAATCCCGAACAACAGCGCAAGGAGGGGAGGAGACGGAGCGACAAGCCTTCAAAAAACAAGGGAAACAAGGGGAAAGAGAAGAAACATGCCCAACCGTCGGGAGAGAAAAAAGGGAAAAAAACCTCTTCAAAGAGAAAACAAAGCCGGCCCAACAAGAAAGATCAGACCGGCTCCTGAATCTCTTTTCAGTCTACAAGGTTGCCTGCTGCTCCTGTTCAATGATCTCCATTCCTTTCAGAATGGCTTCCTGATTCATGGGTAGAAGTTTATGGTGACGTTCGGGCAATGTCTTCTGCAATCCCTTCATCACGTTTTCAAGCTGAACCATGGGTGAAATCTTGAGTAATCCACCCAATACAATCATATTGAACACCTTTGTGTTGTTCATCTTCAAGGATTCATCCATGGCCTTGATCCGGTAGACGTTGATATCCTTGCGGCTCACCTTGTGGCGTATGCCGTAGTCATCGTAGATCAGAGCTCCACCCGGTTTAACCTTCCCCTCGAACTTGTCTAATGAGGGCTGGTTCAACACGATGGCCACGTCGTACTGGTTTATCACCGGTGAACTGATAGGTTTATCACTGATTATAACGGTAACGTTGGCTGTTCCGCCGCGTTGTTCGGGTCCGTAGGCAGGAAACCAGGATACCTCCTTCTCTTCCAAAATACCGGAAATGGCCAGAATTTTACCCATCGATAAAACCCCCTGACCGCCAAATCCCGAAATAACGATCTCTTGTAGCATACTCTTCACTTTAAATATTCTTTAAATCTCCTATCGGGAAAACGGGAAACATATTCTCAACCATCCAGTCGTTGGCTTCGGTAGGCGTCATTTTCCAGCCTGAGTTACAGGTAGAAACAACCTCAACGATTGATGTACCTTTGCCGGCCATGGCATTCTCGAACGCCTGCTTGATCATCCGCTTGGTCTTTTTGACGGCAGCTGCGGTATGAACGCTCACGCGGGTAGCCAGACATACACCGTCGAGCATTGCAAGCATATCCAGAATCTTCAACGGTGCACCCATTGTTCGGACATCTCGTCCATCGGGACTGGTGGAGGTGACCATCTTGTTGAGGGTGGTAGGTGCCATTTGACCTCCGGTCATTCCGTAAATTCCGTTATTGATGAAGACAATCGCAATATTCTCTCCACGATTGGCAGCATGAATGGTTTCCGCAGTTCCAATTGCAGCCAGGTCGCCATCTCCCTGGTAGGTAAAGACCATCTTGTCGGGATTCAACCGCTTCACTGCAGTAGCCACGGCGGGAGCCCTTCCATGGGCTGCCTCCTGCCAGTCGATATCCAGATACTTGTACGCGAAAACCGCGCACCCCACCGGGGCGATCCCGATGGTTTTCTCCTGCAGGTCGAGCTCCTTGATAACTTCGGCTATGACTTTGTGGACAACACCGTGCGAGCAGCCGGGGCAATAATGCATGTGGTTGTCGTTCATGATTTCCGGCTTGGCGTAAACCAGGTTTTCGGGGCTAACTATACTGTTTATGTCCATAATCCTATCTTCTTGAAAATCTGTACAAAAAATAACAAACAACGGCGCAAGCCCCTGTGATCCACGTTAGTTTCATATCCTTGTCGGTAACAAAATAGACGGCTATCGTTGCTAGGAAGAAAAGCAAGAACAGCACCGAAAACAGTTGTTGCAATTTTGGACTCACGACTCTAGTTTTTTTATTTCATTACTATTTTTTCCTTCAACGCATCCAACACTCCGTCGGGAGTTGGTACAATTCCACCGAGGCGACCGTAATGCTCCACAGGGACCTTACCATTTACAGCCAAACGCACATCTTCCACCATCTGACCCGCATTGAGCTCTACAGTCAGCATTCCCTTCACCTTGTCGGCATATGAACGGAGTATCCCGGTCGGGAAGGGCCACAATGTTATGGGCCGAAGGAGCCCCACCTTTATCCCTTCCTCTCTGGCCATGTCTACCGCCTTGAGGCAGATACGGGCTGCAGAGCCGAAAGCCACCAGCAGATAGTCGGCATCTTCACATGCCACCTCCTGATAACGGACCTCCATCTCTTCGATTCTCCTGTATTTGGCCTGGAAGCGTTCATTGTTCTTCTCCATAAGCGCCGCATCCAGTTCCAACGAGGTGATGATGTTGGGACCTCGCTCTTTTGTTTTACCGAGCGTTGCCCAGGGGCACTCTTCCCGTATCTGCTGTTCGGTACGGCGTGGGCGGTAATCGGGAAGCTTCACTTTCTCCATCATCTGGCCGATAACACCGTCGGTCAGAATCATTGCCGGATTGCGGTACTTGAACGCCAGATCGAAACCCAACGCCACAAAGTCGGCCATCTCCTGAACCGAATTGGGGGCCAGTGTGATCAACCGGTAGTCGCCGTGTCCCCCACCCTTGACAGTTTGGAAGTAGTCGGACTGCGACGGCTGGATTGTGCCCAACCCCGGGCCTCCCCGCTGCACATTCACGATCAGGCAGGGCAGTTCAGCACCGGCCAGGTATGATATTCCCTCCTGTTTGAGGCTAATTCCAGGACTCGACGAAGAGGTCATGGCATATTTACCGCAGGCGGCACCTCCATAGACCATGTTGATGGCCGCCACTTCGCTCTCCGCCTGGAGCACCACCATTCCCGTCGTTTTCCAGGGAGCAGCCTCCATAAGGGTTTCAATTATCTCTGATTGGGGAGTAATGGGATATCCGAAGTATCCATCCACGCCATAACGGATGGCAGCATGGGCAACAGCTTCGTTTCCCTTCATTAATGTTACATCTTCTGTCATGATTCAATCTCCGTTTTTTGATCTTTCAATGAGTATGAGACTTAAGAAACAAAACATTTGGTTATCGGTCCAGACGTTTCCGGTAAACGGTCAGGCATCCTTCGGGGCAAACGGTACCACAATTGAAGCAACCGATGCACTCCCCCGGATTCTTCATGTAAACGTAATGGTAACCGCGATCATTCACCTCCCGCGGTTGTAACTCCAACACATCCGTCGGACACGATACAACGCAAAGGTTACACCCTTTGCAGCGTTGTGTATTAACAACTACATAACCTTGTACTTTTGCCATTTCTGCTTGTTTGTGGTTTCTGTTGGTTTTTGCAAATTTAATCGATGTTTCACTTGTTTTCAACTTTTACGTGTTAAATTTTCCGCATAACTCTTTTACTATTACCCCAATAGAAGTTTGATTATCGTAAAAAACCGGAAATTTCCTTCAAAAAATTTACTATTTTTATAAAAAAACAGGAAACAGAAGCTCAACCACCAGAAAAATGAATGAAATATAATTTGACGCCTATTTTTTACCAATAGAACGCATCATCGACCATCCATTTGCCCTGCACCTTCAATACCTGTTCAATGACATCGCGGGCAACTCCCTCTCCCCCTTTCACGGGCGAAATATAAATGGAGATCTCCTTGATCTCCGGACAGGCATCGGCAGGTGCAACCGGCAATCCTACCTCCTTCATTACCAGATAGTCGATAATATCGTCACCAACGTAGACAATCTCCTCCCGGACAAAACCGGTCTCCTCCATATACTCCTTCAACTGCACTGTTTTGTCGCGCGACTTCAGATAGATATGCCTTACACCAAGCGACTCGAGACGCCGACGGACAATTTCCGAACGTCCTCCTGTAATCACTGCAACATCAAATCCAGAACGTACAGCATGGTGAATGGCATAACCGTCCCGTACGTTGGTCGTTCGCAATGGTTGACCATCTTCGGAGAGCGGTACGGTTTGACAGGACAGAACGCCGTCTACATCAAAAATAAATGATTTTATCTTGGTAAGATCGTAATTGATTGTGCTCATTCAAATTAAAAGATTGGGTATATTTCAGTGTTTATACTTCCCCAGGTGAACTTTTTCCCACAACAGGGTATCTACGTTGTTTGGAGTGCGTGATTTCTCCCTGTTACCGAAAGCAATAACGCAAAGCACCTCCAGAGGCATCGGGATATCAAGAAGCTCATTGATATATGCTCCCGAACTTATCGTTTCGGAAAAGTCACGGTTCCTTACCTGTACCCAACAACTCCCAATCCCCAGTTCCTCGGCCTGCAACTGCATATTGATGGCAGCTATGGAGGCATCCTCAACCCAGGCATCGCTCTCGAGCGGATTACCCAGTACCACGACCGCCAATGCCGCATCGGCAATAAAAGCGGCGCTCTGGGGCTTGCATCTGGAGAGTTTCGACAGCATCTCCCGCTCTTCTACCACCACAAACTCCCACGAGTGCCTATTTTTTGAGGTGGGTGAAAGCAGAGCGGCTTCAAGAATAAGCTGAACAGCATCACCCGGTAAGGGTTCACCTGTAAATTTCCTGTAACTTCTCCGATTGACAAGAAGTGTGTTAAAATCTTGCATAGTTCATCTCTTTCGACTCACAAAAATAGCCATAAAAATTAAGAATCGGAAAGAAGTTAAATTGCAATTTTGCTTTTGCAGACTCTACCCTCTGCTCAAAAACCGGTTAAGAAGAGTTCAATTAGAATCAATCTAAATAAAATTGGTTATCTTTGTATCCAAAACAGGGATATATGTATCACGTCTGCAGAACATACGTAAAACCGGGAATGAAGTTGTTTGACCTGATAGAGGAAAATCCGGCGCTGCTACTAGTGATGCAGCATTTCGACATTGATTTCAGGGTTGGCGACCTGACTGTCAGTCAGCTCTGCCAAGAGAAAGGAATCAGCGAAAGGCTCTTCATATCGATCGCCAATCTCTACAACGGTTTCAAGCCCAAAGAGAATCCCATTGATTCGATTGACGATGTGGAACAGATTGTCCGCTTTTTGAAGAACAGCCATAACTACTACCGTAATGACAAATATCCGCAGATAAGTGCATATATAAAGCAACTGCAGGAGAACCATCCCGAAAAGGAGTTGAAATTGCTGGAACAGTTCTTTAACGAATACTTTGCTGAGGTTATTGATCACCTGGATTACGAGGATAACATAGCCTTCCCCTATTTCATTGAATTCAGCGTGAAGAGGGATAACCCCCAAAACACCTCCTACTCTGCCCTGGAGTACAGCGAACACCACTCGGACATCGAGTTGAAGATACGCGATATTAAAAATTTGTTACTGAAATATGTGACTATCGAGGATGATCTCGGGCTGCGCCGCAAACTGCTTTTCGCATTGTATGAACTGGAGTATGATCTCTATGTCCATTCACTGATTGAAGAGACCATTCTCATTCCTTTCGGCTACAACATGGAGAAAGCATGAACAGGCAACGGTTACATATCGCCATCATGGTCAATTCGCAGATCATCTACGAGGGAGTGTACGCCATCCTTTCGCAATCGGATATCGGCTGTATCATCTGCAAAGTGGACTCGCTCGACGATCTGGAGGAGATTCTCCCGTCTAGAAGGGTGGACCTGCTGATCGTCAACCCCCTTCTTCTGGTCAACAGAGAAAAGGAGATCAAAAGAATCAGGAAGAATCATCCCGACTTCTCCATAGTGGGAATCCATCTGGGAATTGTCGATAACCAGTCACTCGCATTACTAGACTCCTCGTTCACCCTTTTTGATACGGCTGAACAGATCTTGTCCAGGCTTGAAAAAACGGGAACCGGCAACGAGTCGAAGCTTCCGACGAATGATGACAATCTCACCGAAAGGGAACTGGACGTCCTCACCCAACTGGTTCACGGCCATTCCAACAAGGAGATTGCCGATTCACTCAACATCAGCATCCACACGGTGATGACCCACCGGAAAAATATTGCGGCCAAGACCGGAATCCGGAGCCAGTCGGGTTTGACCATCTACGCCATCTCCAAAAAGATCGTCCAGATTGAGGATGTGAGTCCCCAGGCCCACTGAACATCCTATACAAACGCCACAATCACCACCGTAAGCACAATGCTGATGATGATCATCACTATTCCGCGCTTGCTTTTCCGGCTTCCGAACCGGAACATGAACAGCGAGGAGAATGCCAGAAAGAAGAGCATGCAACCGTAAATCAGAGACAAGACGGAGAGACTGTGGGCACCGGTAACCTTGTGCAGGTTCACCAGCTTGTCGAACGGGGGAATGTAAACCTTCCGTGTAATCACCGACATCCCGGTATCACCATTGTAATGGCCCTCCTTAAAATAGATGACCGCCCCCTCTTCCCGCTCAACCTTGAAATTACGGATCCTGAGCTGCTGTGCAACTTCGCTGCCTGATAGACTGGCTGCCAACTGTTTCTCCTCCGTCTTCTCCATCTTCATGAAATCGGTATTCCGATAAATGAGCAGCACCCCCGAGAGGACATACACCAGGGTAAGTCCGATGGTCAGGAAGCCGATATCGCGGTGTAACACCCGCATGATTTTATAAATGTTCAACTTCTTCTCTTCGTTTTTCATCATTTCAATAATTAACCGTTAGAATTGATAATTGAGTGCCACTGAGAAATTTCGGGGATCGGTAGGATTGAGGTAACCTCCCCGATAATATGCCGTATATCCGGTAGAATTGAGCAGGTTATTCATAAACAGACGGACACGGTAGTTCCGGAAACGGTAGCCAACCTGCGCATTTACCGTTGAATAGGCGTCTGCCAGGAAGGGAGGGGTATTGGGCTGTATGGCGTGACCGGGGATTACCTGATAGGTATACTCGGCCAATGGCCGCTCACCTACATAATAGATGCCCAGACCGAAGGAGAGGTTGCGTAGCAACCCATCAAACAGGGTATAGTTTATCCAGCCGTTGGCAGTATGTTTGGCCGTGTTCATCGGTGCAGATTCCTCATGGTAATAGGGACTGTCGTGATAGGCCGCATCTAGATATGAGTATCCACCCACCACATCCAGATTTTTCAACAGCCGTCCGGTCAGTTCCAACTCAACCCCTTTCCGTTTCAGGTTCCCTGCCTTCATGTAGTAGCCGGTGTTTTGTCCCGATTCGTTCAACAACGCATAGGTCAGGTTGTTGTTCAGGATATGGAAATAGGTGGCGTTAAAGCGCAGGCGGTTATCGAACCATTCGGTTTTCATACCGGCCTCCACCTGCTTCTCACGTGTGGGACCGACGGGAGTAACACGGTCCTCCAGCAGGTCGGCAGCTCCACGCAACGAAGTGGTAGTGGTGTACGATGCAAAAAAGTTGATATTCTCGATCGGCGTAATGATAATGCCGAAGAGCGGATCCCAGACATCTCCGCCTGTGGATGAGACTACATTGTCGCTCAATCCGTTCACCTGACTGTATCGCAACCCGAGCGACAGCTTCAGGTATCTGTTGAACGTCATCACCTCCTGCAGCAGCAGACCGTATGAATAGGTTTGAGAGGTGGTGGGATCCCCATCCTTGAGCGTTACATCGGGCAGAATATTGGAGATGGGTTGCAGCACATCAACCGTATCCACGATGACCGAATTGGTGCTGATGGTGGCAACATCCGTCCAGCGGTAATCAAACCCCACATTGAATGTATGCTTTACCGAACCGGTCAGGATATCCTTACCGATAAGATCTGCCTGAAAAACGCCGTTCTTATCGCTCCGCCGGCTACCACTATAACTTCTCGAACGAAGATTATAATTACCGGTTGTTGCCGCCGACCGTAGTGCAGCGGCATGCCCCCTGATCGAACGAAGGTTCAGGTCGGCTCCTGCATATGCCAGGCGTACGGTAAAACCATTTCCAAGATCGCGTGTAAGGTGCGTCATGTAGGTTAACGTATTGGTAAACTGCCGGTCGGTTGAGAAACCCAGAAATCTGTCGTGCGGCATTTTGTAGATATTGTTCACACTGTCTGCGCTAAGGTTGACGGTTCCCTGGTCGGGTGTGCGCGAATCGTGCAGGTAATCCATCTCCAGCACGACGTTTGTCTTGTCATCGGGATTCCATGCGAACGAAGGATTCAGATAAACCCGATCTTTTGAGACATGCTTGCGGTAGTTGTCGGCCTGCTCATAGGCACCGTTGATCCGAAAAGCGGTATGTCCGCGAGCATCTAACACGCGTTGAAGATCAAACGTGGGACGAAACTGCCCCCAACTGCCCATACGCACCCCCAAGTTCCCGCTGTTGATAAAACGGGGTGTCTTGGTGGCAACATTTACTACACCGCCTGCCGATCCGATGTCATTTCCAATCCCTTGTGCAATGGCTGCCGAACCACGCAGCACCTGCACAGTCTCAACACCCTGCATGTCAGACAGGAAACCCTGTCCCCGAAAGTCGGAATGGATACGTACGCCGTTCTTCACTACTGGAATACCGCGGTAACCCCTCGAAGTTATACTTTCCGACGTATTGCCGTATGTGGCAAAAGTGCCTAATCCCGGAGCATTGCGCACCGCATCATTGAGTGTCATCGCCCCCTGTTCGGTTATCATCTTTTGCGAAATTACCGATACGCTCTGCACCTGTTCATCCAGCCGCAACGGTATCCTTGTAAGTGCCTCCATCTTTTCCGGACGCTCACGACGAACTCCGAACACCTCCACTTCCAACAATAGGCGGTCATCGGGTTGCAGATTGAAATTTTCCTCCCGATGCTGTTTCCCTCGTTGAAATTCGATCTCCCGGGTATCTGACCTGTAACCCATGTAACTTACCACAACGCGATGTCGTCCAGCCGGTATCTGCTCGATACGGAAATTTCCTGATATATCTGTACTGCCACCTATACCCAGCTCTTCAAAATAGATGGTTGCCCCAACCAGCTCCTTGTACTTTTCATCAGTCACCTTTCCCGTCAACAGATGGCTTTCCCGTTGAGAAAAGAGTGTCAACGTACTTGCCAGCAACCCGGCAATTATCGACAATACAATCTTATTGATCATCTTTTTCACTATAATTGTTTAATTTACAAATATTTGCTATCTTAACGCTACACCAACAACGAGGTAATCCTGCTCTATTGCGGGGAGACATTCCGAGAAGTCTGCGGCAAAAAGAAAAGCTGTTCGAAGCGAAACAAGTTCTTTTCTTTTCGCAGACAAGCGGATAATGGGTCGTAAAAGCAGCAGCAATCGAGTGTTAGTGTAGATCCATCACCCAGTCTTTACTTCGAGGGACAAAGGAACTGCAAAACCAGATCCCTCACAATCCCATAATGTGATGATATTATTCAAATGAGATACCTTAAATCGGGTAGTAGTGAACTAAAATATATATATTTGTGTCTGATAATATTTCTAATCCGATTACACGACTATGAAGAGAAACTTAACCCTGCTGTGTTTGTCAGCCTTTATTTTAACCGCTAATGCACAGGATATCAACGACAACCTGTTTGACAAAAGGTACATCAAGACAATCATGATCAAAACGGCCAACTGGCAGCTGCATCATCCCAAACATGAGCCGAGAGACTGGACTAACGGGGCCTTCTATGCCGGACTTTATGCCGCCTGGGAAACCACTAAAGCAGATGGAATCTACCAGGCGATGATGGATATGGGAAATTCTGTAGGCTGGACGCCATACAGGCGCTGGTATCATGCCGACGACATCGTTATCAGTCAGATGTATCTCGACATGTACCGTCACGAAAAAAGAGCTGAGATGATACAGCCTACCCTGGATACTTTAAAACTATATACCAGCAGACCTTACCCCACACAAGGGAAGATTGATCTCATCAAATACTGGTGGTGCGATGCCCTCTTCATGGCTCCACCCACACTGGTGAAGTTTGGAGTGGAGACCGGCGACCGGTCGCTTCTCGAGATCAACGACACCTATTTCAAGGAGTGCTATGACCTGCTTTACAATAAAGAGGAGCATCTGTTTGCCCGCGACCTGAACTACGTGATCGGCCCCGATGGCACCGGACGCCTGGAAGCCAATGGTCAAAAAATATTCTGGTCACGCGGTAACGGCTGGGTAATGGGCGGATTGGTCCGTATTCTCCAGGAGCTACCCAAGAACTATCCAGCACGCCCATTTTATGAAGGTTTATTCAAAGAGATCTCTTCCCGGATCATCACCTTGCAACAGGAAGACGGCTTATGGCGGGCCAGTCTGCTTGATCCTGCATCTTACCCGGGTGGCGAAGTAAGCGGGTCGGGATTTTTCTGCTATGCCCTTGCATGGGGAATAAACAACAGGTTGCTCGACGAGAAGAGCTATCTTCCTGCCGTCAAAAAGGCGTGGATCGCGTTGAATAGATGCGTGAATGAGGAGGGACGCGTGGGATGGGTGCAACCCATTGGTGCCGATCCAAGAAAGAATTTCGACGAGAACAGCTGGGAGGTATACGGAACGGGTGCTTTTTTGCTTGCCGGAAGTGAAGTGATAAAGTTGAACCGGTAAAAAATAACATTATTTTTCTCCAATCAGAAAAAATATCTATTTTTACGAGATTATTATCATTTTAAAAATTTGCAGAGATTACAATTTGCCGTAAGTAACCTTACGACAGTTCAATTTACAATACAAAAAATTTGAAAAGCCCATGAAAATTCATGAGTACCAGGCAAGAGAGTTATTTGCAGCATATGGGTTACCGGTAGACCAGGCCTATATCTGCCGCAATGTTGAGGATGCCGTTCGGGCCTACCACGATCTGGATGCCCCATTGGTAGTGGTAAAAGCTCAAGTCCATACTGGAGGAAGAGGAAAGGCAGGGGGAGTAAAACTGGCCAAGGATGAGATAGAGCTGCGGCAACATGTAGCCAACATCCTGTGGATGGATATCAACGGATTTATCGTCGACAGGGTACTTATCGGCAAAGCGGTCAATATTGCATCGGAATATTACGTAAGTTATGTAATAGACAGAAAGACCAAATCTACCATACTGATGGTGAGCCGCGAGGGGGGAATGGATATCGAGGAGGTTGCCCGCACTTCACCTGAGAAAATCCACAAGATTCCGATCGATCCTCTAATTGGCGTGCCGGACTACTTGGCACGTGAAGCTGCATTCAAACTGTTCGACGACATCAAACTTGTCCGTAAGACTGCCACCATCTTCCAAAAGCTCTACAAGCTGTTTATCGATACCGACGCCTCGCTGGCAGAGATCAATCCCCTGGTACTCACCGAGGAAGGGGAGATTAAGGCAATCGATGCAAAAATGACGTTCGACGACAATGCCATCTATCGTCATCCCAAGATTGCCGCACTTTATGAACCCACCGAGGAGGAGAAGAAGGAACAGAACGCCAAGAGCAAGGGATTCAGCTATGTTCATCTAGGCGGTCAGATCGGGTGTATGGTGAACGGTGCAGGATTGGCCATGGCTACGATGGACATGATCAAGCTGTATGGGGGCGAACCGGCCAATTTCCTCGATATTGGAGGCAGTTCAAACCCCACCAAGGTGATTGAAGCCATGAGACTTTTGCTAAGCGACAAGAATGTGAAGGTGGTTCTCATCAATATTTTTGGGGGGATCACCCGTTGCGATGATGTGGCCAGAGGATTGCTTGAAGCGTTCAATCAGATTAAAACCGATATACCCATTGTTATTCGGTTGACCGGAACCAACGAGAAAGAGGGTCGGGCCTTGCTGGAAGGAAGCAGATTCCACCTTGCAGAAACCATGGGTGAAGCAGGTAAGAAAGCCGTTGAGCTGGCAAATTAAGTTCAACTTCACACAATTAACGTCTAGAAATATGAGTATTCTAATCGATAAAAATACACGATTGATCGTTCAGGGAATTACCGGACGCGACGGTGGATTCCACACAGCCAAGATGAAAGCATACGGCACCAACATTGTTGGTGGAACATCTCCCGGAAAAGGCAGAGAGATGGTGGAGGGAATCCCTGTTTTCGACACGGTGCGTGAAGCAGTAAGTGAGACGGATGCCAATACATCGGTTATCTTTGTTCCGGCACCATTTGCCAAGGATGCAATGATGGAGGCAGCAGATGCGGGAGTAAAGCTTATTATCTGCATTACCGAAGGTGTACCTACCCTCGATGTGGTAGAAGCCTATCGCTACATCAGTCTCAAGGGAGCCAACCTTATCGGTCCCAATTGTCCCGGTCTGATCTCTCCCGGAAAAAGTTCGGTGGGCATAATGCCTACTGCAATCTTCAAGCAGGGAGGAACCGGCGTAATCAGTCGCAGCGGAACCCTCACCTATGAGGTGGTCTACAACCTCACATCCAAAGGGATGGGGCAATCCACAGCTGTAGGCGTTGGCGGCGATCCGATTGTAGGGTTATACTATCAGGAATTGTTGGAGATGTTCCAGAATGACCCGGAAACCGATTCCATCGCACTGATAGGTGAAATTGGAGGGGATGCGGAAGAGCGTGCTGCCGAATTCATCAAGGAGCATATTACCAAACCAGTTGCCGTATTTATTGCAGGCCAACAGGCTCCTCCGGGGAAACAGATGGGACATGCCGGTGCAATTATCTCCAGTGGAAAAGGGACTGCCGCAGAAAAAATTGCAGCCTTCGAAGCGGTAGGTGTTCCAGTGGCCAAAGAACCGAGCCAGATTCCGGTACTATTGAAAAGCAGATTATAGAAACCTTTTACCCAAGGCCTTGGCCTTGGCTATGGAGAGGGTGTCGGAAGCATCGATACCATACTCTGAAGGATCTGGGATAATTAATGGGGTCCCAACGGCTACAACGTTGGGATTCTCTATTTTATCCCTATTTTTCAGGTAGATATAGATCCAGAACTCGCGACTGCCATACTGCTCCTCCGCAATCAGCCTGAGGGTTTTACCCGGCAGCACCACCACCTGCAAAGGGGGGGGCACCGGCGCTATCCCGGCGTCTGACGGCAACGGCATGGTTTCGGCGACAGGGGGTTGTGGGTGTGAGACCTCGACATTTACAGGCTCAGCATGAGGAGGAGTCACTGGAGGTTTTGGTTCTTGCCACCGGACGAAAAAAAAAAGCGCGGCCAACGCAATGGCCATTCCACCCAGGATAGGTATCCAGACAGGGCCTGCTGAACGTTTTCGCAGAGTAGTACCTGTGGGGAAACTTTCGGGATTGGGTTCCACCTCTTCGGTCACCATCATCTCGGGTGCCGGAGCCGGCTCTTCCATCACCTCCTCTATGCCCTCGAGGACAACTCCATCGTTTAACCGGATCGCTTCAAAATGGGCGAACGGTTTGTTGACCGACTCTTTCAGCTCATTTGCTGGAAAAAAGAGCGGTGTAGGCTGTTCATTCTCCCCGACCGGAGCCGGTGAAGTCTGAAAGACCCCCAATTTTTCAATCTCGACTCTTCCGCCGTTAACGACCCTATCCTTTACAAGACCGAACAGTTGGCTCAGAAAATTTTCGGCTTCGCCACTCGATATGGCGGTCCGTTCCGACAGCCATGCCGTCAGTTGGGTCAGCCCCTCTTCACCGGTAGCCAGCTTCGCATCGAAATGGGGCACGATGGAGGGAGGAATAAGATGGCGCTCTTTTGTTGAGGCATCTACCAAAATATGTTCAGCCCTCTTTAGGGTAGTGAGGGTGCCGATATGGGGAATAGATATGGGGTTCCCCGCCGATAATTTATCGGTCACTTCCCGTACCGTCGCCTCCAGCAGACCGGTCACCTCCGGCGGAGTCTTTCCAAGCCGCCGGCCCAATTCATCAATCAGTTCCTGGTGTGTCATGAAGCAACAATTCCCATTAAATCAAACGGCATGGCCGATGTGATTCTTACCTCATAAAACTCGCCCACTTGCAACAGGCCTCCTTTTTCAATCAATACCTCCCCATCCACTTCGGGTGAATCGAATTCGGTCCGACCCACGAAATAGTCGGGATCTTCCCGGTCAATAATCACCTTTAGGGTTTGTCCCACTTTCGATTCGTTGATGGAGGATGCAATCGACTCCTGCAGCTCCATCAACATATTCATTCGCTCCTGTTTTATGCCTGCCGGCACATCGTCTGTATAGTTCCTGTCACAATAAGTATCCTCCTCATGTGAGTATGGGAAAGCACCCAAACGCTCGAACCGGGTCTCTTTTACAAATTCCAGGAGCTCTTCGAAATCCTGTTCAGTTTCGCCAGGGTGTCCCACCATCATCGTTGTTCGCAGATGAATTCCGGGAACCTCCTCCCTAAAACGGGCAATCAGGTCTACCGTCTGCTGCTTGGTAATGTTACGTCTCATCTTCGACAACATATTGTCACTGATATGTTGCAGGGCGATGTCGAGATAGTTGCAAACGTTATCCCGTTCTCGCATCACCCGCAGCAGTTCAAAGGGGAAATGCGCCGGATAGGCATAATGCAAGCGAATCCATTCAGCCCCTTCAATATCAGCTATCCGCTCAACCAGCCCGGGTAACATCATCTTCCGGTATCTGTCGAGTCCGTAATAGGTGAGATCCTGAGCAATGAACTGAAACTCCCTGACACCTTGCGATACCAGGCGCTTCACCTCCTCCTCGATCTCTTCTACCGGACGCGATTTATATTTTCCGGTCATGATGGGAATGGAGCAGTAGGAGCAGGTACGATCGCACCCCTCCGAGATCTTTACATAGGCATAATGGGGCGGTGTGGAAAGGGAGCGGTCAAACGCGAGATCCTTGTAATAGGATTTTCCCAGGTCAGCAATCAGGTTTTTCCATGCAAACTTCCCGTAAAACTTGTCCACTTCCGGAATCTCAGCCTGCAGCTCATTCATGTAACGCTCAGACAAACATCCCATCACGAACAGTTTCTTCAACCTGTTCGCCTTCTTCGCCTCGGCGAACTCCAGGATCATGTTTATCGACTCCTCCTTGGCGTCACCAATGAAACCGCATGTATTTATTACTGCAATATCACCTCTAGGGTCGGCCGGATCGTGATCCACCGTGTAGCCATTGGCAACCAGTTGCCGCATCAACAACTCGGAATCTACCAGATTTTTGGAACAACCCAGGGTTATAACATCAATTCTGTTCTTCATTCTCCAAATAACGAATCCACAAATTCTTTCCTTCTGAAAACCTGCAGGTCTTCCATCCCTTCACCCAATCCGATATATTTTACAGGAATCTTGAACTGATCGGAGATGCCGATAACAACCCCACCCTTTGCAGTTCCATCCAGTTTGGTGATGGCCAAGGCTGTAACTTCCGTGGCTGCGGTAAACTGCTTGGCCTGTTCAAATGCATTTTGCCCGGTAGAACCATCCAGGACCAGGAGCACCTCGTTTGGTGTTCCTGGAACTACCTTGCTCATCACATTCTTAATTTTGGTGAGCTCATTCATCAGGTTTACCTTGTTGTGGAGCCGTCCCGCCGTATCGATTATCACGACATCGGCACCGTTCGCTTTGGCTGAACTTAGCGTATCGAAAGCGACTGAGGCAGGATCTGCTCCCATCTTCTGCTTTATGACAGGAACCCCAACCCGCTTTCCCCAGATATCAAGCTGCTCTACAGCCGCCGCACGGAAAGTATCTGCTGCACCCAAATATACAGACAATCCGTTCTGTTTAAACTGGTATGCCAGTTTCCCGATGGTAGTGGTCTTCCCTACTCCGTTCACACCTACCACCATAATAACGTATGGTTTTTGTGAGTCGGGCACGGTAAATTCAGCCATATCAGCTGAATTATTCTCGGTCAGCAATTCTGCAATCTCCTCTCTAAGAATCCGGGTAAGTTCGTCCGTCCCCACATATTTATCGCGTGCAACCCGCTTCTCTATACGCTCGATGATCTTTAATGTAGTATCAACCCCGACATCTGAGGTAACCAATATCTCCTCAAGTTGATCGAGCACATCGTCGTCGACACTCGATTTCCCGGCAACGGCACGGGTCAATCGTGAAAAGATATTCTCCTTGGTCTTCTCCAGCCCCTGATCCAGCGTCTCCTTTTTTTTCTTCGAAAATATCTCGAACAATCCCATACTTAGGCAGTTTTTACTTATTCAATTTCCCTTTGCACCAATTACTGCAAGGTTATCACAATATCTTACAAATCTACAAAATAGTAAATAAAAAACTTCCCCACAAGTTCTTGCAGGGAAGTTTTTAGATATTTTTAACAAGCTTATTTCTTGAAAAAATCTTGCACCTGATCGTTCAGGACCATCTCTTCCTTGAAACAGTAAGCCCCTGTTTTTTCAGACTTCACCATTTTGATTACCTTGGTGTGACTCCGTCCTGTAGTTGATGTTTTATCGCGGAACCCTGCGACTGCTTTCTTTGCCATAGTCTATTCCTTTATTTAATTTCTTTATGAACGGTCATTCTCTTCAGGATGGGGTTGTATTTTTTCAACTCCAATCTCTCGGTCGTATTCTTCCTGTTCTTCGTAGTGATATATCTCGAAGTTCCGGGCATTCCGCTATCCTTATGTTCGGTACACTCTAATATTACCTGAACCCTGTTACCTTTAGCTTTTTTCGACATTGTTCTTCTCTCCTGATGATTAAGCGTTTAAATACCCTTTTGCAGCAGCCTGCTTCAAAGCGGCATCCAATCCTATTTTATTAACGGTACGTAAACCTGAAGCAGAAATATTCAGGCTAATCCAGCAATCTTCTTCTACCCAATAGAATTTCTTTCTGAACAAATTGACGTTGAATTTACGTTTTGTTCTTCTGTTGGAGTGAGAAACGTTGTTTCCAACCATTGCCCTTTTTCCGGTTATTTGACAAATCTTAGACATTGCTATGTTGTATTTTATTGATTTCGATAAAATTCTGCCCTTTTCGGATAAATCAGGGCGCAAAATTAACCATAAAAAATGTATCTACCAAGAAAATCGGCAAATAAATTTCTTCTAGATAAGGTGATTATTTCATTTATTGAGACTGAATACCTTGCTCAGCTCATTATAGAGCTCGTTCAGGTAAAACAGCGTACTCTTCTGGGTATTTGTCCTAAACTCCTTATCGGTTCCAGATACGGCCGAAATCGCAGCCGGAGTAATGGTCTCCTCCGCTGTAAATGTCTTCGGGAAAAAGGCGGAACCAGACGATTGGCTATTCTGATAGGTGATATCCCTTATCACCAGCATACAGCCGGAATTGGTAATGGAGGCATCGAAGCGATAATTCATGATCACCTTTTCCCTTACCCCGCTGCTGTTCTGTGGCAACAGGAGTTCAATTTTTGAGCCAACGGTGATACTTTTGGCCTTGTCGTCGAAACGGATCCCCGACAACAGCGGATTGCCCGCATAGTTATCTTTTCCCCACTTGTAAAGCATGGCATAACGCTGATCGGCAGTTAGGGCCTGATCAATATGTATAAACTGCTGAAACACCACCTTGCCGTTTACCACAGGAACAGTAGTGAAAACAGACTGAGCCCTTACCTGAATCAATAGTGAAGCAAAAAAAAGTGCTGTAAAAATAGTTTTCTTCATAATATTCGTTTTAGAATTGTATAAATCTCCTTTATACAGCCTATATGACTACAAACTTACTGAAAAGATTAATCAGCGGCAAACGGTTTGTAGAAAAAATATCCAATTTATTTTATTTATCACTTAAAAACCATTACTTTTGCAACTCGAAAATTGATAACATAATTTTTTGAACAACATGTCCAATAAACACCAGGAAAGTAAAGCCGAAAAAGGTTTTGAGAATATCGAGGAAGTGTTGACCTCATCGGAACGTTTTATCGAAAAGAATCAAAAAACCATTTTAACCGCATTGGCAGTTATCGTTTTAGTTGTCGGCGCTGTCATCGCCTTCAATTACTTATACAAAAATCCACGAAACGAGAAGGCCCAGGCTGCCATCTACAAGGGTGAACGCTATTTCCAGAATCAGGAAGATTCTCTTGCACTTTTCGGAAACGGAAACGATTATATCGGGTTTGAAAAGATCATCAAGGAGTTCAGTGGCACCAAAACAGCCTCACTTGCCCATGCTTATGCCGGAATCAGCTATAGCCGACTGGGGAACAATGAAAAAGCACTGGAACACCTCAACAGTTTCAAAGGTGGTGATCTGCTTATCTCTCCCGCTATTGAAGGTGCCATTGGTGATGTTTACATGAATATGGGTGAAACCGAAAAGGCGATCTCCCACTTCAACAGCGCGGCCAAAAAGGCCAACGACGAGATGCTGAGCCCCATCTACTATAATAAGGCCGGGGTCGCATACCTGTCACTCAAGAACTACGCCAAGGCTATCGAGACTTTTGAGATGATCAAGGAGAAATACCTCAACTCACCTCAAGGTCAGGAAGCAGACAAATATATTGAGGCCGCCAAACTTCAACAAGCAGGAAATTAATGGCTACTGAACTGCATAACTTATCGTCGTACGATCACGGTTCCGTCCCGAGTGGCGAAGGAAAGAGAATTGGCATTGTCGTCTCGGAATGGAACAGACCTGTCACAGGCAATCTTCTGGAAGGAACTGTACAGACACTGCTGAAGTTCGGCGTCAATGAGAAGGATATTGTGGTTGAATATGTTCCTGGAAGTTTTGAACTCACCTTTGGAGCCAAAAAGCTGATTGAAAAAGCCGATATCGACGGTGTGATTGTGATCGGCTGCGTTATCCAGGGAGAGACCCCTCACTTCACATTTGTATGCGACAGCGTCACGCAGGGGGTTACCGAACTCAACATTCGCTACAACATTCCGGTAATTTTTGGATTACTGACAACCAATACGTTGGAGCAGGCTAAAGCCCGATCGGGCGGCAGGCACGGAAACAAGGGAGATGAAGCTGCAATTACTCTATTAAAAATGGTTGCGCTTAACGAAAAATACAAATAATTTTATTATCTTTGTCTCCCGAATTCAGGGCAGTTACCAGAGTGGCCAAATGGGGCTGACTGTAACTCAGCTGGCTTACGCCTTCGGTGGTTCGAATCCATCACTGCCCACACACAATAAAGATCGCGGAAGTAGCTCAGTTGATAGAGCATTAGCCTTCCAAGCTGAGGGTCGCGGGTTTGAGTCCCGTCTTCCGCTCTAAAAGGAGTAGCTATTAAATAGTTACTCCTTTTTTTCAAACTAATGGTGACAACCGATAAACTTGATAGGCCTGTGATTCGGGATTTCACTCGGGGAACTATATTCCGCCAGCTCATTATTCTGGCAATGCCATTAATGGCTGTCAGCTTTATCCAGATGACCTACAGCATGGTTGATATCATCTGGATCGGGAGGTTGGGCAGCAAATCGGTTGCAGCCGTGGGGACAGTTGGCATGCTGATTTGGATGATCAACTCTTTCGCTCTTCTCTCCAAAGTCAGTGCCGAGGTATCCATCGGTCAGTCCATCGGAGCAAAAAGATTGGACAAGGCAGCCATCTATGCATCACACACCACCACAATTGCCATAATTCTTGGCATCACTTTTGCCGTTTTCTTCTTCCTCTCTCCTCAGCTTATACTCGCTTTTTTCAGACTGGATGCCGACATTACGGCGGAAGCTGTCGACTACCTCAAGATTGTCTCCTTCTGCATCCCCTTCATCTTCTTGATTTTGAACTTTTCGGGCATCTATATCGGAAGTGGCAGGAGCGATATCCCCTTTTATTTCAATGCAGCAGGATTGCTCCTCAATATCGTGCTAGACCCCCTCTTTATTTTCGGTTTGGGGCCTATCCCCATGATGGGGTCGAAAGGAGCTGCACTGGCTACCACCCTTTCACAGGGAGTAGTTACGGTACTCTTCATTCGCCACCTGCGTGGCAACACGGGAGCAATCGGGCGATTTGCCTTCTGGATAAAACCGAGGAGAGGGTATACGGTCAATATCCTGAAGCTTGGCATTCCCGTGGCTGCCATGAATGTCTACTTTTCCTTAATCAATATGAACCTGACCCGTATCGCGTCGATTCACGGGGGACACCTTGGCGTTACAAGCCAAACCACAGGTGGACAGATAGAGGGAGTGACGTGGAATACGTCGCAGGGATTTGCCACTGCACTGGGAAGCTTTGTCGCACAAAACTTCGCTGCCGGAAGAATGGACAGAGCCAGACACGCCTACCGGTATACATTGATGACCATGATGGCATTGGGACTGGTGGTGACAGCATCGTTCATGTTGTTTGGCAGTGAGATCTTTGCCGTTTTTATCCCCGAAAAGGCAGCCTACCTCGCCGGTGGCGATTATCTCTTCATCATTGGCATATCTCAACTCTTCATGATGCTTGAAATCACCACACAGGGTATGTTTAACGGGATTGGGAAGACCGCCCCACCCGCCGTGGTAAGCATCGGGTTCAACACCTTGCGGGTTCCGCTCGCCATCTTCATGGCATCGGCCATGGGGGTCAACGGCGTCTGGTGGGCCATCTCGATCACTTCAATCATAAAAGGTGTATGTTCAGCTTTGTGGTTCTATCTCTCACAACGGAAATTGAAATGAATTCACCTATGAAACTCCACTTATCAACACTTCTACTCGTCGCAATCATCCTGCTCGGTTCCTCCTGCTCCACGCTTAAGCAACATCATCTTCGGAACCGACAGGTAATCATCCAGACAACTGAAGGTGATATCACACTGAGACTCCACAATGAGACCCCGTTACACCGCGACAACTTTATTAAACTGGTAAAGGCAAGATTTTATGATGGATTGCTCTTTCACCGTGTAATAGAGGAGTTTATGATCCAAGGAGGTGACCCCAATTCCAGGAGTGCCGCACCGGATGCATTGCTGGGGGATGGCGACGTGGGCTATTCCATACCGGCCGAATTCAGGACTCCGGGCATCTATCACAAGTATGGGAGTCTGGCAGCAGCTCGCGAAGGTGACGACGTCAATCCGCAGAAAGCATCGTCCGGATGTCAGTTTTATATCGTGGTTGGGAAAAAGTTTACCGCCGAAGAGCTGGATAGACTGGAAGAGAGAAGGAGGGCACCGTTCAGTGCAGAGGCGAGACAGGACTATATGACGGTTGGCGGGACACCGCATCTCGACGGTAACTATACCGTCTTTGGCGAGGTTGTGAAAGGGATGGATGTCGTGGAAAAGATATCCAAGACTGAGACGAACGAGGACGACAGGCCCAGAAAGGCGATCAGGATAAAGCGGATGAAGTTAAAATAAGAGATTGGTTTGTTTTAGTTGGTTAACCTGGTTATATTTGCCGAGTGCAATAGTGCCAATAATCAAGTTAAAATCCCTCTTTATGGAAGTAGCTGTTTGGGATACCTACGTAACAAGAAAAGATGGCAAGGTAATGCACTTTGATATTATTGTTCCGGCAGACTTGACGGATGAGAAGATAATCCTTGCCTACGGGAGGGAGTATCTCAAGACCAAAGGTCAGGAGGGCCAACCGCTTACATCCGAGG
>MTKW01005103.1_pt1 | contig 23414 bp, 23 predicted proteins | sample 1042761 | NCBI WGS metagenome assembly MTKW01 (sample SAMN06205366, study PRJNA360243) | anaerobic digester metagenome | biome: Wastewater treatment plant; feature: Anaerobic digester sludge; material: sludge; isolation source: anaerobic digester fed with sludge from wastewater treatment plant ...
CTCAATCCAGGCGATGTGCTGATCATCAGAGAGTCTGTAGCAGGCTACATACTGGAGAAAGCTGCGATGCCATCCAAGTTCTATGAGTTTGTGGGATACCTCGCTAAGGATGCGCCGGTGAGCACTGATGAGGTCATGCGTGATATGAGGGGTGACTGCCACAGTAATTAGCGCTCGGGTATGTTCAACAACTCTTCCCTGCTCGTCATCACGGATGCATCTATTCCTGCTTTAGATCTGTAACCACTTGATAATCTCTTATGTCTATATTTCCAAGTTCACTCAAGATATATTTGCATAAGTCCGTCCATGTGCTACCAAGACCGTCTTTGTCTTTGGCCTTATAGAATTCCATAACCATGGCGTACAATTTGTCATCTATTGATTTCAAATGTTCCATAGCATATTTCTCGTATACCGGATAATGCTTTCTTACTTTTGCAACGATATTACACAATTTGGGAATATGCATTCCTGATAGAAAATAGAAGTTCTCCAATGCAGAAGCGGCTAGCATATCTATTCCATCTTTCATGATAGTTTCAACGTAAAAACTATTATCCGTTCTTCCTCTCATATCTAATTCGGGGTCATAGTTTTCGTAAATACCAACCGCTGCCTTTTGAATATTCCTGAAAACATTGTTTGTATCAAAGATGATTTGTCCGGTTGCATATATTTGCTGAGAAGTCAGATCTCTCTTGAGTCTTTCATAATATTTCCATTCAGGAGACACAAAATATTCGAATTCAACACTTCTATAGAATTCTCTTCCCCTCATACTTCTGCTGTCTTGGTTCCAAATGAAAAAGATATCGATATCAGAATTGGGTCCCATATTCCCGGCAACATAAGAACCTGTTACCATGGCGCCTATCATGCCATAATCCTGTCTCATTTTTTCCACATAGTTTTCTACCACTGATTCTAAATTCCTCATTATGTATCACCTCAACTCCCAGATAGAGTTTTCTTAAGTGCGTATTCCAACAGATTCGGCCTTCTCGTCCGATACGATCCTGCCGGACATTACGATGGAATCCGCCACCTGTTCCGACAGGAGATAACCACCGCCCGGAGCGAAGCTCGGTCAGGTAACCGGATCATAGCACTTCAGGTATTGGAGTGTAAAGGGCGGGCGTTGACTCGGACAGACCTTGTCAGGTTGTTGACTTGCGGGATGCGTGACAAAGGGATTTCTCGCCGCACCTGTCCTAGGCGTATAATGACCCCGGAGAGTCATGGGTGTCACTCTCAACTACATTTCATACTTCGAGGCCATTGCGTGGACTTCCGCGACAACAGCAGTGATCCTTCTTTATACAGCTCCTATCTTCGTGACAGTGGCAGCATCTGTCCTCTTCGAAGAACGCTTCACCCGAAATAAAGGCCCGTTCCTTGCTGCATATGCACTTTACCAAAGGCGCTCAGCCATGTCAAAGCCGGCCATGCCAACATCACCTGTATGGCTGAGCCTGCTGCCACGGCAGTCCTGGCCTATGTAGTCCTCGGAGAGAGGATGGAAACCATGCAGTTGCTCGGGGCCATCGTAGTGATCGTAGGTGTACCGATCTTGCAGCTCGGGTCCAAGGCCTCTGCCAAGCCTCCCCTCTCCCACCGAGAAGTGGCATGATCGATTCCACGTCGTATCCCTCATTGCGTCCATCGGTATGTTCACATTCATGGAGGATCTCTTCTGCCTCATGGCAAGCCCTTACGTCCTTCCCGTACCTGCCCAAGTACCGTTGCGACTGTACAGACTCAACATGACTTATATGACAGGTAATCAGTTGATGGTCCTTATCACCTCAGTAGTATTGCTCATCGTTGCGTGGTTCCTAATCAACAGGACCCGTCTGGGCTTGGCATGGAAAGCCACTGAGCAGGATCTTGAAACTGCATCTGCCTTCGGCGTTGACCAAGACTCATGCCGATATTCGTAGACAACATCTTCGATGCACTCAGTGAGCCGAACAGCCGCGGAGTCAGCATACTGCTTGTAGAACGGAGCGCAAGGAAGTTGTTGTCTACTATGTCGAGAGAATACGTACTGGAAACCGGGAGGATATCGCTTGAAGGAAGCTCAGAGGAACTGAAGACTAACCCTAAGGTGAGGTAGCTCATAACATCCGCTGGTTCCCGATGTTGCCGGGCTTCACAGGTACACGCTAAACCGCAGTATTTGCCCTTTACGAGGCCTGTACCATTGAGCTCTGGCTTAGATCCGGCAATCTGTAAAGTGGCCACACCGAACGAAGCGGGACCTGTTACGGTTATCCAAAACAAGGCTAGCCATGAAATCAATCTGAACTCGGGCCGGCAATCTGGCTTATGGGCTTTTCCGGCCATCCCAGAACAGAATAGTCTACATAAGACCCGTCGTGGCTCAAGACTTGAAGAATCACTCTATTAAAAAAGGTTCTGTAGGCATTTGTAAGCTGGCGCATCTTTTCAACTGCCTCATCCGACTCTCCATAAGTATCATGAATCATAATATTCCTAGCCCGAATTGCTTCCATTTCAGTTTTACCTACTTCCAATCCTAATTCATCTAAAAAGAATTGCAACCTTTCATGAGCACCCATTTGATACGCATTGTTAATCCTATTTATGATACGCCCGGAATATTCAACGTGACTTAATCGATTCTCTATGTCCGTAACAGCTTTCCCTAGGACTTTAGCAAATTCCTTCTTAGGCAAATAGACTCCTTTTGTTTTAGATTTATTAGAGCTAAACCACTTTTGAACCAAGATCTCGATGCCATTGGCAAATATTGGAAGACCTATTCCTAATGGCATACTATCTGCAATCCAATATCTCCACAAAACCTCCTTTAATCCTAATTGGTTCCGTAACAACAAGTATCTTGGTACCAACTGTTCAAAGGTCGGTTCAATATCTTGGATATTCTCATACGCTCCAAGTCTAATAGGTGGAAGCCCACCTTGACGGCAGATAGCTACTACGTTGTCTCCCCAGGGATTCACTGATACTTGCTCCAGCGCATTACCTTCCCTATCAAAAGCGGTATGACCTACATTCAAAAGCCGGCGACCAAAGATAAAGCTTATAATCTCACTAATGGCCTCTCTTTCGTCCTTGGTAGGAATTCTCCCTGACTCCTTCATGTATTCAATGCCAATATTTTCAGACCAAGTAGGTCCTAACCCTTTAGGCACCTTATGTATGATGAAGCTAAACTCATTTCCTTTAACAAATACATAATCTAGTGCATGAGACTCGGATTCTCCTCCTGAAAAGCGTTTAGTAAATTGCTTTCTGTTTCTTTCAAACTTAGATGAGAACTTTCTTTCTGTACGTCGTGTATACCAGAAACCTGCTCTAGGACCATTGAGATACCATTCTGTAACCCATTCTATTTCTGAATCAATATCTAGTCTTTTCTCTAATCTATACGGCAAAAGCTTACGTTCAAACGTCATTCGGATTTGGTTATTTTCTTTACATTTTATGTTATGAGAAATACCCGCAAGATAGCAGTGATCAAGTCTAAAATGCTCAAGTCCATGAACACAACACTCTACGGTAAAAGGAGTTATTACTTCTCCAGGAATGCCTTTCCTGTAAAATCCATCTCTGCTTACAGGATTAGTTAATGTGCCAGCCATTAAGCCTTTGAGGTTATAGTTATTATCTCGAAAGATCTTGACAGAATCTACTGACTCCTTAAGTTCTGCACAGTTAATGTTTCCCCTCAGTTCCAAATCGTCCTGCAATCCTTCCCACTCAACCCTTGCAAGAAAACTTCCCTTGCTTGCAGACACGCTTCATCCCCTCACAATATGATTCTTTTTGGCCTGCTTTCAGATAACGTTCCAGCACTCTCAACAGCCGAGCCTCAGGCGAGCTGCCCCGGAGCAAGGCAGAGGACGATTCCACTTGAAAGTGTGTCGCGCCATCAGAATGTGCACCCGCTCGTATGTAATATTTCTTATCATACGCCATATGGGGTACAATACTGCTTTCAAAAAACCTAATAACCAAGACAACCTTAGCCTCATCAATATCAGTAGTTGAATCATCGTGCTCGACGACAACTATTTCGTACGGACCTAATGGCTCTGTTTGCCTAATGGCATTGTCAGCCCAGCCTCTAATACTTTGTCTTCCTTTGGTCCTTGGAATTCCACCGTCTATGATGCCATTATCATTTACACCTGCAATAAAAGTCCCGCCTCCGGAATTCCAAAATGAAGATGCCGCAACCGATATTTTGTTCTTTAGGTGATCAAGGGGAATTCTGCTTGATTTATACTCAAACGCATTCGATTCTTCACTCGGAATGTCTTTCAGATTCTCATAATTCCATTCCTTTATACTTTCATAATTGCTCATAGCCTCAACTCCTAGAAGCTTATCTTGATACATTACTCACGCAGTTCTTAATGTGCAATCGATTATTGACAACCACATGCAAAATTACCAATTATCCTCTTAGCTAACATCCACCTACCTCAAAATGCTATCACGTCGAGCTTTAGAGCCTCGTGCATGGCACTAGATCCTAAGCATGCCGGCAGGATGGAAATTACTAAGAAATTTTAACTTTTTATTATTGACAAAAACTTAGAGTATTCTTCTTTCGAGAGAGATTTAGATACTTCTTCCTCTTTTGCATAGATAACATCGTCAATTCCCTTACCCATTTCATTAATCCAACTTGATACTATGTAAGCGTCTCTTTTCGTAACACAAATATCCTCAAAATCTGTCCAGTGACATGGTAGCCCAAATACATCAGCTTTCCGCCTGTTAAGTTCCATGATTAGATAGGTACCTCTCCAATAATCAAGTCGAGAGCAGTTGTTCTTGTTACCAATCGGGAGTTTTCCAAGCAGTATTTCATACTGTGTATCAAGAAAGTCTTCAACTCCTATCCTTAGGCTGATAAGCTTGCAGATCGCATTTCCAAGAATCTCCGGCCGAATGCACTGGTCTTTGTAATATTTGTAGTACAAGTCCTTATATTTGTCAGATACGAGATCGTCTTTAATATCATCCCAGAATCTAACATATACTCTGAAGAGGCCACTATTAATATGATCATCGTCTTTTTTTCTGATGTATTCTTGCAAAACCGCATCTCTTGGGGCAGTTGTAACGATATGGTACTCAGCCAACTTCGGGTTGAATGCAAAGGCCTTTTTGATATCCTCATTACATTCCTTCTCGGTTAACCTATCTCCTGTGGATTTGACCTTACATTGAACACCTATCCACTGTAATGAACCATCTCTACCAAAGATATCAATTCCTTGCTGTCTTTGCCCTCTTCGCCCATTCTTCTGAACGTCCATATTATTGAGCTTATGCTTCCAATAATCTAGGCAAAAATCTTCAAATAGATATTCATCTTTAATCGGAGGTATTTCAACCGCTCTTAATGAATTCACACACATCACGCCCTTACTGATCATGCCAGCTAACGTGTTATCCTTGGTCCGAACTCAACGGAAAGATTTCACCAACACCTTTCCCAACCAGTTCCATTGTCCTTATGTTTCAAAGGATCACTGTCAGTAATACAAACCACTCAATAAGGAAGAGCATACTGTTGTTGTATACCAATACGAAAAGATAAACATGATTGATCATGATTTTGACTGCAAGGATTTTCCAGCTTCTCTCGGTAGTCATGTCATAGAACACTTAATACTACATCTCGGATCTCGCCATGTAGAATTGCTTTTCGATACTTCGACATCCAAACTATATAATAGTTCATTAGGAGCATTGAATGCCTTGACGAATGAATGCCCATATCAACCATATTATACCATGAAAAATGTAGGCTTACAAACATTTGTTCGCCTTCCGACGCCTTTCTATAAGGAAGGAGCCACTCTCATAGGCTTCACCCGATAGTAATGTCTCAAGGATTGTAGACTCACCAAAGGCGACTCAGGTACCGTCCGGAGACTAACGCGACTCGGCAATACTCTTATCAATTAACTTGTCCAAACTACTTTCTGAGAGAAACTCAAGTGTCGTCACTTCTGTCAACCCAAAAGAAGCCAAGCCAATTTGATTATCGGTATGTTCAGCAACTCTTCCCCGCTCATCCATGTGCCCCACCGCCGTGGACGATATGCTGACTAAACCAATCAGAGTCATGGTAGCTCCCGAGATGGTAAACCATATGTTACAGTTTTCGACCCGCTGACTAGGGAACTGAAGTATATTTTCAGGTAGTTATGCTTTGGCCGGACTGTCCGTTCGCCATGTTTTAATCGCTTGCAGCTCCGCTTTCACCAGCGCAAGCTCGATTTCTAGTGCTGCAATATCCTCTGCTGATGCTGGAGTTGTCAGGTTGCCGTCTGTGTCTATGAGCGCCCCAAACGGTTCGCCGAGTTGTCCCTCGAGGGCTCATATCCTGTATCCCCACGCTTCCTATATTGCAGCTTGGAGCGTGCTATTTGTCTGGTTGGAGGATCTCCCTCGCGTATTAATCGATCCATCTACATCATCCCCCCGAACATTGCATTTATTGCCAATATGTTGTAAGATCTGGTTGCCCCAAAAGGGACAATCAAAGAAAGGGTGTGATTCTATTGTTAACCCAATTTTTGAGTGTCCCCTGCACCCTGAGGACGGACAACCTCACGTAGGCCCGACTTGTGTTAGCGACGGGGCACTAAGAATCTTGGCTGTCTGTGTCAGCCAAAGTAACATGCCTTCTCAAGCAGTAGAAAGGCCATTTTCTACGAAGCCCTCAACTGTTTCAGGTCATGGGGTCGCAACCCCTGAGACGGCGAATTGCCGGGTGCAATACTGGCGGTAGAGGAGAACTTCTGCAGGGAGAGTCAGGGTAAACAACACAGACAAGACCTCGCGGATGATGGCCCATTGCGAGGTCTTTGTGCTATTTGCATACCACCTGGGCCTATATATCAGCTTAATAAGCGCACTGGTTGTGATCATGTTAGCCCCTGGCAGCAGGTTAAAGCCCGTCAGCAGCCACTCAGCATTAACCGTCTCTAGACTGATCTCCCCGTCAATCCGGCAAGTGAAATCGGCATTGTCTGCCTCTATAGCAAAACTCTGAACACTCATTGAGCCGATCACTAGGGGACTGAAGGAAGCTTGTAGTAGTCGCTCTTTGACTCGACGTTAGCCTCACCCTGCCCTGCAAGTATTCAAAGTCAATTCCTGATGTACTTCTTGACAAGCACACAGATGAATTGTTGCAATTATTGACATTTCTAAGACTTCCGAGATATGATTTTACATAAGCACCATACAATCCCATATCAAGCATCACACCTTTACACCAACACAATAATCCGGTTGAAATCTCCAAACAAGACATCCGTGCTTCTATCACTCAACCTAGCGTCCTATTAACAGGTGTTCGACAAATAGTCTTGGCGGTCATGGCTAACATCTACAATATGGAGGCAAAGATATGAAAATTAGGCGGATTAAAAGCATAAAGAATTTCGGTATTTTCTCCGATTACCAAGGAGACCAAGTAAAGGATTTTAGAGATCATAACGTCATTTTTGGATGGAACTACTCGGGCAAAACTACTCTATCAAGAGTATTCAGAACACTGGAGAAGCAATCACCTCATCCGGACTTCGAGGATGGTACGTTTAGACTGATCCTAGAGGATAGCAGTGAAATCACTAATGCAGACATATCATCGAACACGTTGAAAGTCCGTGTATTCAATTCAGATTATGTCCGAGAGAACCTTAGTTGGGAACAACCTGCAGAAGGAATCCCGCCTATTCTCGTACTTGGGGAAGCTAATATTCGTCTTCAGCAACAGATCAACAGCCTTGCAGAGGACAGGAGCAAGCTTATGATTGAACGTGAACGATTGCAGAATAACAATAGCACGGTTGAACAAGAGTTAAGCAACTCCCTTACTGATGAAGCACGACGAATGACAAATGAGCTTTCATTGGGTCGTTCCTTCAATAGGAGTCATCTTCGTGGTTTACTTGATGACCCTGTTATTGGCACCTGGGACCTTCCACCGACAGACTTCAAACATGCGATGGGAACCGCACAATCGTCCAATAAACTTGAGCATATCCCTGAAATACAACTGAAGACAAATAAAGCGATCATTCCTGATACAAGAGCCTTCCTTGAAAAAACAGTCTCACCATCCAAAACCATAGAACGTCTAAAACAGGATATTTCAATAGAAACCTGGGTAAGAGAAGGACTTAGCCTCCACGTAGGCAAAAGGAAGTGCGAATTCTGCCAGAATAATCTACCGATGGGCTTTCTTGAAGAGCTACACGCTCACTTCTCGAAGGAGTATGAGTCTTTCAGGAGTGAAGTGAACAAATACTTAGAAAAACTTGAAACTCAGAAGCTATCTCCTGAGTTTGGGACCAGGAATGATCTGTATCCTGAATTTCAAGAAGAATATCTCGCGAAAGTGGCCTCTCTTGAGAAAATAATCAGTAAATACAATACCACTATCAACCATCTTGTTGAATTTGCAATAGAGAAGACTACTAAGCTTTCTGAGAACGTCGTGTTACCATCCTCAATTGTACTACACGACAGTGAAATAGAACGATTGGTAAGAGAAATAAACTACGTTATTCAGCAACATAATCGGAAGACTTCAAACTTCGAGAAGTTTCAGGAAGAGGCTATTGAGAGACTAAAAAAATACTATGCATTTCAATTCTACAAGAATCGAGACTATGCTGACATAAAGAAAAAGATCGAGACTACTGATAAGAGAATTCAGGATCTCACATCAGACATTGAAGTCAAGGATAAGGATATTCGCGAGATAGAATTGCGGATCTCCGAATCGGTTAAGGGATCAGAGCTTATGAATAATGTTGTCAAACGATATTTCGGTCAAAACACACCAATTGAGATTAGGGTAATAGACGACCGTTTTCATGTCTTTCGAGGTGACTTAGAAGCAAAGAACCTCAGCGAAGGCGAGAAGACAGCGATTTCTTTTTCATACTTCCTTACTAGGCTCAACGATAAGGACACCAAAGATGTTTTGGCTGATACTATAGTCTACATAGATGATCCAGTTTCAAGTCTTGACAGTAATCACCTGTACAATACTTATGCATTGATTGCTACCTGTCTTAGAGACAAATGCGGTCAGTTGTTCATTTCTACTCACAATTTTGAGTTTTTCAACCTGTTAAAAGATGAATTCAAAAAGCAGAGGCCCAAGGACTGTAACTACAGAAAGAAATCAAATCATGAGTGTCACACTAATCTTTACCAGATCGAACGTAACGCAGATAATGCTTGGCTAGATGCCCTTGATTGCATCTTGTGTAATTTCAAATCTGAATACCATTACTTGTTCTACAAGCTCTACCAGTTTGCCCAAGAATCAGATACCGTAGACGACTACAGACTCTATACCATGCCTAATCTATTACGACGCTTTCTCGAGACTTATCTTGGTTTTGCTTTTCCATCTTGTAAGAGTAGGCTTAGAGATGGTCTTAATAAACTGATTGTTGATGATAAGAAGCGCAAATTTGTCCACAAAATAGCCGATGAATTCTCTCATAGTGAGAATATAGAACGAGCTCTCAAACTGTATACCACAGGGGAAATCAAAGATGCTATTCAAATCACTTTTGATGCATTCGACCAGGATTACTTGGAGGAGCTAAGAAAGAGCGTGGGGATCTGAGTCAGATATTATCCTAATAGAAGACTACCCTTGTTCTACCAAGCTAAAACGGTGGTGGGAGATATTACCTAATGCTTGACATATTCTCGACACGTGAAATCGCAACAGGAACATGGTTGATTATCTTCGTTTTCTTCGTTTTTGTGTATCCAAAGACAAGAAAACCTGCAATCCAATTTGCGAGAATCGCATGTTCAAAACAGGTACTCTTTCCTTTCATAGTAATGCTAGTTTATGCGCTAATTCTTGTAAGGCTATTTACATTGCTGCCAATATGGAAAACCATATACATGAAAGATATCATTATCTGGGTTCTGTTCATAGGTGTTCCACTCTGTTTTCAAGCAGTAAGCGAAGATGCGGATTCCACTTATTTCAAGAACATGCTTCTTAGTAATCTGAAACTTGCGATATTGGTAGAATATCTTATCAGTTCATTTACTTTCAGCCTTATCGCGGAGTTGATATTGCTTCCTGTTTTATCCTTACTGTTTATGCTTGATGCAGTAGCAAGCACAGACGATAAATATATGCCAACAAAGAAAGTGCTGTCTTCGTTGTTGGGTATTATTGGATTAGTCATCTTAGTCTGTACCCTGAAGAACGCAATAGATGCATACGCAGATCTTGGTATTGCTGACTTGCTTATAAGTTTCTTTATTCCAATCGTCTTTTCGGTCTTGTACATCCCTATAGCATATAGTTTTGCGATATATGCGAAATATCAAATTGTATTTGTACGTATGGGTTTCAGAGAACCAAACGACAAGAGAGTAAAAAGAAGACATAGGTTGTCAGTAATCAAAGAATGTGGCTTATCCTATAAAAGAATCTGCACGTTTGAAAAGGAATTTGCTCACAAAATGTATGTGAGAATGAGTACCGAGGAATTCGATGATCTGCTAGAGAGGTTTAGAGCGTTTCATGCACTCTAGAAGACCTTCGCGATCAAGGTGTTGGATTCCCAGGAACACTACAACTTCAATCATTTGGCTTGCCTCTTGCAGAATGGTTCTTTGGACTAAGAAAACCTTCTTGCTTAGTTAGAAGCAAGCCGTCCTTATTCTCCATGACCACGCGCGAATCTATCAAAAAGCGAGGGGAATTCTGTCGTTTATGGGAAACCTATCATGACTAATTACGTGAAACTACCAGGTTCCCTCCTCTATGCGGTTCCGAAAGTCCGGGCACACGTATGAATTCCCACCACCCCCGGCGCGTCTGCAGGAATCACACACAGCGTGCAGAATAGTCATACGGGGTTATCCATCATCCAAGTAAGATCACAGGCTCATCCAAGTAAAGTCGCAGATTCATCAGAGTAAGATCTGAGGCCCATCAAAGCAAGATCACAGATTGTACCACAGCCGGCCGTAGTAGTGATTTCTCGCCGTATATGCGCCATTCGTGCGATGACCCCAGAGAGTAAGGCGAGTATCTAGAACAGAAGCAGCAAGGCAGGCAGCGTACAAAGCACATCCTTTGGCCGCACAGTCGGTAGCCATCGTCTATCTCCTGTACATTCGCATCGGGTTGAATGAGGAGGCGGCGCCTTGGCAGGATCGCTATCAGGCGAATCCGCGGTGAACCCGAGTTCTTGTCCCGGGGACCACGTTGCTTCACCGTCGGAATGCCTCGAGCCTCAGAACACGGGTAATCCCGGAGAGTCCAAATCCTGCGAAACCGAGAGCTCCTACCGGCACACTCCGGAACGCCGCCCAATTCTAGGATATCTCCTGGCTCTCGCAGCTGCTGTGATTTGGGGGACTCTCGGCATATTTGCAGTGCTGATCTACAGGTACAACATAGATCCTATTGTTCTTGTAACTGCACGCGGCATTATCGCATCTTCAGTGCTCCTCGCCGTCCTATCCCTTACGGATCGCGCTGCACTGCACATAGATTCCAAGGATATACCCTTCTTCATCATGTTCGGAATTGTCGGCGTCACCTTAAACTACATCTCGTACTTTGAAGCAATCGCGCGGACCTCCGCAACAACGGCTGTAATCCTGCTCTATACAGCCCCTATCTTCGTAACAGTGGCAGCATCCATCCTCTTTAAGGAACGCTTCACCCTAAGCAAGAGTCTTGCCCTCGCTGTGACGTTGGCAGGCTGTTTCCTGGTGGCAGGCGGCTACAATCCTGAACAGCTCGTCACAAATCCCATGGGAATTGCCGCAGGAATCGTCGCAGCTATCACCTACGGATCCTATACGATCTTGAGCAAGTATTCTTTGACCAAGTATTCATCATCCACTACAGTGCTGTACGCCCTCATTTTCGGCACTCTGTTCCTTGCCCTTATCTCTGCGCCTCGCTTCAATCAGCTCCGGGACTTGCCTAGCCTCGCATGGGGTCTGATTGCTGCCTTGGCGCTTGGTCCGACCCTTGTTGCATATGCCCTGTATGTCAAGGCGCTCAGTCACATTGAAGCCGGCCATGCCAGCATTGTCTGTATGGCTGAACCTGCTGCCACAGCAGTCCTGGCGTATGTAATCCTAAGAGAGAGAATGGAAGCCCTGCAGGTACTCGGTGCGGTGGCAGTCATTGCAGGCGTGCTGATCTTACAGCTCCGGCCTAAGGCATTCACAGAGCCTCCTGACTGCCGTCGGGCGCAGACATGATCCATGGCACAGGGAGGTGCATTTCATGAGCTAGCTATAAGATTATGCCTTGCCAGTCATCCATTTAACATGCATGTAACATGCTATGACACGGCAAGAGACAGCCGTCATGAAAACAGAAAAGACAACCGTCCATAAAACCAAGTCGGAGGTGCTAAAAGATGCAAAACCCCCTAAGGTGGCTTCTGATTGTGTTTACATGTCTGGTTGTATGTTCTCTGGCGCTACCCGCCAGCGGCCAGGATCCGATCAAGATCGGGCTCCATGCTCCCCTCACCGGGTTTGCCGCAGCTGACGGACTCAGTGTCAGACAATCTGTAGAACTTGCCGCAAAACAAATCAACGATGCAGGCGGCATCAACGGCCGTCCCATCCAGCTCGTGATATACGATGACCGCGCAGACGCAAAAGAAGCAGTGGCAGTTGCAGCCAAGCTCATCGAGCAGGACAAAGTCGCAGCAGTTGTTGGAGGCTCCTATAGCGCGCCCATGAGGGCTGTCGCCCCCATTTACCAGCAAGCCAAGCTTCCCATGGTGGCAGGGTTTGCAGTCCACCCCGATATTACCCGGGCAGGGGATTACGTGTTCCGCGTAGGCATGCTAGGACCAATTGAAGGCGCTGCTGCAGGCGAAGTCGCAGGCAAGCTCCTAGGCGCCAAAACCGCGTGCCAAATGACTATGGACAACGATTTCGGCCGTGCACTTGCAGAAGGATTCCGCGAGCAAGCAGCTGAGCTTGGGATCGAGATAATATGGGAGACCCTGTACCCCCTCGGGGAGATGGACTTCACCCCGTACGTGGCAAAGCTCCGCCAGCTCAATCCGGATGTAGTGTTTACAAGCGGGTACTACAACGAAGCAGCCCAGTTCTGCAAGCAAGCCAAGGACATGGGCCTGAAATCCCAGATCCTCGGCGAAGAAGGCTTTGACTCACCGAAGTTCATTGAGATCGCAGGCAAGGCAGCTGAAGGCGTAATCATCGTAACTAACCTCAACAGAGACGATCCTCGTCCTGCAGCCAGAGCTTTCATCGACGGATACAGAGACCTTTACAAGATGGAGCCTGACATGGTGGGCGCATCCAACTACGATGCATTCCTGGTCATTGCGGATGCACTCAAAAAAGCCAAATCCACCGACGCAAAGGCAATACGGGATGCAATTGCCGCAACTCACAACTTTGACGGTGCAACAGGGACATTCACCGGATTCAACGCACTGGGCGAGTCAACAAAACCCATACAAGTCCAAATCGTAAAAGACGGCGCGTTCCGGTACTACGGCGAGGTCAGCGACCCGGCAATCATCACACCGCCGGATAAATAGAATCCTCGTAGCAGGCAGCGTCTCACCGCTCACAACAACGGTCGGTAAGGCGCAGCCTGCCTCTTCAAACCGGCTTGACTAGCTTACAGTAAGGAGTGATAGCAATTGCTATGGCAGCAGCTGGCTAACGGCGCAACCATGGGGATGATCTACGCCCTGATTACACTCGGCCTTACCATGGTCTACGGAGTCTTACGGATCCTCCACATATCCCACGCCGGTATCTTCGCGCTCGGCGGATACATTGCGGTGGCTGCATCGCGCGTGAGTCCTAATCTTGCCTTGGTGGTCGCAGCAGCGATGCTAGGATGCGGGATAATAGGCGTATTGATGCAAAGATGGCTCTACAGACCCCTCCTCGCTGAATCAAAGGTCGTATCCCTTATTGCATCCATCGGCATGTTCACATTCATGGAGGACCTCTTCCGCCTCATTGCAGGCCCGTACGTCCTCCCTCTTCCCGTCCGGGCACCGCTAGGACTGGACAGATTCGAAACAGCCCATGTAACCGGTAATCAGTTGATTGTCCTCGTTGCCTCTGTTGCGCTACTTATCGTTGCGTGGTTCCTCATCAACAGGACCCGCCTGGGTCTAGCGTGGCGAGCCACTGAACAGGACTTTGAAACTGCATCCGCCTTCGGCGTCAACATCGACCGGGCTGTAGCGTCCAACTTCTTCCTTGGCTCAGCAGTGGCAGGCGCTGCCGGCGTGCTGGTGGGGTTCTACTACAACTCCGTGTACCCAACCATGGGATCAGTGCCCGCATATAAGGCAATGGCTATCGCAGTCATGGGCGGCCTCGGTAACGTCTGGGGGACAGTGATCGCATCCCTCATCTTGGGCCTTGTGGAGACATTCCTTGTCACATCCCCGCTGGCGTTTATACTTCCCCGGGACTCCATCGCCTTTGTCGCACTAATATTAGTCTTATTGTTCAGGCCCCACGGCCTGTTCGGACGGAGGTGAACCTGCATTGTATTACGCTACGATAGCAATTACAGTCGGGATTTTCATGATGCTCACAATGGGCCTCAATATCATCACAGGCTACACAGGCCAGGTGTCCTTAGGACATGCCGCGTTCTTCGGAATAGGCGCGTACACCTCTGCCCTTCTGTCGGTTAAGGCAGGTGTCCCGTTTTGGTTCGCGCTTCCTCTCGCAGGACTCGTCACAGCAGCGATAGGCGCAATTTTGGGTGCGATAAGCACACGGCTCCACGACGACTCCCTGGCAATAACGACAATCGGCATCAACTTCGTCGTAGTCTCTGTATTCCAGTACACTCAATTCTTCGGTGGCGCCTTAGGGATAGGAGGGATCCGGTACCCGTCAGTCTTCGGCCATACTCTCACGAAACCTGAGTACTTAATCGTTGTTGCCCTCTGCATACTGCTGGGGATGTGGTTTGACAGGCGGCTGGTAAGATCCTGGCTGGGCCTGGCCCTTCGTGCAGTGGGACAGAACGAGGAAGCCGCACAGTCCCTGGGAGTACCCAGCGCACGGTTTAAAATCGCAGCCTTTGCCATAGGAACCGCCTATGCCGGGGTCGCGGGCTCGCTCTACGCCCACTTCATGACCTTTATCAACGCACGTGATTTCGGGTTTCCAACATCCATCAGCATAATCTCGATGGCAGTCTTCGGAGGCCTGGGCACGCTCCGCGGTGCTGTCCTAGGCTCACTTGCCCTGGGCCTTGCACCTGAGATCTTCCGTCCCCTGGTAAACTACAGAAACCTCATGTACGGCGCGTTACTCGTTTTGATGATGCGATTCCAACCCAGCGGATTGATTGGTGACGGAAGCTTCATATGGGAGTCGCTTCAATCCGTCAGATTACGGCTGTACAAGCCCAAGGCTGTATCCGGAGGTGAAGAGCAATGACTGAAACATGGGATATCCTCATAATTGAACACGTCAGCAAGCAGTTCTACGGGGTACAGGCGCTAAGAGATGTCAGCTTGAGAGTAGGACGGAAGATGATCTTCGGAATCGTAGGGCCGAACGGTGCAGGCAAGACCACCCTCTTTAACATAGTCTCAGGTGCATATCCCCCCACCTCCGGAAAGGTGACCTTTGAAGGAAAGGACATAACTCAGCTTCCTGCAGCAGAGACCGCGCGATTAGCGATAGCCCGGACTTTTCAAATCGCCCATTCCTTCCGGAATATGAGTGTATTGGATAACGTGATAGTAGGATGCGGGCACAGAGTGTATGGGAGCATATCACGCCTCGTCGAGAGGTATAAGACCCGCGAGATCCGGGAAAAATCCGTGGCCTTCCTGGACATGGTAGGCTTGGCTGAACACGCTGACACACTTGCAGGCAAGCTCCCCATAGCCCAACAGCGCCGCATGGAAGTAGCAAGAGCATTAGCCCTGGATCCGAAGCTGCTTCTTTTGGATGAACCATGCGCAGGCCTTACTTACGGAGAAACCGAGAGTCTTATGGATCTGGTGCACAAGGTCAGAGAGACCGGCGTCACAGTGGTTATGGTAGAGCACAATATGGGAGTTATCATGAACCTCTGTGATGAAGTGGCAGTCCTCGACTTCGGAATAAAGATAGCCCAAGGACCGCCTGGGGAGATAGCTGAAAATCCGAAGGTGATTGAGGCGTATCTCGGGAAGGAGGCATAGGAATTGCTGGTAGTTAAGGATCTTGAAGTACGGTACGGGGACATCAATGTCATACACGGGATCTCTTTTAGCATAGAGGAAGGTGAGAGCGTCGCGATTATCGGCGCCAACGGAGCCGGCAAAACTACGCTCCTTCGTACCCTAATGGGACTGCATAGGGAATTCCAAGGGACGATCCTGCTTGACGGGAAAGACATCGGACGGTTGCCGGCATGGGAACGGTCCGGCCGCGGTTTGGCTATGGTGCCTGAAGGGCGAAGGGTCTTCCCAGATCTTACGGTAGAAGAGAATCTTGCAATCGGAGCATACTCCCGCACAGACAGGCAGGAGATCGAGAAGTCCATGAAGGAAGTGTATACGCTTTTCCCCATCCTGGATCAACGCAAACGTCAGGTGTCCAAGACCCTCAGCGGAGGAGAACAGCAGATGCTGGCAATCGGACGGGCTTTCATGGCAAGTCCCAGGCTTCTCCTGGTAGACGAAGTGTCTACCGGACTCATGCCGATATTCGTAGACAAGGTGTTTGATGCGCTCAGTGAACTGAACCGCCGCGGAGTCAGCATACTGCTTGTGGAACAGAACGCAAGGAAGTCGTTGTCTACTATGTCGAGAGGGTACGTACTGGAAACCGGGCGGATATCTCTTGAAGGGAGCTCAGAGAAGCTGAAGAGTAACCCTGAGGTGCAGAGGGCGTATTTGGGGATTTAGTACACGTAGAGAATTCGGGGATAGATAAGACCGCGTGAGACTCGACGGTATGGTAGGCCTGTACGTTCCGTCTCTTTCCGGGCCTAGTTTATCAACTCGATCGAACGTAATTGTCATCGTCCGCGCACCCCGCCAATGTACGGATCAGGTGATGTGTGCAAAAGCGTGTCTTGGCTTCTGAATGATACTCTGAACCCGCGTATTGACAGCCGGCTCTACGCCATCACGGGTTAACAGAACCACCACGGGTATTAAGTTCATCTTCCTACCCAGTGCTTCACCGAGCAAGAAGAACCTAAAGAGCTCATATCCGAGGGTATCCAGGTCGGACAGAGAGATACGTTTCATAAGACGGAAAGTCATTGAACCTCTGTGAGGCCCCCCAACTGGAACACCTCTAGGGGCTGCCAGATCTACGGACCAGTACCTGATCTTGTACACATCCCTTGGTGAACCTAGCCTCCAAGTCGATTTGGGAATAGCTTCTTCGAGGAATTGCCCCAACATCTTGTTTCTATCGAGGCAGCGGAAAACATTCCACTGTGGTTTTCGTACTCAATGATGGGCACAAGCTTGCTTAAGGTTTTTTCGCTCCCTTGGTGCCTGATTTGCCAGGAATGGAATAAAGAGTTGGGCTTTGCAGGGTCCAGCCAAACGAGACAAACATCTGTATAAGCTCCCCTTCGCCGGGTGTACGCGGCGCCCCCTCCTACTACGAGCACGCGCGCATTACCACCGTACTGATATCCATCGGCTGCCGCGAGGGTCAGCGTGTGCGCAACAGCCGTAGGTATGCCACTAACACGCATTCGCAGAATCTTTTGGAAGTCCGACATATGCCCTTCCTCCCCTCGTGGATTCAACTCAATTATCGCACGCCGCAACGACGCCTTGTCGTGATGAGGTGACTTCCTATAGTTCATTTCAAGCGTATTACATTAGCCCGAGTTGTGCCGCTATTGCGTCCAATTCTTCGAATTGCTTGTTATCCCCTTCTTGAGGGGGAACATCGCAGTCTGAATCATCTTCACTTACGTGCATCATGACCGTCGGTGATAGTCTAGTATTAGGAGCAAGCATCACGCAGCAGCCAATACGCTTAGGCATCCTTGACATCAAGGTTGTCTTTCACGAAATCAGAGGTAGTGTCCACGCCCCGTAGCGGTGATGGGTTACTAGACAGCGTTTACCGTTCCACATCTAGAATCTGCTTGAGCTCTTCTATTGTTAGGACTTCATCATGTCGACGATGTATCATTCTGTGGCAATTTGAGCACAGTGGGATTAAATCTGTTTTGGGATCAAACTCCGTTGCCTTTCCATCAAGGGAACTTATGGGTTTGTTGTGGTGGATCTCTATGTACCCTTTTCCTCTCAAACCATATACCTCTTCAAAGTTGAATCCGCAAACCAAGCATGATACTCCATGGATTTCTATGGCTTGCCTTCTATTCTGGCTACTACGCTCATAGAACTTACCGTAATAATATGAAACAGACCCTTCCTTCTGTAGACCGCGTTCTTCAACTATTTCCGATTCAATATCCAAATCAATTTCCTGTAAAGTCATTTCGTTCAAGTCGTCTGAAGCTGTTCTCATAACGTGGTCAGGGTCTAGCTTACTTAATAAAAGATCCCAGGATTTACACTCAAATACTTCAGCCACTTCATTTCGCCAGAATTCCTCCCATTTGCTTGAGCGCAAATCGCCGATACCTTTCAATCGTGCAACGTAGTCATAAAAACCGTTCCCAGGCATTTGGCTATCTTTCTTCACAACTATTGCGGAAATGGCCGGTAAGCCTAATTCTATACATTCACGCGACAATCTTCCTAACGGCTTCGCAAGAGCCCGGGGATCACTAAACCCGATTTCTCTACTAATTTCCCCGTAGTAAATGTACTGCTTCTTTCCTGCTCTTTCGATTAGAATCTCAGCAAGAGAATACATGAACCTAGGATTCATCTCATCAACCCTCCCGCTAAACGATGTCTCTCTCATTGTAAGGCACACATGCATGCCGAAGCCATATTGCCATCTAGTAATGCCCTGGTATGACCTATCCCTCCCTTCAGGACATTAGGGACATGAGACTTATCCTCTACTTACTCTTCAATCGTCTAATGTGTTTCTCAATAATCGCCTCGTCCCTAACTGATAAGCCCTCCTTCAGGTCGCCCCGAGCGACCCTGTAAAATGGCGTTTCTTGAGATGCTCCCTCTTCCTGACAGCCCTTACTAAGTGCTGCTAGAATTTCATCACGCCTGAATCTCCATTCACGCCCTACCTTTGCCGCAGGAAGCTTGCCAGAACGAGCCAAATTGTACACAGTCTGATTGCTAACTCGGAGAAGATCCGCGACTTCTTCTACATTCATTACCTCAGGCCGATCTGTATCTAGCTCAGTAGCACGTATGAGATTCTGCACCAATCGCGCATCATCGGCTTCGTAAGCCTGTTCGCCGCAAGTCTGGCAAACCCAAGCTTCAAGACCGCGAAAGATCACTGTACGGCCTTTCCAATTGGCTTCTATATCTTTGTGGACTTTCTTCATCTGCCCGCCACAAGCGTAGCATTCCATGTCCGACTGGCCCCCTTTGTACATTAGTGAACATAGTCACATCAATCTGCAGTCTCTCGGGACGACTAATCACTGGAGTCATCCCGATTGCGCATGACAGTTACAATGACAGGGCTTGGTCTAGAAAGGGCTACAACCACAAAAAAGATCTCGCCTTCCCCATCGCGCTCTCGCAAAACCCATTTGGCATTCTCACCATGGCCCTGCTTACCTACGACCTCGCCTTTGATTACACAACGATCAACATCCTCTACGGTTATTCCACGTTGACCCATACGCTTAAGAGCATGTTCACTTATGATGTATTTCGAGTCTTTGATTGCTTTGTGAAGGAAAACGATCCATTCCGGCATTATTCCGCTCTCGTTTATAATATAATACAATTTGTTATAAGATACAATGATTTGCTAAAATATAAGAGGCTTTATCTTATCCACGGTTTGTACCAATGGAACATAAGATGATCAACCCTCTACATATGGGCTCAAACAGGTGATTCTCCGCACGCTTTTGAATTCAGTTTTTCTCGGATTCACCGCTGTGTGGACAGACTCACTATCGATGCCCATATCAATACATTGCGGCCAATCCGAACAAGAGCACCTGAACAATATGGAAAGTCGGGGAATAACAGGGTGGGCGTTTTTTCTCATTGAAAGATTTTTTACATAGATGGCAGGACAGTCTTAGGCTAAGGGGGCTGTTGATAATAGACAGCCCCCTTCCCCTTGTGTTCCTACTGCCACTTCATATAAGCAAGTGTCCGTCGTGAAGGATAGGCTCGCCGTCCAGGTAGCATTCGGGAGCCATGATCACTCCGTCTAGGTGAATACCGGCAGCCACCTGCCCCCCGAAGGTATCGTTGCTTCCGAGAGCAATGTGGGCTGTTCCGTAGACTTTTTCGTCCTCCAGCACCACTCCAATTACGCGGGCCTTGTCGTTGGTTCCAATCCCCAGCTCGCCTAAGTTACGGGCCAACTGATTATTCCCTAGCAAAGAGAGAAGCTTGTCGCTGTCTGGGCCGGCTGCGTCCACCATGGCTCCTTGACAGAATGTCAGTTTCAGTGGCGCTTGTAAGATCCCGATGCCGGCAAAAGACCCGTCAATCACAATCTCACCTTCAGCGGTGCCTTCCACCGGAGCAATGTAGGCCTCTCCTGAAGGGAGGTTACCACCCTGACCCTTGTCATGCAAGATACCTGTACTGGCCACGGCCTTCCGGCTTTCCAATGACATGCTAAGCCTGGCCTCACCGGTAATTAGCACCGCTTCTTTGGCCTTGGTTAGAAGGTCTGCCAGCCTATGCGTACGAGCTGCTATTTGTTCATAGTCGGCGGCCAGGGCGCCGCTGGCAAACATCTCCATTGTTATCCCTGGCATGGTAGCTATGCGGGCACCGGCAGCACAAGCTCTTTTTCGGGCTTGGGTATGAGTCAGGGAGTGGGCAGTTGCCGCCACTACCGCGTCAGCAGCCAACATGCCTTGCGATACGATTGGAATTGGCTCCACGCCGCTTTTACCTAAAGGCTGTATCTGCATCTCTACTACTTTGGCCCCTACGTTTCTCCCAGCCTCAAACAAAGCCTCGCCAATGGATAAAGCTGTTTCGTCAACGATTATCAGCAGTTGCTCCCCGTCCTTCAAGGCTAGGTTCTGTCGTAAAAGGTGTTCAGCAATCTCAACTAAGCTTGTAGTCATAAGCCTACTTCCTTTCACCCAATGAGTTCCTTGAGAACTCGGGCAAAAATCCCTCGAGCCAAAATAACCGGAACACCGGTGATCTGCCGTACTTTCTCTTTCATGGCTAGTGTATATCCCATACAATCTAAGACTACCAGCTGGACGTGTTCGTGTCTCAGTATGTCTGCCGCCTTTTCAAGTTCGGCCACATCACCATATGGGGAAGCCGCCACCATAACTTGTTCAGTCCCCACTTGTTGCCAGCGTTTCTGAGACTGGGGAATTTGATCAGCAGCCGGGGACATTACTCCGATTCTGAGCCCTGTGGCCACAGCCTGAGTTACGTTGTACAATATAGGTTGGGGGCGAACCAATAATCCGGTTCCGACCAACTCAAATTCGCCGGTACAAAGGAGAGCCACCACTTCGATCCCCTGATCAAAGAAATTTCTAATTTTCTCTTTCAGCCGCGGAGTGATATACTGTTCCGCAACTTTGACTGATGAGCCGTCTGCCAACCGCGTAACCAGCACATAGTCTCCGGGTTTAGGCGCAAAGGTGGCTATTTCCTCCTTGCCCAATCCATCCAGGGCTCCCGCTTCTTTTACCTGTACCTCAGGACCTAAGATAGCAGTCAGCTCTGGCATAATGTCAACCCTAGGAGCCTGACCAATGGTTACAGCACCAATGACTTTATTCTTCATCGTCTGTCACCTCCGACCTGTCTAGTCTTTCTGGTTGGCCCGGCCTAGCGTCTGCAGATGACTTAGGGAACCGTAGAGGTCAACCAGGCGCCTGTATTCTTCCTCATCATAGAATCTGCATTTGCCCTCACCAAAGACTTTGGCTACTTCCATGACAAACCTGGCTGCCAGTTCCACATCGCCGGCATGACTCGCCCCGGTCGCACAGCCGGGAACAGGTGTTTCTGCCGTAATAGCCACACCTACACATGGGGCAGTAGTGGCTGTTGCCGGCTGAAGAATGCTATTAAGGTGGTAAACACCGTTGCCGTAGGGTGTAATATCTTGAGTCGTAATGGCAAACACAACCGGCAATCGACCGGTGGTGATACTCATGACATCCAGCAAATCCTCACTAACCCGCAGAATATAACCTTCTTTCACAGTGGGCGAAATGGCAAAACCACGATGGTTGATAATCCGGTTGCCTTTGGTGGTGTCAACAGAGAGAATAGCATCCATAGCAGGATCAACTTCATACTCATTCATGGTGGCAATGTCCACCGGTGAATCCATAAACGGCACCGGGTCATGAGGTCTGGTGGGTGCATGGGGGCAGATGTGAGTAGCCATTATTACATCACCTGCCAGTATATCTCCTAATGCATGCATACACCCTAGCTTCAACGCTGCAGAAACAGCTACCCACGCTCCGTCGCCATCGGATACAAAGCCAATTCGTTCCGGCCGTGCTCCCAACCCGCCTAGACGACCGATAATTCCTAAAGTAGGCGCCTTACCGCCACTTATCTTGCCGGATCGACCGGGAATTACAGCCCTAATAAAGTCGGTATAACCTTTTGGGCCTTGGATACGTTGGGACTCTGCTTGAAAAACGCCTGCATCCAACAGCAGTCTCGTAACTTGCTCGCCATCAGCCCGCGGACTGTCAAGTATCTCAAACACTTCGAGAACCTGTTTTAACAGCATTGTTGGCTTAAACCTCCTTATCCCTCAAGATAGTCAACTAGTCTCTTGCCTGTCACTTGCTCTGCCGCCACCAACAATTCCGGGCGAAACATACCTGCTCCCAGCAACAGATTGGCTCGTCGCACATAAAGTATGGCCACGTCTTGTTGTTCGCGAATATCAGCCGAAGATACCGGCATGCCGGTAGACCTATCTAAGGTCATGATCAAATCCGGGAACGTCCCCAGCCTGGTACCGTCTTTTTCTAGGGTCATGTATTCGTTCCAAAACGTAAATTCAAAGGAATCGAGTGTTACTCGCCCAGAATCGAAGCCGCCGGCAGTAATAAGCTCAACTCTATCCACTGTCCCAGTCTCGACAATCCGGCCGCCTAATACCTCCGCTGCCGCCTCAATCATGGCGGTTCCGCCTTTGGCCTGGACTGCCAACATGGCCTGTCCGAGAGCTATCGACTGACGAACAGCCCCTGGAGCCCCGTTCTTCTTTACATAACCGGCGTCAATGGGATTTCG
>MTKW01008355.1_pt1 | contig 23402 bp, 22 predicted proteins | sample 1042761 | NCBI WGS metagenome assembly MTKW01 (sample SAMN06205366, study PRJNA360243) | anaerobic digester metagenome | biome: Wastewater treatment plant; feature: Anaerobic digester sludge; material: sludge; isolation source: anaerobic digester fed with sludge from wastewater treatment plant ...
AGCCCTTCAGCGCTGATGGTACTTGGGTGGAGACGCCCTGGGAGAGTAAGTCGTTGCGGGATATATTCCTCAGTAGCTCAATGGTGGAGCAACCGGCTGTTAACCGGTAGGTTACTGGTTCGAGTCCAGTCTGAGGAGCCATTTTTAAAAAATATTATGAAATGTTTAATAATATTTAGTGTTGGTGATAAAAACCAACACTTTTTTAAAATTAAAAAATGAGACAGATGACAAAATGCTGATAAGATTGTTACTAAACCACATCTTATGTAGTGTTGTCAAATGTCTCATAATAGTTCTATATTGAATTTATTATGGTGCTAAGGCTGAAAGCCGTTAAAGTCACTATTTTGATTATGTATAGTTTTACTTGCCTAGTTCTTCCCTTAAACACTTAATGAAATATTCATTTTCCTCGGCCAAACCAATGCTTACCCTAATAAAATTCCCCACCTGTGGTCTTATAATTACGCCCTTTTTCTGTAGATTTACAAATACTTCCTGGGCATCTTTTTCTACATCTACCCATATGTGATTTGTTTGTGAAAGAGCATAATTTAGATTCATTTTATCAAATTCTTTATATAAATATTCTTTGCCTATATTATTATTGTGAATAGTTTTTTCCACAAAATCTTTATCTTCAATGGCAGCAAGTGCTGCAACCTGTGCTAAACTATTAACATTAAATGCAGGTCGTATTTTATTTAAGTTTTCTATAATTTCTTCGGAGGCTATTGTATAACCAACTCTCAGGGCTGCAAGACCATAAACTTTAGAAAAAGTTCTCATTATAATAATATTGGGATATTTTCGTAGGAATTTAAGGCTATCATGGGGAAAATCTTTATGGGTTGCAAATTCCCTATAGGCCTCATCATATACTATAATAATATCCTCTGGAACCTTGCTAAAGAAGGAGGCTACTTGGTCTTCACTAAGCATTGTACCCGTTGGATTATTGGGATTACAAATCCAAATTAACTTTGTGTTTTCATTAATTCTTTTCAGCATTTCATCTAAATCAAATACAAACCCATCTTTCATAGGTACTATTACAGGAACACCGCCCATCATTTTTGTTGTACCTATATATCTGACAAAGGAATGATCACTCATAATTGCTTCCTCGCCATCATTGATGAAGGTTTTAGCAATCTGATCAATCATTTCATCTAATCCACTGCTGGGTAATATTTGGCTAGTAGGAAAGCCAGTAATACTAGACAACTTTTCCTTAAGTAATGTAGCATTACCATCTGGATAGAGATTGATATTGTCAAGGGCATTTATAATAGCATCCTTAACTTTAGGTGAACAACCTAATGGATTTTCATTAGATGCTAGTTTATATACCTTATCTAGCCCATATTCCCTTTGAACATCTGCAATTGGTTTACCTGGTTTGTAGGGTATTAAATCCATAAGCTCCTTTCTAAATACCTTTTTCACATATATACCTCCTCATATAATATATTTTATCTTTATTGTATAAGTAGAATAAATTAAAGTCAATTTTCAGAAAAACTAAGTTTTGAGATAAGATTTTATAAAGTATAATATATATAGGGAACAATAAAATATTGTGAAACATCTATTTTACAATGACTATATAGAGAGGATTAAAATAAAAGGGGGATATTTACATGGGTTTACCAGTAAAATTTGAGGATATTAAAAAGGCCAATGAAAGATTAAAGGGATATGTAAGACATACACCATTAATTAGGGGAGATAAACTAGATTCTTTATTAAATTGTGAAGTATATTTAAAACCAGAATCATTACAACTAACTGGTTCATTTAAGATCAGGGGAGCTACTAATAAGATTTTAACCCTTACCCAAGAGGAAAGAGCCAGGGGTATTATTGCTTCATCATCAGGAAATCATGCCCAAGGGGTAGCCTATGCAGCCCATATACTTGGGATCAAAGCTATACTGATTTTGCCACAGAATGCACCTGTAACTAAGATAAAAGGGACAAAAGCTTTAGGAGCAGAAGTAATACTTCATGGATTTGATGCTATTCAAAGATATAAAAAGCTATATGAACTAGTTGAAGAAAGAGGCTACTCTTTAGTCCATTCCTATAATGATCCTATACTTATAGCAGGTCAGGGGACAGTAGGCTATGAAATAATAGAGGACTTAAAGGAGGTTGATACTATAGTTGTTCCTTTAGGAGGTGGAGGAATTTTATCTGGAGTAGCCCTTGCAGTTAAAGAAATAAATCCAAAAGTCAGAATAATAGGAGTAGAACCATATTCTATACCAAGATATACTGAAAGTAGAAAGGTTGGTAAACCAGTGGAAGTGCCAACAAGGGACACTATAGCAGATGGGCTTATGATAACCATCCCAGGAAATAACACTTTACCTATAATAGAAAAATATGTAGATGAAATTATTACAGTAGAGGATAGACATATACAAAGGGCATTGAATGAAATTATATTTAAAGCAAAGTTAGTTGTAGAACCTTCTGCTGCAATAGGTATTGGGGCAGCTATTTCTGGAAATATTAAATTTAAAAAGGATGAAAAGGTTTGCTTTGTTTTAACAGGAGGAAATATTGATCCAGAAAGGTTGATAAAATTTATTCAATAAATAAAAAAATATTATGATAAAAGCTCATAATTATGTTATCATAATTAATTGAGAAGTGATTATTTAATTATAATAATATTATAAATATGATATACTTAAAAGGTGACTCTAGGTAATTAAAAAAGAGGATTTTATTGAAGAAAAATAGAATTATATAATTACTCAAAAAATTAATCTAGTCAGGGGGAGCAATTTATGAAAGTGTATAAGACAAATGAAATTAGAAATATCGGGATCATAGGTCATGGTAGTAGTGGAAAAACTACACTAGTAGAGGCAATGGCTTTTAATGGGTCATTAGTTGACAGAATGGGCAGGGTGGAAGACGGAACTACTATTTCTGATTATGATCCAGAGGAAATAAAGAGAACATTTTCTATTAGCACATCTACTATTCCTATTGAATATAGAGGACATAAGATCAATGCACTGGATGTTCCAGGATATTTTGATTTTATTGGGGAAATGATTGCAACACTTAGAGTGGTAGATAGCGGATTAATAGTGGTAGACTCAGTTTCTGGTTTAGAAGTAGGTACAGAAAAAGCTTTTTCCCATGTAAAGGAATACGGAATTCCCAGTGCAATTATGATAAATAAGATAGATAGGGAAAATGCCAATTTTAATAAGGTGTTGACCCAATTAAGGGATTATATAGGTAATGCTGTAGTACCTATTGTATTGCCTATAGGAGAAGCAGAGAATTTTAAAGGTTTAATTAATATTATAGATATGAAGGCAATGGAAATAAAGAACGGTAAGGCTATAGAAATCGAGATTCCAGCAGATAAAGAAGACGAGGTAAATGAATATAGAGAAATGATAATTGAAGCAGCTGCTCAAACTAGTGAAGAACTAATGGAAAAATATTTTGAAGGAGAAGAATTAACCAGGGAAGAAATATGTTTAGGTATAAAAAGAGGTGTAATAGAAGGGGAGTTAATTCCTTTACTATGTGGTTCTTCTACACAAAATATAGGTATAGTTTCTTTAATGGATGTTATTATAGATTTTCTACCTTCACCAGAAGAAAGCAAAACTGTAGAAGGAATAAATCCTAAAGATGAAGAAGAAATTGAAAGAAAGTATGATGAAAACCAACCTTTTTCAGCAATAGTATTTAAAACTATAGCAGACCCATATGTAGGGAAACTCTCCCTATTTAAGGTGGTTTCAGGTGCATTGACCGCCAGTGGAGATGTGTATAATGCTTCTAAGGATAAAAAAGAAAAATTGAGTCATATATATATCCTACAAGGTAAAAAGCAAATTGATGTTGAAAAATTAGTGGCAGGAGATATAGGAGCATTTTCAAAATTACAATTTACCACCACCGGTGATACCTTATGTGATCCTGATAACCCAATATTATTTAGCCCCATTGAATTTCCAAAGCCTATAATATCCCAGGCCATTTTACCAAAATCCAAGGGTGATGAGGATAAGATAGGTTCAGGCTTACAAAGGCTGATGGAAGAAGACCCAACTTTTGTAGTGTCTAGAAATACAGAAACAAAGGAAACTTTAGTATCAGGTCTTGGTGAAATGCATCTGGAAATAATCAGCAAAAGATTGTTAAATAAATTTGGAGTAGATGTTATTTTAGAGGATCCAAAGATTCCCTATAGAGAAACAATTACAGGCAAATCCACCGCTGAAGGGAAACATAAGAAACAATCTGGTGGAAGGGGACAATTTGGACATGTATTTATAGACTTTGAACCGATTAGAGATGGAGAAACTGATTTCGAATTTGTAGATAAAATAGTAGGAGGGGTTGTTCCTCGTCAATATATTCCAGCAGTAGAGAAGGGGCTGAGGGAATGTATGGAAAAGGGAGTACTGGCAGGATATCCTGTTACAGGAGTAAGATTCACCCTCTTTGATGGATCCTACCACACAGTGGATTCAGATGAGATGTCCTTTAGGATGGCAGCTTCCCTTGCCTTTAAAAAGGGCATGAAAGAAGCAAATCCTGTATTATTAGAACCTATATATCATGTGGAAATAATTGTACCAGAAGACTATATGGGGGATATTATGGGGGATATCAATAAAAAGAGGGGTAAAATCCTGGGAATGGAACCTATAAAGGATAAGCAAAAGATTATTGCTGAGGCACCCTTAGTAGAAATGGCCAAATATGCAACAGAACTAAGGTCCATGACTCAAGCCAGGGGAGAATTTACGATGGAATTCACTCGATATGAGGAAGTGCCTGCCCAGCTTAGTGAAAAAATAATAGAAAGTGCCCAGGAAGAAGAATAATATAACTTATAAAGCACCTTGATTATCAGGGTGCTTTTTTTATGAATGGGAAAACCTTCTCTCATATAATACCCAACATATTGACATATATGATATACTATATACAATATGTAGTATATAATACTAAAGACACTAGTTTACGATCTATCCACTAAGGGAATAATAGTATTATTGTTGTAAAATAAAATATTTGTTAAAATAACTATGGAAATCTTGTTAAAATATGACTAGTAAAGGGTAATAATAGTATTAATAGTTAATTATTTAGTTACAAAGAATTAGATTGGAGAGGATAGCATTATGAAATGCGAAAATTGTAATGTAAGGGAAGCAGTTGTCCATATAACAAAAATTGTAAATGGGGAAAAACAAGCATTTAATCTTTGTGAACCTTGTGCCAATAAATTAGAAGGACTTTTAGAGGATGATCATCTATTTGACTTTCATAAATTTTTCTCAGGATTATTAGATAGTGGTGGATTTTCCTTTCCTTCCAGTCAACCCCAAAGGACTTATGATTTAGTGTGTCCCCTTTGTAAAATACGCTATTCCACCTTTAAACAAACTGGTAAGGTAGGTTGCAATCAATGCTATGAAACTTTTGGAAAACAATTAAATCCATTAATCCGAAGAATCCATGGTAGTGACAAACATACAGGGAAAATCCCCCATAATGTAGATAGTAAAATTAAAATAAAAAGGGATTTAGAAGAATTAAATAAAAGATTGAAAAAGGCAATTGAAAATGAAGAATATGAATTAGCTGCAAAGATTAGAGATGAATTAAAAGCTAAGAATCAAGAACTTTAAGGAGGAATGGCTTTGGTTTGGAATAATATAGATGGAAAAGAAAATGATATTGTTATAAGCAGCAGAGTAAGATTGGCCAGAAATATCCAAGATAAAGTTATGCCTACCCTGATGGATAAAGAACAAGCAGATGAAATAAAAAATATGGTTTTCAATAGTATTACAAAAAGCAACTCTGCTATTTCCCATCAATTTAAAATAATAGATATGGATTCCTCCCCTCCTCTGGAAAAGCAGGTTTTAGTGGAAAAACACCTAATAAGCCCTGACCTTGCTAAGAGTAGAATTGGCTCAGTGATTTTACAAGAAAATGAAGAAATAAGTATTATGGTGAATGAGGAGGACCATATTCGAATGCAATGTATTTTACCAGGTTTTCAATTAAATCAGGTATGGAGTATGGCAGATAAGGTAGATGATTTAATTGAGGAAAACATTTCCTTCTCCTTTGATGAAAGACTAGGTTATTTAACAGCTTGTCCTACAAATGTAGGTACAGGTCTTAGGGCTTCTGTAATGCTACATCTTCCTTGTATAGTTTTGACAGGCCAGATAAACTCCCTTATGGAAGCAATAACCAAGGTAGGCCTAACAATAAGAGGACTTTACGGAGAAGGATCTGAATTTGTAGGGGATCTATTTCAGATATCAAACCAGATTACCCTAGGCTTTTCAGAGGAAGAAATAATATCGAAGCTCCACTCTGTAGCAAAAGAAACCATCAAAAGAGAAAGACAAATAAGGAAATACTTACAGGATTATAATCCTTTAAATATAGAGGATAAAATTTACCGTTCCTATGGGACCCTAAAGTATGCAAGAAGTATAACTTCAGAAGAATGCATGAAACTTTTATCTTATGTTAGATTAGGCATTGATTTAGGATATATTGAAGATATAAATATTAAAGTGATAAATCATTTAATGATTCATACCCAGGCAGGAATGTTGCAAAAGAGATACAATAAAAAAATGAATGAAAAAGAAAGGGATCAGGTCAGATCTCAGTATATTCGTGAAAGTTTGAATAATTAAAGGAGGCAATATTTATGGCAATGTTTGGAAGATTTACAGAAAAGGCTCAACAAGCCCTTGTTTTTGCACAACAGGAGGCTGGTCAGCTTAATCATAATTATGTAGGAACAGAGCACTTGCTCTTAGGATTAATTAGGCAAGGAGATGGGATTGCAGCAGTAGCCCTTAAAAACTTAGGTATTGATTTAGAAAAGGTGAGAAATGAAGTTATTAAGATTATAGGCAGGGGAGAAACTGCCAGCACCCAAATAGTGGGCTATACACCTAGAACAAAAAAAGTACTAGAATTAAGTATAGCAGAGGCAAGAAATCTCAACCATAATTATGTTGGCACCGAACACCTATTATTAGGATTGATTAAGGAAGGAGAAGGTGTGGCAGCTAGGATTTTACATGAACTGGGTATTAATATAGATAAAGCTAGACAGGAAGTTTATAATATGTTAAACTCATCTCCTCCTAATGTGGGCAAAGCTAAAGGAAAAGAACAATCAGATACCCCAACCCTTGATCAATATGGACGTGAATTAACCCAATTGGCTAAGGATGGGAAAGTTGACCCAGTTATAGGAAGGGATAAAGAGATAGAACGGGTAATTCAGATACTAAGCAGGAGGACAAAAAATAATCCAGTTTTAATAGGAGAACCAGGGGTGGGTAAAACCGCTATTGCAGAGGGACTAGCCCATAAAATTAATGCTGGTCAAATTCCTGAGAACTTGAAAGATAAGAGGCTTATAACTCTAGATTTATCTGCTATGGTGGCAGGAGCAAAATACAGGGGAGAATTTGAAGATAGATTAAAAAAGGTTATGGAAGAGGTTAGAAATTCTGATAATGTAATTCTCTTTATTGATGAATTGCACACCATTGTAGGGGCAGGAGCAGCAGAAGGTGCTATAGATGCATCAAATATTATAAAGCCTGCATTGTCAAGGGGAGAATTGCAGACCATAGGGGCTACTACCTTAGATGAATATAAGAAGTATATTGAAAAGGATGCAGCATTAGAGAGAAGATTCCAACCTATAATAGTAGGAGAACCTACAACGGAGGAAGCATTAAAAATATTAGTAGGACTTAGGGATAGATATGAAGCCCATCACAGGGTAAAGATTACCGATGAGGCATTAAAGGCAGCAGTAGAGTTATCCAATAGATATATTAGTGATAGGCAGTTGCCAGATAAGGCAATAGATTTAATAGATGAGGCGGCATCAAGGGTTAGATTAAGTACTCTAACTGCCCCGCCAGAGATTAAGGAGTTAGAAGATAAGATTGAAAGATTAGAACAGGAAAAGGCAGAGGCTATTTCCAGCCAAGATTTTGAGAAGGCGGCAAAAATTAGAGATCAGCAAAAACAATCAAAGGAACAATTGGAAGAAATCAAGGAAAACTGGGAAAACAGAGCTAAAGATAATAAAAATCAAGTAGATGAAGAGGATATAGCCCATATTGTGTCTAATTGGACTGGGGTCCCAGTAAAAAAACTTGCCGAGGAAGAGAGTGAGAGATTATTAAATTTAGAAGATGAATTACACAAAAGAGTGGTGGGACAAGATGAAGCAGTAAGTGCAGTATCCCAAGCTATAAGAAGGGCAAGAGTAGGACTAAAAGACCCCAATAGGCCTATTGGTTCATTTATTTTCTTAGGTCCTACCGGGGTTGGGAAAACAGAACTTAGCAAGGCCTTGGCAGAAGTGATGTTTGGTGAAGAAGACGCTATGATTCGTATAGATATGTCTGAATATATGGAGAAACATACCGTATCTAGATTGATAGGTTCTCCACCGGGATATGTGGGCTATGATGAGGGGGGGCAATTAACTGAAAAAGTTAGAAGGAAACCCTATTCAGTGATATTGATGGATGAGATAGAAAAGGCCCATCCTGATGTATTCAATGTGCTTTTACAGATTTTAGAAGATGGGAGATTGACAGACGGTAAAGGGAGAACGGTAGATTTTAAGAATACTATTGTAATTATGACCTCAAATGTAGGGGCACATACTATTAGAAGACAAAAGACTCTTGGGTTTGCATCAGTGGAAGACCCAAAGGCCAGTGCTTATAATAAAATGAAGGATAATATTATGGAAGAGTTAAAAAAGGCCTTCCGCCCAGAATTCTTAAATAGGATAGACGAAGTTATAGTATTTCATCAATTAGAGGATATACATTTAAGAGAGATAATATCGATAATGCTTAAAGATCTTTCAAAGAGATTAGAGAAGCTAGAAATAAAAGTAGACTTTGGAGAAAGCTCTAAAGACTTTTTAGTAAAAGAAGGATTCAATTTAGAATATGGTGCCCGTCCCCTTAGAAGGGCTATTCAGAAAATGGTGGAAGATAAATTATCTGAAGAAATGCTAAAGGGAGCCATTAAAACTGGCGACCATGTTATAGTAGATGAGGTAAATAATGAATTACATTTTAAAGTAAAATAAACTAACAAAAGGAGAATCCTTAGGGATTCTCCTTTTTATGGTATTATCTAACAAATGCAATCGGAGGAATGGGAGTATTTATTAATAAATACTGAAATTTTCAGAGGAGGCATATCAAAACCTTTCAAATTATCCTATAATATAATAAAACTATAAAAAGGGGAAGAACATGGCTAAGATAAAGAAGAGATATATTTGTCAACAATGTGGTTATGAAAGTTTAAGGTGGCTGGGAAAATGTCCTGAATGTGAGGAATGGAATAGTTTAGTTGAAGAACTTTATGATTCTTCAACTTTAGGAAAAAAAACTAGCTATTTGTCTTCTAACAAAGCTATGACTTTAGATGAAGTATCCATTGATGAGGAGGAGAGATTTTTTACAGGAATGGCTGAATTAAATAGGGTATTAGGGGGAGGGGTGGTAGCAGGGTCCCTAATATTAATAGGAGGGGATCCAGGTATCGGTAAGTCCACAATACTTTTACAAATAAGTAGCCAATTGGCAGCAAAGGGCTTAAAGGTTTTATATGTTTCCGGAGAAGAATCTTTAAAACAAATAAAAATTAGGGCCCAACGTCTAAACACCCAAAGTAAGAAGCTATTTATTTTAGCCGAAACAAACCTTCCTATAATTGAAAATGTGGTCAATGATATAGCACCAGATATATTGATGATAGATTCAATACAGACCATGTATCAACCAGAGATATCTTCTGCCCCTGGTAGTGTAAGTCAAGTCCGGGAAGTTACTGCAAAACTAATGTTATTGTCTAAGGAAAAGGATATAGCTACATTTATTGTAGGTCATGTGACAAAACAGGGGGCTATAGCAGGTCCTAGGGTATTAGAACATATGGTGGATACTGTACTATATTTTGAAGGAGAACGGCATCATACTTATAGGATTTTAAGGGCTGTTAAAAACAGATTTGGTTCTACTAATGAAATAGGTATATTTGAAATGGGTTCTAGAGGTTTAGAGGAGGTCTTAAATCCATCGGAAATGCTTCTCAGTGGCCGACCGATAGGTAGTCCAGGCACAATAGTAATTCCCTCATTAGAAGGTACAAGACCTGTCTTGGTAGAACTTCAAGCACTTGTAAGTACCACTAGTTTTGGGATGCCCCGAAGAATGGCCACTGGCATTGACTATAATAGAGTAGTACTCCTTATGGCTATAATGGAAAAAAGGCTGGGGATGGAGCTACAAAATCAGGATGCCTATGTAAATATAGTTGGAGGTTTAAAGATTGATGAACCTGCTTTGGATTTAGGAGTAGTTATTGCTATTGCATCAAGTTTTAAAAATATAAAAATCCATCCTGATCTAATCGCTATTGGAGAAGTGGGGCTAACAGGGGAGGTTCGTTCAGTTCAATTTATAGAAAAGAGGCTAATTGAAGGGAAAAAGATGGGTTTTAAAAAATGTCTTATTCCAAGCAGTAATTTAAAGGGATTGAAGGTGGAGGGGTTAGAAATTATGGGGGTATCAAACTTATATGAAGCTTTAGAATATGCATTTTAAAACTAAAAAGAAATCCTAGATGGATTTCTTTTTGTTTATCTTAACATATTATAAATGCCTAAGGTTTTAATCTTCTTATCTTCCTTTTGAATTATTTCTAGTAGATTTAAGTCTAATAAGTTACAAAGGGAAGCAAGGTAAAACATATGGTTACCTATCTCCTGTTGCACAATATAGTCACATTGATCACATAATTTTCCACTTAGATGGCTGTCTAAAGCATTATGGATATTTTCTATAGAAATTTCATCTTCAATTTCTTGCTTGGAGGCATGAATCTCTATACAACCACAGGAGGTAACAGCTTTAACAATAGCACGATTAACCCTAGTTATTGATTCTTGTTGTTTAGTAAGAACATCCAATATACTTTTATGCTTAATTAATAGCTGGGATACAGATTCTTGAAATCTATCACATGTATTATTATTATTATTGACAACACTCATACCTGATCACCTCAATTATATTGGTTACAAGCTTTATTATAACTATTATAGAGGTATTAAATTGATTTTGTCAATATTAGCAAGGGACTTTCAGAAAAAAATAAATAAAACTTTTTTAAAAAACTTTTATAAATTTATTGACAAGAGAATTGAAAGTGTGTTAAAATAATTAATTTTATTGACATAAAAATAATTATTTAGTATAATTTATTATAGGTTACTAGTATTAGGAGGCGTCAGAATGTTTAATATCGGTGATAAGATAGTTTATCCTATGCATGGAGCTGGGATTATAGAGGGAATAGAAGAAAGAGAAATTTTGGGAGAAAAGAGAAAATACTATATTATGCGATTACCCCTTGGTGATATGAAGGTTATGATACCAATAGATAATACCGAAAACATAGGTTTAAGGGAAATTATTAATGAGGAAGAATTTGAAACGGTAGTAAGCATTTTAAAGGGCGAAAAGACAAAGATGTCCAATAATTGGAATAGAAGATATCGGGCTAATATGGATAAGATTAAAACCGGCGATATATATGAAGTAGCAGAGGTGGTCAGAAACCTTTTACTTCTAGATAGGGATAAGGGATTATCAACTGGAGAACGGAAGATGCTAAACAGTGCTAAACAAATTTTAATAAGCGAATTTTCTTTAGTAAGAAATCTTAATGAAGAAGAGGCGGAAGAGCTTATCTATGAAATGTTAAAGGAAGAAAATGACGTTTAATAACGTCTTTTTTATTTAGTAGGAAGGTTCTGCTTTTATATTAATAAAAAATAGGGGTATAGGGGAATCTCCTATTCTGATTTAAGGAAGGTGCTTAGGCTACATAGTAGCCGCCAAAGGAAACTTAGGGCTTCCTGACCAAGTACTAAGGCACCTTTTTAATTTAAAAATTTAATCTTTTATTAGTTTGGAAGTTTGGGAACATTGGTATATACTAATTAGATAGATATAAGTTATAATTTGCGAAATAATGGTAATATTAATAGGCAGGAGGTGAAACAATGGTAAAAAAAATAATTAGAGCATTACTTACCATTATTGGTATGATTATAGGCCAGCAATTAATGTATTATGCTATAAGGGTAATAACCCTACAAACTTCTACAAGTATCAAAATAACACCAGTTTTTACGATTATAGCTTATGTTTTAGGTGCAATTATAGGAGGAATTATATTATTTTTATTATCTCCCTGGATTATTAATAAAGGTTGGCAATCCACATTTATTGTGGAAAGAACCTTAGAAAGAATGTCTATAAATGAAATTGTCTTTGGTGCCTTTGGTCTTATAATAGGCTTAGTTATTGCGAGCCTAATTAGTATACCCATTAATAACATACCCATTCCTTTATTAGGAAATATTCTTTCATTCATATTATATATAGCTTTAGGCTATTTAGGTATGAGTCTCACAAATAAGAAGAAGGAAGATCTATTAAATCTAAGTCATTTATTTAAAAAGCATACTAAGGAAGGAGACCACAAAAAAGGTGGTGACCGAAATTTTGGCATACCCAAAATATTAGATACTAGCGTTATTATTGATGGTAGGATATTTGATATATGTAAAACAGGTTTTGTAGAGGGCCCATTAGTTATACCTTCATTTGTGTTAGAGGAATTGAGGCATATAGCGGACTCTTCAGATGCTTTAAAGAGAAACAGGGGAAGAAGAGGTCTAGATATATTAAATAAGATTCAAAAAGAACTAGACATAGCTGTGGAGATATCAGAAAAAGACTTTCCTAATATTGGGGAAGTAGATTTGAAACTATTAAAGCTAGGCCAAGTATTAGATGGGAAGGTTATTACTAATGATTATAACCTAAACAAGGTGGCAGAATTTCAAGGGGTCAGTGTGCTAAATATCAATGAATTGGCAAATGCAGTTAAACCAGTGGTGTTGCCTGGAGAAGAAATGGTGGTACAGGTGATAAAGGATGGGAAAGAATCTGGACAAGGAATTGCATATTTAGATGATGGTACCATGATAGTTGTTGAAAATGGAAAAAAATATCTTAATGAAACTATTGAAGTTGTAGTTACAAGTGTATTACAAACTGCAGCTGGTAGAATGATTTTTGCAAAGTCAAAAACATCTGCTAATAAGGTATCCTAAGTTTAAGATAAATATTAGATTGTTAAGTCATAAATATCCACATACTATAGGTGGATATTTTTGTTTTATATATATTTTTGTTATAATACCAATTATAGTGAATAAATTAGCTAGATAATAGGTCAGCAATCAGGAGAAAAATAATAGGTGATTAGATTGAATAGATATTATATTACAGCTATCATAGCAGCTGCAGGCAAGGGTACAAGAATGAATGCCAATACAAATAAACAATATATACATCTTAAAGACAAGCCCATTTTAGCCCATACAATTAGTATATTTGAAAATCATCCTTCGGTGAATGAGATTATAATAGTAGTGGGGAAAAATGAAAAGGAAAAGTGTAATAATGAAATAATAAAACCCTATGGTTTTAAAAAGATAAAGTCCTTGGTGACAGGAGGAGAAACTCGCCAACAGTCAATGTATAATGGTTTAAAAGAAGTTTCAAAAGATACTGATATTGTAATAACCCATGATGGGGCTCGCCCCTTATTGGAAGAAATGATATTATCAGAATCTATAAAGAAGACCATAGTCCATGGGGCTACAGTAGTAGGGGTACCAGTGAAAAACACAATTAAAAAAGTGGACTCAGAAGGTTTTATAAAGAAAACCCTTAATAGGGAATTATTATGGAACATACAAACTCCCCAAAGCTTTTTATACAGCCTGCTTTTAAAGGCACATAATACTGCTAAAGAGGCTGGATTTATCGGAACAGATGATGCTATGCTTGTAGAATATATAGGTCACCCTATAAAGCTTATTTGGGGGAATGAAGATAATATTAAAATAACCACCCAGGAAGATTTGGATTTTGCTGAACTAATACTTAGTAAAAGATAAAACTTTATAAAATTGAACTATAAATTAGAAAAACTAAAGTATATTTGGAAAATAATAATAATATTTTCTTACATATGGGGGGAAAGGAATGGATATAAGTAAAGACATACTTTTAGAGATATATGACCGTATGGTTACCACAAGATTTTTCAGTGAAAGAATTAATGAGTTTTTCATTAAAGGCATAATGCATGGTACCACACATCTTTCTGTTGGTGAGGAAGCTTCGGGGGTTGCTTCTTGTATGGCCTTAGACAAAGGAGACTATACAACATCTACCCATAGGGGACATAGCCATGCAATAGGCAGAGGTATGGAAGTCAAAAAAATAATGGCAGAGTTATTTGGGAAAGTTACTGGCTGTTCCAAAGGGAAGGGCGGCTCTATGCATTTAGCAGATTTTGATAAGGGCCACTTAGGGTCTAATGGAGTGGTTGGTGGAGGCTTTGCCATTGCCACCGGAGCGGCACTAACCCAAAAAATGAAAGATACAGGAAAGATAGTCCTATGTTTCTTTGGAGATGGGGCATCAAATGAGGGATCTTTCCATGAAAGTTTAAATATGGCATCGGTTTGGAAATTGCCAGTAATATTTTTTTGTGAAAACAATTTATATGGGGTGTCCACTCCAGTATCCAAGTCTATGAATATAAAGGATGTTGCTGTAAGAGCAAAATCATATGGTATACCAAGCTATATAATTGATGGTAATGATGCTGTAGAAGTTTATAAAACCACTAGAGAAGCTGCTAAGTATTGTAGAAGTGGACAGGGGCCAGTAATAATAGAAGCTAAAACCTATAGATACTTAGGTCATTCCAAAAGTGATGAATGCGAATATAGATGTGCAGAAGAAGTAAATAGATGGAAAAAGAAGGACCCTATAATAATATTTAAAAATTATTTAATAGAAAATAATATTGCAAATCAAATTGAGATAAAAAGAATTGAAGATAAAGCCTTAAAGGAAATAGATTTAGCTGTTGAGTTTGCAAAGAACAGTCCAAACCCACCATTAAATGCCTTAACAGAAGATGTTTATGCGTAGAGGAGGAAAATAAATGAAGGAAATGACCTATTCAGAAGCAATTCGATTAGCAATGACAGAGGAAATGAGAAAAGATGAAAATATATTCATTATAGGTGAAGATATTGGAATTTATGGCGGCACCTTTGGTGTTACAAAGGGCATGATAGATGAATTTGGGGAAGAAAGAATTAAGGATGCACCTATTTCAGAAGCTGCAATAGTTGGGGCGGCAGCAGGTGCAGCGGTAACAGGGATGAGACCAATAGTAGAGCTACCATTTTTAGATTTTATAACAATAGGAATGGATGCTCTAGTAAATCAAGCAGCCAAAATGAGATATATGTTTGGAGGAAATGAGAAAGTTCCTATGGTAGTACGTCTACCTGGTGGAAGTGGTACTGGGGCAGCAGCCCAACATTCACAAAACTTGGAAGCATGGTTTTGCCATGTTCCAGGACTAAAGGTGGTGGCCCCCTCTACTCCTAATGATGCAAAGGGATTATTAAAATCCTCTATTCGGGATGATAATCCAGTGGTTTTTATAGAATCCAAATTATTATATAACACAACAGGAATGGTAGAAGAGGATCCAGAATTTACAATTCCTTTAGGTAAGGCAGATATAAAATTAGAGGGATCAGATATTAGTCTAATCACCTATGGAAGGATGTTGAAAAAGGCATTAATAGTGGCGAAGGAGCTGGCAAAAGAAAATATATATATAGAAGTTATTGATTTAAGAACTTTAGCACCCTTAGATAAAGATACTATTATCCAATCTGTAAAAAAGACAGGAAGGGCAATAATAGTCCACGAGGCAGTAAAAACTGGAGGCTTTGGTGGAGAGATAGTAGCTACTATAGCTGAAAGTGATGCCTTTGATTTTTTAAAGGCTCCTATTATAAGGATAGCAGGGGTAGATATACCTATTCCCCATAATAAGGAATTAGAAAAGGCAGCAGTTCCTAGTGAAAAAGATATAAAAGCAGGAATATATAGGCTGTTGAATAAATAGACCATTTGGGGGTATAAATATGAGGATTGGAATAGGTTATGATACCCATAAATTAGTGAAAAATAGAGAATTGATAATAGGAGGGGTAGCTATCCCATACGAAAAAGGCTTACTTGGACATTCGGATGCTGATGTCCTAGTCCATGCTATTATGGATAGCTTACTTGGAGCAATGGCATTAGGAGATATAGGTATACATTTTCCAGATAATGATTCAAAATATAAGGATATCTCTAGTATAAAACTATTAACACATGTGAAGAAATTATTGATGGTTAATAATTACACAATAGAAAATATTGATACTATAATAGCAGCAGAAAAGCCAAAGCTCTCACCTTATATTAATGAAATGAGACAAAATATTGCATCATCTTTAGATATTAAGGTAGAACAAATCAATATAAAGGCAACCACCACAGAAGGCTTAGGATTTATTGGAAAAAACCTAGGAATATCTAGTTATTCAATATCACTATTAAAGTAAAATCCGGTAAACTAAAGCCCATCTTAACATATAAATATAATAAGATAGGAAGATTTATAAAGTAGGAGGTGGTTTTGTGAGAGTGGAGAAAATAAGCAGTCTAAGAACTCTCCCTACTATTATAGAAAAGGAAATTGACCAATATAAAAACCAGGAATATTATGATTCTTTTGTTTACAATGATGATCTATATATAGTAGCCAGCCTTGGAATGAAAAATACATTAGGATATGATATTAGCATAAGTAATATAATAGAAATAGATAAAGGTAAATGGGAAGTGTTAATGGATAAGATTCAACCAAATAAAGATCAAATATTAGCCCAAGCAATAACCACCCCTTTAGCCATTGTCAAAATAATTATAATGACAAAGGGGAAAAATACTCCAAAGGAAATTACTTTCAAAGACAAAAAAGGGGATATCATAAAAAAGATTAAGGTTAAAATAAAAAAAGAAAAAAATAAGCCATAGCATAATAAGGCTATTGGGAGGATGGAAAATGTTAAAAAAGTCAATTAGCATAGTTGTAATTAGTATCTTAGTATTAACATTAGTATTTCCTATTTTATGTATAGTAAAAGCTGATACCATAAAGCTAGTGGTTTCCCTGGGAGCTGACCTAACCAAAAAACAACAAGATCAGATTTTAAAATTTATGGAAGTTGAAAGGGACGAAATAAGCATAATAGAAACAACAATAGAGGAAGAAGCTAAATATCTAAAGAATACTCCAGCAATAAAACACATAGGGAATAAGACCATTTCATCTGCTCTAGTGGAAAGACTGGATAAAAATGAAGGTATATCAGTAAAAACCCATAATATTACCTGGGTAAGTGAAGAAATGTATGAAAATGCACTAATAACTGCAGGGGTAAAAGATGCTAGAGTGATTGCCGCTGCACCTTTTGAAGTATCTGGTACTGGTGCCCTTACGGGGATAATGAAGGCTTTTGAAGAAATCACCGGGGAAAAATTGGATGAGGAAGCAAAACATATAGCCAGTGAGGAAATGGTAATCACTGGTGAACTAGGAGAAGACTTAGATGATCAAGACAAGGCAAGTGAACTGGTTAATAAGGTAAAGGAAAAGATTATTGAAGAGGGTATAAAAAGCCCGGAAGATATAAAGAGAATTATTATTGAAATACAGCATGAGCTTAATATAAAACTAAGTGATAAACAAATTGAAAAACTGACAGAATTAATGAATAAGATTAAAAATATAGATATAAATGTTGACGATTTAAAAAAACAAGTTAGCAAAATTGGTGAAAAAGCTAAGGAGATAGCCGAAGACAATAAGGAAATAAAATCTTTTCTACAAAGAATTACTGATTTTCTAAGTCAAATTATAAAAAAGATAATAGATTTATTTTAATAATTGACCTAAGGGCTGCCAGCCTTTATAATGATATGTAAATAAAAATGATATTAGCAAGGAATAGGAAAAGTAAGTGTATTATATCCCAGAGAGAAGCCACCATTGGGCTGAGAATGGCTTTGTTCACTAATACATTGAAGTGCGCCTAGGAGCTTATTTTCTGAAAAAAAGTAGGAGAATACGGATAATACCGTTAAATATTCTAAGGGGAGTTTTAACTCAAATAGGGTGGAACCGCGAAAACATCGTCTCTATATCATTTAGATATAGAGTTTTTATTTATTATTAATAACAAAGTAATAATCAACGAGGTGAGAAAATGTTTAAAAACTTAAGAGAAGATATACAGGCTATTCTAGAAAGGGATCCAGCTGCAAGAAATGCCTTAGAAGTAATAATAAACTATCCCGGCTTTCATGCAATAATATTCCATAGAATAGCCCATTGGTTTCATAAAAAAAGATTATTCTTTATAGCAAGATTTATATCCCAGGTAAGCAGGTTTTTCACAGGGATAGAGATTCATCCTGGGGCAAAGATTGGAAGAAGATTTTTTATAGACCATGGAATGGGGGTAGTTATAGGAGAGACGACAGAAATAGGGGATGATGTGACCATATACCAAGGGGCAACCCTAGGTGGAACTGGAAAAGAAACTGGGAAAAGGCATCCGACTATTGGTAACAATGTTGTAATAAGTGCAGGTGCAAAGATTTTAGGTCCCTTTAAAATAGGTGATAATTCAAAGGTGGGGGCAGGGTCAGTTGTGTTAGATGAAGTGCCACCCAATTGTACAGTAGTAGGAATACCAGGAGTTATTGTTGTAAAAGATAATAGAAAGGTGGCCTCCCTTAAAAAAGATATAGACTTAGAACATACTACACTACCCAATCCAGTGGGAGTAGAATTAGAATGTCTAAGGCGAAGAGTAAAGGAATTAGAAAAGAGTATTAGAACAATAAAAGGGGAGAGTAAAAGTGAAATTATTTAATACCTTATCCAGAAATAAAGAAGAATTCATACCTATAACACCAGGAAAGATAAAAATGTATGTTTGTGGACCCACGGTATACAATTATTTTCATGTGGGAAATGCTAGACCTTTTATAGTCTTTGATGTATTAAGGAGATATTTTGAATATATTGGCTATGAAGTTACCTATATACAGAACTTTACTGATGTGGATGATAAGATTATTAATAGAGCTCAAGTAGAGGGAGTTTCTCCCACAGAAATTAGTAACAAATATATAGAAGAATACTTTATAGATGCAGATGGCTTAGGAATAAAAAGAGCAACCATTCATCCTAGGGTAAGTGATAATATAGAGGGAATTATTGACATGATAAAAGCATTAGAAGATAAAGGTTTAGCTTATAATAAAAATGGTAATGTCTACTATAGAGCCATAAGATTTAAAGACTATGGAAAGCTCTCAAAACAGAGTTTAGAAGATTTAGATATTGGATCTAGGATAGAAGTCAACGAAGAAAAAGAACACCCTATGGATTTTGCATTATGGAAAAAACAAAAACCTGGAGAACCTGCCTGGGAAAGCCCCTGGGGACCTGGTCGTCCCGGTTGGCATATAGAATGTTCTGTAATGGCTAAAAGATATCTTGGGGAGACTATAGATATCCATGGGGGTGGCCAGGACTTGATATTTCCCCACCATGAAAATGAAATAGCCCAATCAGAAGGAGCCCATAATCAACCCTTTGCAAGGTATTGGATTCACAATGGCTATATAAATATTGACAACAAGAAAATGTCTAAATCCTTGGGCAATTTCTTTACAGTGAGAGATATTAGCAAACAATTTGATTTAGAAGTAGTAAGACTATTTATGCTATCCGCCCATTATAGAAGTCCCGTTAATTTCAGCAAGGAACTTTTAGAGCAGGCAAAGAATTCCTTAGAAAGACTTTATAATGCCCGAGACAATGCCCTACATCTGATGGAAAATTCCATGGAAAAAAAACTAGAGAAGGAAGAAATCAACTGGATTGAAAAGCTAGGCAAATATAGAGAAGCATTTAAAAACTCTATGGAGGACGATTTAAATACAGCAGATGCATTGGCAGCCATATTTGACTTAGTAAAAGAAATGAATATTTATTTAGATGATGATAAGAGTAGAGAAACCATAAAAAAAGCATATGATTTGTTTTTAGAGCTAACTAATGTTTTAGGCATAGTTCAAAAAACTCAAGAAAAAGAGCTGGATAAAGAAATAGAAGAACTTATAGAGAAAAGGCAACAGGCTAGAAGGGAAAAAAACTGGACATTAGCTGATGAAATAAGGGATCAGTTAACTGAAAAGGGAATTATAATAGAAGATACCCCCCAAGGGGTTAAGTGGAAAAGAGTGTAAAAATGACTAGTAAAAAGATTCTAGATATTTTGATACCACCAATGAAAGAAAAAGAGGTAAGAGGATTAAACCCTTTGGTATTAGCTTATATAGGGGATGCTGTCTTTGAGTTATTTATTAGAAAATACCTAATAATAACTGAAAAAACCTTAGTAAATAAACTCCATAAAAGTGCTACAAAATATGTAAAGGCAGATGCTCAATCCACCATTATTCATGGGTTAATGGATGAACTTACAGAAGAGGAAATAACAATAGTAAAAAGAGGCAGAAATACTAAAACTAATACCTCCCCTAAGAATATTGAATTGATAGATTACAAATATGCCACTGGTTTTGAAGCCCTATTAGGTTATCACTACCTAGTGGGTAATCAGGATAGGCTAAAGGCGTTAATTTCCAAGGCAATAATAGAGATAGAAAACTAGGGGCAGCCTTCCATCCTCCCCGCCAATTAATAAGATAAAAAGGAGAAATAACAATGGGCAAAAGAAATAAAACATACTCAAAGGTCAATACTTATCCAAAGAGAAAAAATAATCCTAGAGCAAAAGATACCTCAGTAGAAAAAACAAAATATCAATATTCTAGGGATCCTGATATGAGCTCTGCAAACCAAATAGAAGGGCGAAACCCTGTTAAAGAAGCCTTAAAATCAGGACGAACTATCGAGAAAATCCTTGTTTCTAAAGGAGAATTATCAGGGTCTATTGGGGAGATTTTAGGAATTGCTAGGGACAAAAAAATAATAATTCAGAAAGTAGACAGAAAAAAATTAGATGAAATATCCTTAACCCATAGTCATCAAGGGATTATTGCAATTGGATCTGCCCATAATTATGTTGAAGTGGAGGATATTTTAAAAAGAGCTAAAGAAAAGCAGGAGGATGGATTTATAATTATTCTTGATGAGATTACCGATCCCCATAATTTAGGCTCCATCTTAAGAACAGCTGATGCCTGCGGTGCCCATGGGATAATAATTCCTAAGAGAAGATCAGTAGGTTTAACCCCCATTGTAGCAAAAAGCTCTGCCGGAGCAATAGAATACATGCCGGTGGCAAAGGTAACTAATATAGGACAGACCATAGAACAACTTAAAAAAGAAGGATATTGGGTTGCCGGAGCAGAAGTATCTGCTGAAGAATATTATTTTGAAGCAGATTTAATAGGTCCTATAGCATTAGTTATAGGAAGTGAAGGCAAGGGAGTTAGTAGATTAATAAAGGAAAAATGCGATTTTTTATTAAAGATACCTATGATGGGAAATGTATCTTCCCTAAATGCGGCTATTGCTGCTGCTATCATAATGTATGAGGTGCGTAGACAGCGAATTAATATAGAATAAGGAGAAAAAAAGTGGGGTCATATTTGATTGTTGATGGATATAATATTATTAATAGCTGGACAAGCCTAAAGAGTTTAGCCAATGAAGACATGGAACAAGCACGGGGAAAGCTAATTGAAATACTAGCAAGTTACAAGGCTTATAAAGGTATTGAGATTATTCTAGTATTTGATGCCCAATTAGTTAAGGGCAGTCTAGGAAATGAAGAAATTATTAATGGCATAAAGGTGGTCTTTACAAGGGAACATCAAACAGCAGATAGCTATATAGAAAAAGAAGTATATAATCTCTCCAGGCTAAACCATGTTCAAGTGGCTACATCTGATTGGGCAGAACAGCAAACCATATTATCTAGTGGAGGTACCAGAATATCTGCTCGAGAATTGGAGTCGGAGGTGATATTTGCAAAGAGCAGAATGAGAAAAAAATATATAGATAAGAAGAGAACCAATAATGGACTTTTCCACCAAGTAGAACCAGGAATCCTCAGAAAGCTAGAGAGATTAAGAAAAAAGCAGGACTAGCTTGACGAGCTTTTCTATGTTCGGGTATAATATGTTTAAGATTTGCCACAAGAATATATGCTGGAGGCGATAATGTGGAGCTAAATGCAAAACAGCGACAAAATCACCAGGAAGATTTTGTTTTAGATGAAGAACTGGTTTTACTGGCAAATGAAGGAGATTCCATAGCTTTAGAGACCTTAATCAATAAATACAAAAATTTTGTTAGAGCTAAGGCGAGATCCTACTTCCTAATTGGGGCAGATAGAGAGGACATTATTCAGGAAGGTATGATAGGGCTTTATAAGGCAGTCAGAGATTTTAGAGCAGATAAACTATCTTCATTTAGAGCTTTTGCAGAGTTATGTATTACTAGACAGATTATAACTGCTATTAAGACAGCTACTAGGCAAAAACATATTCCACTAAACTCCTATGTCTCCCTTAATAAACCTATTTACGATGAAGAATCAGATAGGACCTTACTAGATATTATTTCCGGCACTAAGATATTAGATCCTGAGGAATTAATTATAGGAAGAGAAGAACTGACAGCTATGGAGTTAAAAATCGGTGAAATATTAAGTGAGCTAGAATGGGAAGTACTAATGTCTTATATCCAAGGAAAGTCTTATCAAGAAATTGCAAAGGAGTTAGAGCGACAAGTAAAGTCCATTGATAACGCATTGCAGAGGGTGAAAAGAAAATTAGAAGGTTATTTAAATCTAAATGATTTATAAAAACAAAATAATTTTATAAAAACTTTTCTGGATTTAGCGGACAAAACATTTGACAGTCAAGATGTTTTTTTGTATTATATACTAGTGATGTTTTGGAGGGGTTCCCGAGTGGCCAAAGGGGGCAGACTGTAAATCTGTTGGCGGTGCCTTCGAAGGTTCGAATCCTTCTCCCTCCACCATTAGGCCCATGTAGCTCAGTAGGTAGAGCACCACCATGGTAAGGTGGGGGTCGCCGGTTCAAATCCGGCCGTGGGCTCCATTTTTAAAATTCTTTTTATTGATACACCAGGGAGTGTGTTCATAAGGTTAAGGTACATATTTTGTTAAAGGAGGAAGAAGAATGGCAAAGGCAAAATTTGAAAGAACAAAACCCCATATAAATATTGGG
>MTKW01014100.1_pt1 | contig 23330 bp, 23 predicted proteins | sample 1042761 | NCBI WGS metagenome assembly MTKW01 (sample SAMN06205366, study PRJNA360243) | anaerobic digester metagenome | biome: Wastewater treatment plant; feature: Anaerobic digester sludge; material: sludge; isolation source: anaerobic digester fed with sludge from wastewater treatment plant ...
TCCAATGTTAACATGGGGTTTGGTTCTTTCAAATTTTGCCTTTGCCATTTTTCTTCCTCCCTTATCTTAGAATATGTACATTTTGCAATGAACACTCTACCGGGTGTTTCATTAAAAAACAATCTAATAAAAATGGAGCCCACGGCCGGACTTGAACCGGCGACCCCCACCTTACCATGGTGGTGCTCTACCTACTGAGCTACGTGGGCAAAATGGTGGAGGGAGAAGGATTCGAACCTTCGAAGGCTTAGCCAACAGATTTACAGTCTGCCCCCTTTGGCCACTCGGGAACCCCTCCAAGACATTACTAGTATATAATACATAAAATCCTTGTCTCTGTCAAATGTTTTTTCATGGTATTTTTATATCATATTTCGTCTAAATCCAAGTACCCTTCTAATTTTCTTTTTACCCGCTGTAGTGCATTATCGATAGATTTTACCTGACGATCAAGGTCAGCCGCAATCTCCTGATATGATTTCCCCTGCAAATAAGACATCAGTACTTCCCACTCTAACTCACTTAATATCTCCCCGATCTTACACTCCATAGCATCCAACTCTTCCCTGCCGATGATCAATTCCTCTGGATCTAGTACCTTAGACCCAGAAAGAACATCCAGTAGGGTGCGATCTGATTCCTCATCATAGATAGGCTTGTTCAGGGAAATGTAGGAGTTGAGGGGGATATGTTTTTGCCTTGTAGCCGTTTTAATAGCAGTTATGATCTGCCTTGTTATGCACAATTCAGCAAATGCCCTAAATGAAGATAGCTTGTCCGACCTAAAGTCCCTAATAGCTTTGAAGAGTCCGATCATGCCTTCTTGCACAATATCCTCTCGATCCGCACCGATCAAGAAGTATGATCTCGCCTTGGAACGCACAAAATTTTTGTACTTATTAATGATGATCTCCTGGGCTGTCGTATCCCCTTCATTCGCTAATAGCACCAGCTCTTCATCTAGCACAAAATCTCCTTCGAGATTTTGCTGCTGTTTTGCATTTAATTCCACAAGCATCGCCTCCAGCCTTATTCTTACGGGCAAATCTTAAAACCATTATACCTGAATATAGAAAAGTTCGTCAAGCTAGTCCTTCCTTTTTCTCCATTGTTCCAATGCCTTTAGAACTTGGGGCTGGATCAACTTTGAGATATTATGGGATCTCTCCTCCCTATTCGTATATTTGTCTTCCATTTTCTTCTGGACGAACTCTACCTCCTTTTCAAGTTCTCTGGCAGACATCCTCACTCCTCCACTGGATAGTACGGTCTGTTGCTCTGCCCAGTCTGACGTCGCCACCTGGACATAGTGCAACTTTGATAGGGCATGAACTGTTTTTTCAATGTAGCTATCTGCGGTTTGATGCTCTCGAGTAAAGACCACCTTAATGCCGTTTACCATTTCCTCCTTTTCTCTGCTTCCCTTGACAAAATGTGCATCGAATACAAGTATAATCTCCATCCCCTTGTAAGCACGATAACTAGCCAATATCTCAATCAGTTTTTCCCGTGCATCCTCCATACTGTGTTCAGATAGTTCCTTTAAAGATGTCCAGCTATTGATGATGTTGTAAGCATCTACAATTAAATATGACCTCACTTTTCAAATCTCCTTACTCCCTCTGATCTCTTTGTCTTCGAACTTCATAAAGCAATATAGCACCTGCAACGGCAGCATTTAAGGAGGAGACACCGCCCTTCATAGGGATCCTCAATAGGAAATCACATTTTTCTTTAACCAGCCGACCAATTCCTTTACCCTCACTGCCAATTACAATAGCGATAGGACCTCTTAAATCGGCTTGGTAATAATAATCCCTTCCCTCCATATCAGCACCTGCGATCCAATACCCTTGATCCTTTAGGTAGTCTATGGTTTGGGCAATGTTTGTTACCTTGGCTACCGGGACATATTCAATGGCTCCTGCTGAACTCTTAACCACCACTGGAGTTAGGCCCACCGCCCTTCGCTTGGGGATGATCACCCCATGGACCCCACAGGCATCCGAGGTCCTTAGAATGGAGCCTAAATTATGGGGATCCACTATTTCATCCAGAATGACTAGGAATCCATCCTCTTCCGCCTTCCTTGCTCTTTGAATGATATCCTCCACCTCTACATAGGAATGTGCCGAGGCCATTGCTATGACCCCCTGATGGGAATGGGAGGCCGATATCTCATCTAACCTTTGGCGGTCTACATATTGGATGGGGTATTTCTCCTGCTTTGCTAGACGGATGATCTCCTTAATGGAACCTGTTAATTCTCCTTTAGCAATTAATACTTTTTCTATGGGCCTTTTAGCCCTTAATGCCTCCAAGACAGGATTCCTGCCTTCAACCTGATTGGAAATATCTGGGCCATTGCCCCTTTGGTGGGTTCTATCCATTGCTATAGATGTACCCCTCCTGTCCTTTCTGTTCATGGCTATTCTCCTTCTTTATTTAATACGGGAACAGGGACATCTTTTCTCCAGTCCCTATTTTTCTATCAGTTCTATAGATTGAGAAATAATCTCCCCTAGTCTTTCCTGATTCCCGGATAGGTATAGATAGCCCAACAATGCCTCATAGCCGGTGGCATAGCGATAATCCGAAAGGGGAGCATTCTTTGGTGTTGTATGGGGTTTGCTATTCCTACCCCTCTTGACAATGGCAAGCTCATCTTGGTTTAGGTCAGGTATCAGCTCATGGATAATCCTTGACTGGGTCTCTGCCCTCACGAATTTTGTTGCCAATCTATGGAGCTTATTCACCTGGGTTTTATGACCGCGAATGAGATAGCCTCTGATATAGAGCTCAAAGACGGCATCCCCCATGTAAGCCAAAACCAATGGATTGATCCTCCCTACCTGAATAGGTTTCAATGGGATGCCCATCAATCTCTGGATTTCTTCCCTTAAAATAATATCCTCCTCCTTATCTATACCCTTTTCCATTTCACTCCTTGGGGAGTATCCTCTAATTGGATGCCCATATCCCTTAATTGATCCCTGATTTGATCAGCCAATTCCCAATCCTTTTCCTTCCGTGCTTGCTGTCTCTTTTGTATTAGGGTTTCTATTTCACCTTCAAGGTCATCTTGTCTTTTTTGGACAATACCTAAAACCGAAGTTAATTCATAAAATAGATTTAAGGTATCCTGGATGGTCTGTCGACTCCTTAGGTCATTTAGGTAGGAGTTCATCTCCTTCACCAATTCGAAGATGGCTGACAGGGCATCGGCCGTATTGATATCATCCTCCATGGAAGTTTTAAATTGTTCCCTATAGTCCATGATTCGGTCAAACCATTCCAATTCCCCAGGGCTTTGCTTTTGTACCTGGGCATTCTCTAGTAGATATTCTGCATTATTTCTTGCGTTATATAACCTTTCCAGGGCACTTTTTGCCTGCTCCAATAGTTCTTTACTAAAATTCACCGGATTCCTATAATGGGCGGATAGCATAAAGAGACGAACCACTTCCAAATCGAACAGCTTGCTAATCTCCCGAACGGTAAAAAAATTACCTAGGGATTTGGACATCTTTTGATTATCCACATTAATATATCCATTATGAATCCAATACCTTGCAAAAGCCTTATCATGAGCACCCTCAGATTGGGCGATTTCATTCTCATGGTGGGGGAAGATCAAGTCCTGTCCGCCCCCATGTATATCGATGGTTTCACCCAAATATCTTTTCGCCATAACTGAGCATTCAATATGCCAACCCGGTCGGCCTGGTCCCCAGGGGCTGTCCCAGCCAGGCTCCCCTGGCTTTTGTGTCTTCCAAAGGGCAAAATCTACTGGGTGCTCCTTCTCCTCACTGATTTCAATCCTAGATCCTAGTTCTAGATCCTCCAATTTTTGCTTCGACAATTTCCCATATTCCTCAAATTTTGTAGCTCGATAGTAGACATTCCCATTGATCTCATATGCTAAGCCCTTATCCATCAATGTTTTTATCATTTCAATAATGCCACCAATATTCTCACTGACTCGAGGATGTATCGTTGCCCTCTTTATCCCAAGGGCATCGGCATCGGTAAAATATTCATTGATATATTTCTCTGCTACCTGGGAGGGGGATATGCCTTCCTCCTGTGCCCTTTTTATAATCTTATCGTCCACATCGGTAAAATTTTGTACATAGGTGACCTCATATCCGATATATTCAAAATATCTGCGCAGTACATCAAATATAATAAAGGGTCTTGCATTGCCTATATGGAAGAAATTATAGACGGTGGGTCCACAGACATACATTCTAATTTTGCCGGGAACCATGGGAATAAATTCTTCCTTTTTCCTAGTTAGGGTATTGAATAGCTTCACTCTTACCTTCCTCCTTCTATTTCCCTTATGATCTTCTCTAACTCACTTACCCTTCTTCTTAGGCATTCTAATTCCTGTCCGATGGGATCCGGGAGGTGCACTTGATCTAGATCCACACTATTGCTGATGGCGGCGATCCTTCGATTGTCCTTAACCACTACCACACCCGGAATGCCCACAACAGTACAATTTGGGGGGACCTCCTTTAGAACCACCGAACCCGCTCCAATCTTTGAATTATCCCCCACCCTAATGGGACCTAAAATTTTTGCCCCTGTGCTAATAACTACATTATTCCCGATGGTAGGATGCCTCTTTCCCTTTTCCTTGCCTGTGCCTCCTAGGGTAGCCCCTTGGTATATGGTAACATCATCACCGATCTCGGTAGTTTCACCTATTACCACGCCCATCCCATGATCGATAAAAAGCCGCTTCCCAATCTTTGCCCCAGGATGTATTTCTATCCCTGTAAAAAATCGATTCATCTGGGAGATAAAACGAGCGATGAAGTACATCTTTCTCCTATAAAAGCCATGGGCAATTCGATGCAATATAACAGCATGCAAGCCTGGATAGTTAATGAGTACCTCAAGAACACTTCTTGCCGCTGGATCCCGTTCTAGTATTACTTTTATATCCTCTCGTATATGTTTAAACATCCTGCTCACCTCAACATTTTTTCTGCTACATTAAAAGACCAATCCATATCCATAGATTTAATATACCCAGTAGGGATCTTTCATAGTTCGACTAAACGAGTAAGCCCCTCTAAATAAAAAATCCCTATATCCAACGATATAGAGACGAAGTACTTCGCGGTCCCACTCTATTTGAGTCTACACTCCACTTAATGTCTTTAACGAGACAAAACGCTTCCCCCTACTGCCCTTTAAAACTGGTTTCAAGGGAAAGGCTCCTAGGTGCACTTCGATGTCTTAGGGAACAAAGTCACTCTCAGCCTAATGATGACTTCTCTCTGGGATATAAGGACACCTACTCTTCCTAATCATTGCCCTAGTATATTTATTTATTCACTATTATAGTATCCCTAGCAGGAATGGTCAAACATTTCTGATGTTTATCTAAAAATATTTAGTAAGCCTTGCACCAATTGGTTTAACAGATCAACTATTTTTTGAAGAAAGGATTTGACCTCCTCATTGCCCTCAGCGATATCCCGGACCTTTTCTCCAATCTTAGTTACTTGCTCCTTCAGGTCCTTTAGATTTATGTCAATATTTTTTAGTTTATCCATTAAGTTCAACAATTGCTGGATTTGGGTTTCATCTAACTTAATATTTAGGTCCTGCTGAATTTCGAGAATGATCCTTTTAATATCCTCCCTGTCGGTAATCCCTTTTTCTACCACCTCTTCCTTGACCCGCTTAACCAGTTCACTCGCCTTCTTTTTATCCCCCAATTCTTCACCTAGTTCACCGGTAACCACCATTTCCTCGTTGGCAATCCTCTTGGCATCCTCATCTAATTTTCTCCCGGTGATTTCTTCAAACGCCTTTATGATCCCAGTCAAAGCAGCAGTTCCCGAAACCTTAAAGGGTGCCGCAGCAATGACCCTAGCATCCTTTACACCCGCTGTGACCAGGGCATTGGCATACATATCCTCACTTACCCAGGTGATATTGTAGGTCTCCACCGATATCCCTTTTCCCTTCTCTAATTCCTCCACATAGGCAGAAGAAATCGCTCGGGTACCTATTTTATCCTCGGCAGATGTTCCTTTTAGGTAGGCAGCTTCCTCCTCATTGGTTACAGTGACTAGATTGATATCGTCCCGATCTACATTCATATAATCTAGCATTTGTTTTTGCTGTTCGATGGTGAGGTCCGCACCTAAGGATACCACTGCCTGTATAGTATCAGCCAACACCAAATTAAAAACTGGAAGGATCAAACCCATAAGCATTACAGCAATAATAAATATACTGATGATCTTCCTGTTCATTTTTCTCCTCCTTCGATATGCCTTAGTGAAATGTTCAAGTATTACTTGGTGATTTTTTGAATATCAATCCCTTTTAGCACTTCCCCATTATTATTTTTAAATATCACCCTTTTAGGAAATTTGCCATCCTTTTTTAGAAGCACCTTTAGTACGGTAAAGGGGGTTGTTATGACCTGTGATTGAACACCGCCTTTTTCAGGTTCGATTTTGTTCATCTGGACCTCTATCTCATTGTGGCTGGTGGTCCTTATGTTTTCAAAATAAACATCGTAGCCCGCCGTATTTTTCTGTCCAAGACTCGCCACCAGATACAGGTCATCCCCATGTAAGAAGCTCTCATAAAATTCTTCCTTTTTTCGTCGATTGATCTCTTTCTCTATGGGGCCTGGTATAAAATCATTCTTCCGAATTCTTTCTATGCGCAATAGAGCCACCTCCTATCCTATGGATCCTTTGACCAAGGACAATCCAAAGCAGTTCCTATTATATTTATATGACTATTTGTTATTTCTGTCACATGATCTCCCTAAGTAGAGAGATGCAGTAGCAGGAGATGCCTTGCTTAGCACCTTGGAAACCTAACCCCTCTGTGGTAGTGGCTTTGATATTGATCTGACCATGGTGGATATTTAGTTCCCTAGCAATAATCCGCCTCATTTCTTTAATGTATGGGGCAAATTTAGGTTCTTGAGCTACTATGATTGCATCGATGTTGCCGATGGAGTAGCCTTCCCTTTGGATTAGATCCTTTACATGGGATAGGAGGGCTAAACTAGAGATGTCCTTATAGGCAGGATCGGTGTCAGGAAAATGTTTTCCGATATCCCCAAGACATGCCGCTCCTAAAAGGCTGTCCATAATAGAATGTAGCAGTACATCCCCATCCGAGTGTCCCAGCAATCCTTTTTCATAGGGGATCTCTACCCCTCCTACGATTAACTTCCTATCCCTTACCAACTTATGCACATCATAGCCTATGCCGATCCTCATAATAGTCTGCACCCCTATCTTTGATTTATCCTCTTCTTTAAAAACTCCTAGTTCTTATCATTATAGAGCTCTTTTATCAATCGATAGGGTTTAGAAATCACCCGATAGGGCAGGCGTGAGAAGAACAAACCCAGATCCTGCTCCATTTCCCTTGTCATCCTGGCAGGCTTGCTTAGCACCCGTTTAATAATATCCTCCTTTATATGCCGTTTGATGTATTCATGATCCACTTTTATCTCTATCCCGCATTGCTGACATCGAATACTTTCAATGTGATCATTCTTATACACGACGGTATGCTTCGTTTCCCTATCGCACTCCAAGCAAAATAACATGGCATCCATACTTGTATACGCCATCCCCATCACCCTCTTTTTATTCCTATGTTCTACCATTATATCCTGACCAAATCAGAATTATCTCACCAATTTATAAATAGCATCCTTTATCTGTTGAGCACTTGGTACTGCAGCCCTTTCTAACATTTCATTATGGGGGATGGGAACATCCTCGCCAGCCAATCGAATGATTGGCGCCTTTAAATGATAAAAGGCATCGCTTTCAACCAGGGTAGAAACAATCTCTCCGCCAAATCCCCCTGTCTTCACCGCTTCATGGACTACCAATGCCCTTCCTGTCTTAATAACCGATTGAATGATGGTCCCTCGATCCAATGGCACCAATGTTCTGGGGTCGATGACCTCTACATGGATTCCATCCTCCTCCAGTTCATCTGCAACATCCAGTACCATTGGAACCATCCTTCCATAGCTTATGACGGTTGCATCCCTTCCTTCCTTCTTGACATCCGCCTTCCCCAAGGGAAGGACAAAATCTACATCCTCGCTCACCATACCCTTAGTTTTGTAAAGTAGTTTTGATTCTACAAAAACCACTGGATTGTCATCACGGATGGATGCTTTTAGCAGGCCTTTGGCATCATTGGGTGTGGACGGAACAACTACCTTAAGGCCAGGCACATGGCAAAACCATGCTTCTAAGCACTGGGAATGCTGGGCAGCAGCACCTGTACCCGAGCCACCTGGCAATCTTACAACCATGGGCACCTTCACCGTACCTCCAAACATATATCTCATCTTGGCACCTTGATTTACCAGCGCATCCATACCGATGGTAATGAAATCTGAAAAGGGCATTTCTGCTATGGGCCTCATCCCAGTTATTGCTGCTCCCACAGCTGTTCCAACAATGGCAGCCTCAGAAATAGGGGTATCTCGAATTCTCTCCTCCCCAAATTCTTGAATCATGCCCTGGGTGATTCCAAAGGAATTCCCATAGATTCCGATATCCTCTCCCATTAAAAATACATCTTGATTCAATCTCATTTCTTCGGACATAGCTAATCGAATCGCTTCTCCATATGTCATTTCCTTCATTCCTAATCCCCCCTAAGCATAGACATCTTCCTTTAAAGCATCCAAGGATGGACTTGGACTATTTTCCGCGAATTCTACCGCCTCTTGGATCTCCTTTACGACTTCCCCTTCGATGGAAGTGATCTCCCTATGGCTAGCCAATTGATTGTCTAATAGATAGTTTCTCAATCGAAGTAGGGGATCCTTCTTTCTCCATTCCCGAATCTCTTTCTGGCTACGGTAGACATTGGAGTCACTTTTGGAATGACCGGAATAGCGATAGGTCTTACTTTCAATCAATATAGGTCCATTACCCAACCTACAGTACTCCGCCGCTTTTTTTGTGGTTTGATAGACCTCTATCGCATCGTTCCCATCAATGGTGGTACTTGGTATATTATAGGATTTTGCACGAATGGCAATGTCCTCTATATTCATGGATCGCTTTATAGAGGTTGACATCCCATAGAGGTTGTTCTCACAAAAGAAGATAACAGGCAATTTCCAAATAGATGCCAGATTAAGACTTTCATGGAAGGACCCCTCATTGGTTGCACCATCGCCAAAAAAACAAAGCACAATACGCCCTGTTTTCTTCATCTTTTGGGTCAAGGCGGCCCCGGTAGCTATGGCAAAACCTCCACCTACTACGCCATTGGACCCTAGGTTTCCCTTTCCTATATTCCCTATATGCATAGAGCCGCCTTTGCCTTTACTGCATCCCGTTTCCTTTCCAAACATCTCAGCCATCATTCTTTTTATGTCGATCCCCTTCCCAATGGTGTGGCTATGCCCCCTGTGGGTAGATGTTATGTAATCACTCTCTTCAAGCGCCATACATGAAGCTACTCCGGATGCTTCTTGTCCTATCGATAGATGGGTGGTTCCATGCATCCTACCATTTTTGAAGAGTTCATCCAACTTTTCATCAAAAACCCTTGCTACCTTCATTCTACGATACATTTCCAGTAATAATTGCTTATCCATGGACATTTTGCCTCCTTTTTATCCCCACGCTGTTGTATAACACTCTCAAAACCTCAACCATTATTATATACCGAAAATGTCCCATCACAAAATCCTATGATAAGCTTGTGATTTAAAGACCACTTTTCCCATGGTACCGGTTGATATTTATAATGGATTCGGCAATAAGCAAATCCTCGGGTGTGGTGATCTTTATGTTTTCATAGTATCCCTTTATTATCTTAATGGGATGCCCTAAGTTCTCCACCAGCATGGCATCATCGGTCCCCTCGTAGCCATCCACCAATGCCTTCCTATGTGCCTCCATCAATAATGGGTAGGCAAAGGTTTGTGGGGTTTGGATGGTCCATAACCGATCCCTTTGGGGTGTGCTATCCACAAACCCATCTGAATCCATTATTTTTATGGTTTCTTTAACCGGCACCCCCACCACTGTAGCTTTAAATTCCACCGTTTTCTTGATGCTTCTATGGATTGTTTCTGGGTCAACCAATGGGCGTGCCCCATCATGGGTAACCACGATATCACAGCCTGTGGATACCTCCAATAGACCGTTATACATAGATTGTTGGCGGGTTTTACCGCCAACAACTAATTTTTTTATCTTTTTAAAACCATATGGATTCACTACATCTCTCATACATCTATTCGTCTCATGCTCGCCAACCACCAGGATGATTTCATCTATGAGTTTCGAGTTCTCAAAAACTTCTAAGGTATGTGCCAATATGGGCTTCCCATGAAGCAATAGATACTGCTTATTAACGGGCACATTCATCCTCGTACCTTTCCCAGCAGCTACGATAACAGCAGCAACATAGTGTTCCTTCATTATTTCATCCACCTACTTGGTTTTTTCAATGTTTAGGCTTATAATTCAATTGCTATTATAACAAAAAGAAAGGGCAAAACACAAGCAGACCAAAAATCAAGTAGCTGACTGAATAAGAAAAGCTAGCACACCTTCGTATTTTTTAAATACGAAGGTGTGCTAGCTTTTTGATGTCCTCTTATGATACCTTATTGCTTACGCTTGCCTTTGGCTTTGCAAAAATCATTCTTCCTGCTGCTGTTTGTAGTACACTTGTAACAACCACATCGATGGTTTCATTTAAGTATTTCTTGCCATTCTCCACCACGATCATGGTACCATCATCCAAATACGCAACTCCTTGGCCGGACTCCTTCCCATCCTTAATCACCTGTACTTCCATTTCCTCACCTGGTAGCACGACAGGTTTCACTGCATTGGCAAGCTCATTAATATTTAGGACCTTAACCCCTTGAAACTCTGCCACCTTATTTAAATTATAATCATTGGTAACCACTTTCCCATCCAGGGATTGAGCGAGTTTAAGTAGCTTGATATCTACTTCGGAAGTGTTGGAAAAATCCTTCTCAGAGATTTCCACCGGAATATCCAATTCCTTTTGGATCTTATTGAGGATATCCAACCCCCTCCTTCCTCTGTTTCGCTTTAGCGCATCAGAGGAATCCGCAATGTGCCTTAATTCCTCCAGTACAAAGCCTGGAATGACCAGAGGTCCTTCTATAAAATCGGTTTTGCATATATCAAAAATTCTTCCATCTATGATGACGCTTGTGTCTAAGATCTTGGGTATTCCACGACCTTGATTTTTTACTGGTTTTACTTCCCTACTATGCTTTTTAAAGATGGAACCAAGTTGCAGTAGATCATCCCTCTTCTTAATGGCTAGACTCATGCCAAGGTACCCCAATACGATGTATAGAATAAATGATAAAATATTTCCCAGCCATGGAATGGGTATATTATTAATTGGAATACTTACCAGGCTAGCAATTACTAAGCCAATAATCAAGCCAAAGGCGCCAAATAGGATCTCATTGACCGATAATTTTTCAAGGGTCCTTTCCACGCTGAAGGTTGATTGCCAACCTTTATTAATAATTCTTGGGGATAATAAGAATAATATAATTCCACCAATAACCGCCCCTAGTATATAGGCTACAATGGTAAAAGAAGTTGTCATCTCAAAGTTGGTCGTTTCCTCTATGGGAATGTAACGCAGGGCATTATATATAATCTGCTGACCTATTATCATACCTGCTAGGGTTAATAAACCTCGTATCACTTTTTTTATCATTTTTTCACCTCCTATACTATAAATTCTTTCCAATAATTCCTATTATTATAAGTACAAATTAAATATAAATTATAGATATTAATCCCAGCTTTTGCCCAATAGAAAAATGCTTTCATATGAATTTTTGGATAAAAAGGTTCCTTCTAAAATAGTATATACCATCTACTCCTACAAACCAAACAATATAGAATATTTTATTAACAAGGTGGTCTCAATTTTCCTATCCCAAATAAACTGCCCAAAAAATCACTTTACATTAGTAAAAGCCAGCACCTCATCCGACATACGAAGGGGCACTAGCTTTTATAATTTTAAGGGATAAAGAATAGTTCTTCCCAATAGCTATCTCTCAGAAAGAGTCTTATATACCAATTCTTCTGCTTGTTGCTCATTTAAATCGTGAACCAGAGAAAATTCACTAATTAGAATCTGCTTTGCATTATTGAGCATTTTACGCTCCCCGCTGGATAAGCCCTTTTCTTGATCCAATAGTATCAAATTTCTAACGACCTCTGCTACTTCATAGATATCTCCACTTTTAATCTTATCCATATTCGCCCGATATCTCCGGTTCCAATTTTGAGACATATCGCTTTTTTCCCCTTTTAAGACCTTTATTACTTTAGCAAATTCTTTCTCTCCAATGATCTCTCTCAGCCCAATATCCTCGGTGCTATCTATGGGGATCATTACCTTCATATCCCCAAGGGGTAAGCGCATGATATAGTACTTCCTCTTATTGCCTAATATCTCTTTCTCCTCGATAGCCTCTATGATTCCAGCTCCGTGCATGGGATATACGACCTTATCGCCAATATTAAACATTTGGCCGCCTCCTAATTTTTAGAAATACCTATTCTTAGTATATATGAAAAATTGAATATTGTCAATGAAATTAATTATTTTAACATACAAACCAATATACTGTCAACAGCTTTTTGGTAAATTTTATTCTTCATGTTCATTGACAAAAGTCCTTTATTAAACCTATAATAAGATTAAGCTTAGATTACATAAATAGTTGAGGTGAGTAAATGAATGAGTGACAATGTTTGTGATAGGTTTCAAGAATCTGTTTCCCAGCTTTTAATAAAGCATAAAAGTATTTTAGATGTTCTCACCAAACAGCAGGAGTCTATTACCAGAGTTAATCGAGCTATCATTAAAGCCGTTACCTCTTGTGGCTGTATTCAAATAGAAGCCGCCAAACAATATTTTGGAGAGGATGTGTCCTTAGAGAGTATCCATGATGTTTTGGATAACCATTTAAGGGGTCAACTATGTGAGCAATGCGAAGATATCATCATACAGGAAATAGGAAATCATATGTTCTATCTATCTGCCCTATGCAATCTTTTTGATATGAAGCTGTCCGATATCATTAAATATGAGGAGAAAAAGATCAACACCCTGGGAATTTTTAATATGTTAAGATAGATAGAAAAATTAAGTAAAAAATGAAGCCCCACAGGAGCTTCTTTTTTTAATGCTATGCTTATCCAAAGGAAAATTCCAGGGCTTCAGATAGGGTGGAAATCCCCATCAGTGTAATTCCCTCTACCTTTAATCCCTTCATATTGCTTCTAGGTATCAGGCATTTTTGGAAGCCCATCTTTTTCGCTTCGAGAATTCTCTTTTCAATAAATTGTACCGATCGTACCTCTCCTGTTAAGCCCACTTCACCAATGGCTACAAGGCTAGGGTCAATCTCCTGATCCCTAAAGCTGGATGCTATGGCAATGATAACTCCCAGATCTACAGCCGGTTCATCAACCCTTAAACCACCGACGATATTGACATAGGCATCTTGATTTTGAAGTTGCATGCCCAGCCTTTTCTCCATGATTGCCATTAAAAGCACCACCCGATTATAATCAATGCCCGTGGCCATTCGCCGGGGTAGGCCGAAATTTGTGGTGCTTACCAGGGCTTGGAGTTCAATCAATACCGGTCTTGTTCCTTCCAAGCAGGGTATAACTATGGTACCCGGACTGCCTATTGGCCTACCGCTTAATAACATTTCCGAAGGATTCTTTACCTCCCGCAGACCATCCTCGTGCATCTCAAATATTCCGATCTCATTGGTAGACCCAAACCGGTTCTTAACCGCCCTTAGTACTCGATAGGTATTGTGCCGCTCTCCTTCAAAATATAGTACAGTATCTACCATGTGCTCCAAAACTCTGGGACCGGCAATGGAACCCTGTTTGGTAACATGACCCACGATAAAGGTAGCTATGCCCTTTTCCTTTGCCATGTGCATTAGCCTACCAGTTACCTCCCTTACCTGGCTTACGCTCCCCGGTGCTGAGGTGACCTCAGGATGAAACATGGTCTGTATGGAATCGATCATTAATATGGCTGGTTGTAACTCTTCAATCGTTTTTTCAATGATCGGCATATTCGTTTCCGCTAAGAGTAATAGATTTCCCCCATAGACATTTAATCTTTGGGACCTTAGTTTGATTTGTTTCACCGACTCCTCCCCGGAGACATACAGAACCTTTAAGCCCTTAGCCGCCAGTTGATTGCTGATTTGTAACAGGATGGTGGATTTGCCGATGCCGGGATCCCCACCAATTAGGATGAGTGAACCAGGCACTACGCCGCCTCCTAATACCCGATTTAATTCCCCCATGCCTGTAGTTATCCGATCCTCGTCCTCTATGGTCACTTCCCCTAATGTAACTGGCCTATTGGAGGAGGGGATATAGTTGATTTTAGAAGTTGAGGCAGGTGCTATGATCTCCTCATTCATTGTATTCCATTGGTTGCACTCCGGACATTTTCCCATCCATCTGGGGCTTTCATATCCACATTCCGCACAGATAAACTTGGTCTTCATCTTTGCCATCCTATTCCTCTTTTCAATCCTTGATAGTACCATTATACACCAAAGAAGAGGAAGGGAAAACAGATCAACCAAATGGAGTATTTTTTAATCGCCTTTGAGGATAGGTTTATCGCGAATTAGCGAGGCGCTTTTACCAATTTAGGACAATATGAAAGCGCCGAAGCTATCTGAGCAGTAAACCTTCCTCAAAGGCATATAAACTACCTGAGCAGAAAGACTAATCCCGAGGGTTTATAACAATCAGAGGGAATCCCTGTTGGGATCCCCTCCTTCATTACTTCACTTTAAATTCCAATTGGTCGTCCTGCATATCAACCAATACATGGTCCCCTGCTTTTATGGTGCCCTTTAACATTTCCTCGGACAACTTATCCTCTACCTTTTTTTGAATAGCCCTTCTTAAGGGGCGAGCTCCAAACTCCAAGTCAAAACCTTCCTTTGCGAGATATTCCTTGGTATTCTCGCTGAACTCCACATACACATCCAGCTTTTCCAATCGCTTGGAAAGCCCGGAAAGCATGATGGAAATAATCTCCTTTAAGTGGACCTCCTCCAACTTATGGAATACAATTACCTCATCAATTCGATTTAGGAACTCGGGCCGGAAGGTCCTTCTTAGCTCATCCATGATGTTGCTCTTCATTTTATTGTATGCATCCTCTTTTTCGTTGCTGGAAACAGCAAATCCCAAGGTCTTTTGTTTCCTGATAGTGCTTGCACCAACATTAGAGGTCATAATGACTACTGTGTTCTTAAAGTCTACTGTCCTTCCCTTGCCATCTGTCAATCTGCCGTCATCTAGGATTTGCAAAAGTATGTTAAACACATCGGGATGCGCCTTTTCAATTTCGTCCATCAGGATGACCGAATAGGGTTTCCTTCTTACCTTCTCGGTTAGTTGCCCTCCTTCATCGTATCCAACATATCCCGGAGGGGACCCAATCAATCGTGAAACCGTGTGCTTTTCCATATATTCGGACATATCGATTCGGATCATGGATTCCTCATCCCCGAACATCACTTCAGCAAGGGCTTTGCTTAGCTCTGTTTTCCCAACCCCTGTGGGTCCTAGGAAGATGAATGAACCGATAGGTCTATTGGGATCCTTTAAGCCTACCCTAGCTCGGCGTATTGCCTGGGAAACTGCTTTGACAGCCTCCTCCTGACCGATCACCCGTTTATGAAGCTCTTCCTCTAAATTTAAAAGTCGCTGGGACTCCTCCTGGGCAAGCTTCTTAACCGGAACTCCGGTCCAGCTGGATACGATATAGGCGATATCCTCCTCGTCCACCTGTTTAGAGTTGTTTTTGCTTTTCTTCTCCCAATTCCCCTTAATATCCTCCAATTCTTTTTTAGTGCTTTTCTGTTGATCCCTAATTTTTGCGGCCTTTTCAAAATCCTGACCAGAAATCGCCTCTGCCTTCTCCTGCTCCAATCTTTCAATACGGTCCTCCAGCTCTTTTAACTCAGGGGGAGCGGTTAAGGTGGTCAGCCGAACCCTAGAAGCCGCTTCATCGATCAGGTCAATTGCCTTATCCGGCAGGTAGCGATCACTGATATAGCGATGGGAAAGTTCTACCGCAGCCTTTAATGCCTCATCGGTAATTTTTACCCGGTGGTGAGCTTCATACCGATCCCTCAAGCCTTCTAGTATCTTTAACGCCTCCTCAACGGTAGGTTCACCTACTACGATGGGCTGGAACCTTCGTTCCAATGCGGCATCCTTCTCGATATGTTTTTTATATTCATCCAAGGTGGTAGCTCCGATGGTCTGTAGTTCCCCCCTCGCCAAGGCTGGCTTTATGATATTTGATGCATCGATAGCGCCTTCGGCTGCACCGGCACCGATGATGGTATGCATTTCATCAATGAACAGGATAACATTCTCTGCATTTCTTACCTCTTCCATCACCTTCTTTAAACGGTTCTCAAATTCTCCTCTATATTTTGCACCGGCAACCATCGAGGAAAGATCAAGGGTGACCAGCCTTTTATCCTTTAGGTTCTCAGGGATCTCACCATTGATTATTTTTTGTGCCAAGCCTTCTGCAATGGCAGTCTTCCCTACCCCCGGTTCTCCGATTAAACAAGGATTGTTTTTGGTCCTTCGGCTTAAAATCTGGATGACCCTCTCTATTTCCTTCTCCCTGCCTATCACAGGATCAATCTTCCCATCCCTTGCCATTTCGGTTAGGTCACGACCGAATTGATCCAAGGTTGGTGTGTTAGTACTCTGCCTTCCTTCCCCCTTACTTTGGGATGAGGGATTGGAATTTAGTAGGTTCAAGACTTCCTGCCTTGCCTTCTCCAGATCTATCCCTAGATCGTTCAAGATCTTGGCAGCAACACCCTCACCCTCTCTAATTAAACCTAATAGCAGATGCTCGGTTCCTATATAGTTATGATTCAATGCCCTGGCTTCCGCCATGCTTAACTCTAATACCTTTTTAGATCTTGGGGTATACCCTACAATTTGGCTATTTCCTGCATTGCCTCTACCAATGATTTGAATTACTTCATTCCTAACCTTTTCTAAATCCACACCAAGATTCCTTAAAGCAACTGCAGCAATGCCATCCCCTTGCCGAATCAATCCAAGGAGCAAGTGTTCGGTTCCCACATAGTTATGGTTCAATGCCGCTGCTTCCTGTTGTCCATAGACCAAAGCCTGTTGAGCTTTTTCAGTAAATCTTCCAAACATTGCCATACAAGGCACCTCCATCTATTTGTTAATTTTTTCTCTAATATACTGGGTCCTTACCTGGTCCCTCTCATCCTCATCCATAATCCTGCCAAAATTCTTCTGTAGCATCCCTGCCTGGGTATAAGTCATCAAATGGTTGATAATTTGTATATCTAGATCATCGATGTAGCCCATATCTATCCCTAATCTTACGAATGACAATAGCTTCATGCATTCTTCATAGGATAGCTTTCTGGCATAAAGCAGGGTCCCATAGGACCGATATATTTTATCCTCCAAGTTAATTGGATTATAGTCTTTAAAATGTTTACGAATCTGTCTTTCCCTTTTAATGGTCTCCTTCACCACTGAATGCAATTTGGCAATGATCTCTTCCTCCGACGAGCCCAGGGTAATTTGATTGGATATCTGGAATAGATCACCTACAAATTCCGATCCTTCCCCATAAAGCCCCCTCATGGTAAGTCCAACCTTGGTGATTGCCTGAATGAGGGAGTTGATTTGACCTGCTAAAACCGTACAAGGCAGATGCAGCATAACCGATGCCCTCATGCCTGTTCCTATATTGGTGGGGCATGCGGTTAGGTAGCCCCATTGTTCATCATAGGAGTAGGGGATCCTTTCCTCTATGAGATCGTCCATCCTATTGGCCATCTCCCAGACTTGGCTCAACTGAAAGCCAGGCAGTATACATTGAAGGCGTATATGATCTTCCTCGTTAATCATAATACTTACCTGCTCGTCCTGCTTAATGATGACTGAACCAATATTGCTATTTGCCAAATCCGGGCTGATCATATGTTTCTCAACCAAAACCTGACGTTCCAAGAGGGAGATGTTCTTCATATCATAGTCTTCAAAATGGTGGGCGATGGAAGAATTGCCACTAGTGATGTGCCCATATACCAAGTCCTTGACCTCTTTGGCTTGTTCTTGGTTCATAAGAGTAGGCATTATTCTACCCCTTATATTTCTAGCCAATCGTATTCTACTACTGATGACAATATCATTATCACGACCATGGGTATTTTTCCAGTCCAACAGACTCCCCCCTTATAGCTCCCTATTCTTATATTTTATTTCATCCCTAATTTTTGCAGCCAATTCATACTCCTCATTTTCAACGGCTTGTTGCAATCTCTTTTTTAACTCCTCAATTTCCTTCCTCAACCGGATGTCCCTTGCAGCATTATTAGGAACCTTCCCTGTATGTCGATCTCCCCCATGGATTCTGCGAATCAAGGGACTTAAATATTCCGCAAAGGTCTTGTAGCACTGATCACAACCCACTTTTCCATGTTTTTTAAAGGTGGAGTAGGTCATCTTACACAGGGGACACTGTAATTCCCCTATTATTTGAGGAGTCAGTGGAAATTCGTTCTCCAACATGCCAGAAAAGAACTTATGAAAATCAAAGGAGTAATCCTCCTTAAAGGTATTCATGCTGTGTGCACATGTTTTGCAAAGGTTATACTCGTGCTTCTCATTGTTTATAATCTTGGTAACATGGACAACTGCTTCCCGTTCTCCACAATTTTCACATTTCATAGGGTCAATCCCTCCAACCTTTTTAGTTTAGAGATCACTATTACATATTATTACCCTCTATTGGTATTATTTTACCAAATATTTTCTTCTGCAACAATAATACACTCTATGGAAGTACTACCAATGTTGGATAGGGAGTTCCATAAATACCACAAAATAATGGCAATCCTGACACTAGTAAAGTAGGATTGCTTAATCATAAAACGCCATTCGTTACGAATGGCAGAGTAAGATGGATAATAACCTACTAATTATTTCTTCTCTGTAACCCTCTCAATCTGTTTCACCCTTTTTTTCTGTTCCTCTGGGCTGGTCCAATAATGATAGGTAGACATATACTCTTCGTATAGGGTCTTATCAATAAGCTCATCCTCTAAATAATCATCCTTATCTAGAATTTCAGCGATTTTACCCTTTTCCTCTAATCCCTTTGGAACAGGCCTTTTTTGAACATCCTTGTTCATAGTAGACCCTCCCTTATTTTTTCTAGTTGCAGTATTAATCATATTTTCTTCTTAACCTCTTTTTTTATACAATGATTATACTATCCTATCAATAGTAAACTAAGGCAGAGATCTTTGACTTTTATTAGACATATTAAAAATAACAAGCAAAAAACACCTTGAATATTCTATTCAAGGTGTTTTTTGCTTCATCCTTTAATTCTCTTTTGTAGCTTCCTCTATGATCTTTTCGCTTAATACGCTTGGAACTTCCTCATAACGGGCGAATTCCATGGTAAATTCTCCCCTAGCCTGGGTCATGGATCGTAGCTCAGTAGCGTACTTTGACAGCTCCACCAGGGGCGCTTCTGCCAAAATCTTCTGCTGGCCATCCATGGGCTCCATGCCTAAGATTCTACCCCGTTTTTTATTAAGGTCCCCCATGATATCACCCATGTATTCCTCAGGCACCATTATTTCAATGGAGTAGATAGGCTCTAATAGGACCGGATTGGCTTCCTTCATTCCCTTCTTAAAGGCCAGGGACGCAGCCATCCTAAAGGACATCTCATCCGAATCCACCGCATGGAAGGATCCGTCATGTAGGGTAAATCTTACCCCAGTAACTGGGTAGCCTGCTAGGACGCCCTCATTCATACATTCCCTCAGACCTTTTTCAACCGCAGGAATATATTGTCTTGGAACCACTCCACCAACTATTTTATCAACGAATTCAAATTCGGTCTCCCCATCCATGATGGGTTCAAAATCAATAAACACATGGCCGTACTGTCCTCTACCCCCCGATTGTTTTTTATGCTTTCCTTCTGCTGTAGATTTACCTCTTATGGTTTCCCTGTAGGGGATCTTTGGATCTTTAAGCAATACATCTACACCAAATTTATTGAGAAGGCGTTTGCTAATAATCTCAAGATGCATTTCTCCTAAGCCGGAGATCAAGGTTTCTTTGGTATCATTGTTTCGATACACTACAAAGGTAGGATCCTCCTCCATCAGCCTTTGTAGTCCTAATCCAATCTTATCCTCATCCCCCTTTGCCTTAGGTATGATCGCTTGGGATATGATTGGTTTGGGGAATTGGATGGATGGATAGATGACAGGATGATCGGGGTCACATAGGGTATCCCCTGTAACCGTGTGTTGTAATTTAGAAAAGGCACCGATATCTCCGGCGTTTAATTTCTCTACCTCTACCTGCTTCTTGCCCCTTAATATATACAGATGGCTTAATTTCTCCTTCTTCTCCTTGTTGGCATTATAGATCTCTCCATCTGCTGTCAATGTTCCGGAAACAACCTTGAACAGGGAAAGTTTACCTACATAGGGGTCCGCAATGGTTTTAAACACAATGGCTGAGAAGGGCTCGGAATCCTTATGGTGTCTCTCTATCTTCTCATTATTCTTGGGATTTTCACCCTCTGCCACCCTACCTTCCTCTGGTGAAGGTAGGTAGTTTATAACCACATTCATTAAAGTATCAATTCCTATGTTTTGTGTTGAGGATCCGCAAATAACAGGGATTAATTCCCCATCCAGTACACCCTTTTTCAATCCTTGCTTGATTTCCTCAGGGGTCAGCTCCTCCCCTTCAAAATATTTTTCCATCAATTCCTCGCTTGTTTGGGCAACTGCTTCAATAATCATCTCTCTATAGGGTTCTATTTCACTTTCCATACCACTTGGTATGTCAACTTCTACATAACCTTGACCCTTTTTTTCCCTTGCCTTCATATCAACGATATTGACCACACCCTTAAAATTCTCCGCCTCACCTATGGGGACTTCAAAGGGTACAACCACATTGCCTAAATGATCCCTTACTTGATCTAAGGTTTTTTTAAAGTTAGCATTTTCCCTATCCATTTTATTAATCATGATGACGCTGGGTACATTGTATTGTTTTACAAGGGAACAAGCCTTCTCTGTTCCGACTTCCACTCCTGAAACTGCATCTACCAGCACCAATGCACTATCCGATACTCTCATTGTTGCAATCATTTCCCCAACAAAATCAAAGTACCCAGGAACATCCAATACATTTATTTTGTGACCCTTATACTCTACTGGTATCAAAGATGTATTGATAGAAATATTTCTTTTTACCTCCTCAGGATCATAATCTGAAAGTGTTGAACCTTCCTCAACCTTTCCCATCCTGTCAATAAGCCCAGCATTAAAGGCTATGGCTTCTGCCAATGTCGTTTTACCGCAACCACCATGACCGATTATACAGATGTTTCTTAGATCTTTAGTTTGATAAACTTTCATATGTGCTTCCCCCAATCTAGAATAGATATTTAAAGAATATTAATATTATTCTATTTAAATGTATAAAATCCTTCTTTTTATATTATCCATTGCAAAGAATCCTTATTTTTCATTAAATCTTCGCTCATTCCATAGATAAACCTAACACTTTCTATTAGTTTATACCAAATGAGGGCTATAAATCCATATTTTGCATTATTTTTCCCATCCATAATTTTTGGCTAAAGCAATATATAGCCTTGGTTGACATTATTTGGAGCAGCCTATAAGATAAATTTATAGAACATTTATTAAAATTAAGGGGGCTATTATATGAAAGGGTATTTTAGAAATGAATTAAAGGATCTAGTGCCTTACAAGCCTGGTAAGCCGATTGCAGATGTACAGCGAGAATATGGTCTGAAGACGGTATATAAATTAGCATCCAATGAAAATCCAATGGGTTGTTCACCTAAGGTAAAGGAAGCCCTTATCAATGCAATGGATCAAATACATATCTATCCTGATGGTAATGCTACTCTTTTAAAAGAAAAGCTGTCAAGCTTTACCGGCTTTCCTGTTACTCGTATTTTGCCAAGTAGTGGACTAGACGAGATGATTGATCAGCTTGGAAAAACCTTCATTGATAAGGGTGACCAAGCCATTATGAGTGATGATTCCTTCGTGAGGTATATTGGTACCACAAAGATGATGGGTGGTATCCCTATTATTGTTCCTACCAAGGAAGATTTTAGCTTTGACCTGGATAGTATGTTAAAAGAGATTAATGAAAAAACCAAAATGATTTTTATATGTAATCCTAATAATCCAACCGGCACGATGATTCGAGAAGAGGATTTTATATCCTTTATGGAGCAGGTTCCCGAGAATATTATTGTCGTATATGACGAAGCCTATAGGGAATTTGTAACCCGTGAAGATTATCCCCATGATAGCTTGAAATTTCTAGATCGATATCCAAATATTATTATCATGAGAACCTTCTCCAAGGCATATGGTTTAGCCTCCCTTAGGGTGGGGTATACCTTGGCAAGTGAAGAAATTATAGAGAATATTAATAAGATTCGTCCTGCCTTTAATGTAAGTACTTTTGCACAGGTAGCAGCCATCGCTGCCTTAGACGATCAGGATTTTGTGAAGCAAGCCGTTGAAAATAATACATTGGGAAGGGAATATCTATGTAAGGAATTCGATAAAATGGGGCTGCCCTATGCCCAGTCCCAGACTAACCATATCTGGGTAGATGTTAAAAAGGATGCCCAAGAAGTTTTCATCAACCTTCAGAAAAAGGGAGTCATTATTCGTCCACAAAGGGATACCTTCATCAGAGTAAGTATTGGACTTCCGAAAGAGAATGAATACTTTATCCAATGCCTAAAAGAAGAGCTAGGGAAATAGTTCATCGGGAAATAGAATAAGGAGCTGGATAGAAATACGATTCAATAAAAACAGTCTTGGAAAAATAGACTGAGGTTGTTGTAAAAAATGTTGTTCTAAACAAACGAAACCCTTGAGAAATTGATTTATTCGCACATTAGGGGGCGACCACCATAGGTCGCCCATTTTATGCTTTCAGAAAGCGGTAAAATTCTATCTGAGCAAAAGTCAATTCTCAAGGATTTTTTAGTATTTAATAGTCTAAGTCTTAGAAATAAAACTATTTTAGGCAAAAAAATGGCTCCTCAGACTGGACTCGAACCAGTAACCTACCGGTTAACAGCCGGTTGCTCCA
>MTKW01003270.1_pt1 | contig 23314 bp, 20 predicted proteins | sample 1042761 | NCBI WGS metagenome assembly MTKW01 (sample SAMN06205366, study PRJNA360243) | anaerobic digester metagenome | biome: Wastewater treatment plant; feature: Anaerobic digester sludge; material: sludge; isolation source: anaerobic digester fed with sludge from wastewater treatment plant ...
ACATTCAGGTGATTGATTCAAAAGAACAAGTGATACAATCGAAGAGAGCTGAGCAGCAAGGAGCTGTTTTTCAATACCTTCGTCCCGGTGAATATTTCCTGCGTATGTTCATTGACGCCAATCAAAATGACAAATGGGACACAGGAGATTTAGAGCGAAGAATACAACCTGAAGAAGTGATATATTTTTCTAAAAAACTCTCATTAAGAGCCAATTGGGAATTGGAAGAAACCTGGAACCATACAGATCCAAGTTTTTATAATAAAAAACCGGAAGAGCTGATTAAAACGACTAAGAAAAGGTAAAAGGGACAAGGAGGAATCAAACAATCTTATCCGGATTTTTGGATAAAAAATCTTTCCAGCTTTTATAAGTTTGTATAGAAATGGGTTTACCCATTTGCAGAAAATGGCAATAAGCCGCTGCCAAACCATCGGTGGCATCCAAATGTGGAAGCATTTGCTCGGGACTGATGTTGAGATAGCGCCGTAGTAAATCGGCGACTTGCTCCTTGGAAGCATTGCCGTTACCGGTAATTGCCATTTTGATTTTTAGGGGAGCATATTCGGTAATGGGTATTTTTCTGTAAAGTGCTGCAGACATGGCAACTCCTTGGGCACGACCCAATTTCAGCATCGACTGCACATTCTTTCCATAGAAAGGAGCTTCAATGGCCATTTCGTCGGGTAGAAATTCATCAATCAGTGATAGCGTACGATTGAAAATACGAGCCAGTTTTTCATAATGATTGGGAAGCTTTCTCAAATCCAACACCCCCATGGCGAGCATCGAAGACTGGTTGTCCCGAACCTTCAGCAAGCCATATCCCATGATGGTTGTACCCGGATCAATTCCTAAAATTATCTTGTTGTTTTGTGTACCCATTGAATTAATTTTCACAAAAGTAAGCAAAATTCACAAAACTTGCTTATCTTTGCATCGCAATTTTGCACTAACAGGGGGTTTAGCTCATCTGGCTAGAGCGCAACACTGGCAGTGTTGAGGTGACCGGTTCGAGTCCGGTAATCTCCACCAACAAAAAAAGACTGCTTCAACACGAAACAGTCTTTTTTGTTTTTATTCTTCCAACCTTTTTGCTCTCCCTCTTGGACTTGAACCAAGGACCCTCTGATTAACAGTCAGATGCTCTAACCAACTGAGCTAAGGAAGAATTTACCGCATTTTTTTAATGCACTGCAAAAGTAATAGGTTTTTCTGAATTATGCAATATCTTTGTGAAAAATTATAATTTAAAAAATCGTTTAGCATTATGAAGAAAGTTCTGGGGATGGGTAATGCGTTGACAGATATACTATTACAAATTGATGATGGTGTATTGGAAAAACTGAATCTGCGGAAAGGCAGCATGCAATTGATAAATTCCGGAAAAATTGATGAATTGTGTACCCTGCTTGATTTTTCAAAAGCGGTAAAAGCTACAGGTGGATCAGCATCAAATACTGTATATGGTATTGCCAAATTAGGTGGTGAGGCCGGGTTCTTCGGCAAAATAGGAGAGGATGATACCGGTGATTTTTTTCTTGACGATACTAAAAACAATGGGGTAATTCCTTATCTGATTGTGGACAAACAGCAGTCAGGTAGCAGTACGGTACTGGTTTCCAAGGATGGTGAACGCACCATGTGTACCTTTTTGGGAGCAGCCGGTGAGTTGGAAGCTGCTGATTTGTCAACTGCTCCGTTTGAAAATTACGATATCTTGCATATTGAAGGTTTTTTGGTGCAGAATCATGCATTGATACTGCGGGCCGTTCAAATGGCAAAAGCGGCCGGAATGCTGGTGTCCATAGATCTGGCAAGTTTTAACGTGATAGAGGAGCATTTTGAGTTTTTGAATTCCCTGGTCACCAAGTATGTGGACATCGTGTTTGTTAACGAAGATGAAGCCCGCGCTTTTACAGGTAAAAAACCGAAAGATGCTTTAATTGCATTATCGCAACAAGTTGATATCGCCATAGTAAAAACCGGAAAAAAAGGATCAATGATCGCTTCCAAAGGTGTTCAATATAGCGTTAAGGCATATAAAGCCGATTGTATAGACACTACCGGAGCAGGAGATTTATACGCAGCAGGCTTTTTATACGGTTTGGCGCGAGATCTTCCCCTGCCTGTTTGCGGACAAATCGGGTCATGGATATCATCACGAATAGTACAGGTGATAGGAGCCAAAATGCCGGATGAATTATGGGAAGAAATTCATGTAAAAGTCAACCAAATTATTGCCGAGTCGTGATTTTTTTGTACTTTTAATCCCGCAAAAAGAATTCGAACAGTTATAAATAATTCATTATTTATGAGGCTGTCTCAAAAGTAAATATTCAAGCGAAAAACCGTAAGGTGTCTTAGAAGTATCTAAATGCAAGGCACTGAGATTGAGGGCGAAGGGCATACTGAAGTATGTGACTGAGCCCGAATATCGAAAGTAACGCAGCAGTTGGGCACTTATGAGACACCGTCCATTATTAATTTATTTTCATGAAACAATATCTAGATTTACTAAGTCGCGTGTTGAAAGAGGGTGTAAGCAAGGAAGACCGTACCGGAACGGGAACCATTTCGATATTCGGTCATCAGATGCGTTTTGACCTTTCTGAAGGATTTCCATGCCTGACCACCAAAAAACTTCATTTAAGATCCATCATTCATGAGTTGTTGTGGTTTTTAAAAGGTGATACCAATGTGAAATATCTGCAGGAAAATGGCGTGAGGATTTGGAATGAATGGGCGGACGAAAATGGTGATTTAGGACATATCTATGGCTATCAATGGCGTTCGTGGCCCGATTATCAAGGAGGACATATAGACCAAATTACAGAAGTTGTCAATTTAATTAAAAATGATCCGGATTCCAGGCGGATGATTGTAAATTCGTGGAATGTAGCCGATTTGCCCAATATGAATTTACCACCCTGCCATACTTTCTTTCAGTTCTACGTGGTAAATGGCAAATTAAGCCTGCAATTGTACCAGCGCAGTGCAGATATCTTTTTGGGTGTTCCCTTTAATATTGCATCTTATGCCTTGTTGTTACAGATGATGGCACAGGTAACCGGTTTGGTTCCCGGCGATTTTGTACATACATTTGGTGATGCGCATATCTACAATAATCATATCGACCAGGTCAAGTTGCAGCTGACACGTGTACCGAAACCGCTTCCTACCATGAAGATCAATCCTGATGTAAAAGATATTTTCGACTTCAAATATGAAGATTTTGAGTTGATCAACTACGTGGCAGATCCTCATATCAAAGGAGAGGTATCGGTGTAGTCATTGATTTTAGCACCTCCCCCAACGACCTCCGAAAAAATATCGGAAGTATTGCAGCTATCGGGTAATATGAGACACTGCTGAGGTCTTTTACAAATAATAATTTTTTTAATAGGGGCAAAAGCGGATAATCATATATCGCTTTTACTACACACCTGACATCATGAAAAAAATCAAGATATCACTCTTCCCTTTCCTGGCTGTTGCAATAATCCATCTGACCGGTATGTTCATTGACTCCCGGACAGTAGAAATGATAACCAAACCGCTGCTTGTAGGGAGTTTGTTATTTTATTTCCTGATTGAAACCAAAGGTCAACGCCCAAATATCAGGTTGTGGATGGTTTTGGCTATGGCTTTCTGCATTCTTGGCGATACATTGCTGATGTTTAATCGGGGCGATGAGTTTTTCTTTGTGTCGGGTTTAGCTGCCTTCCTGACAGGTCACATATTCTACATTTTTGCCTTCCGAATAATTCAAAAGAAAAATCAGGTCGGTTTTCATCCGTTAAGATCACTGGTTGTGTTGGCATATATGGTGGTAATTTTATGGTTACTTTTACCTGCTGCAAATGAATTAAAAGTGCCTGTTGTGTTTTATGCTACCGTCATTTCAATGATGTTGATTTTTGCCGTTCAGCTAACTAAAATCGGAAAATTTGGATGGATAATTGCCATTGGAGCACTTCTTTTTGTCATTTCAGATTCGGCTATCGCCATCAATAAATTTTATACTCCAATTCCAAAAAACAGATGGATAGTGATGCTTACATACATTGTTGCTCAATATTTTATTGTTAGGGGAGTTGTAGGATATATTCAGAGCACATCGAAAAATTCTGAGTTGTAATAAATGGTAACTACTTACTCCTTCTGTAACGGATTACATTAAGTTGGCAATTCCTTACCCCCCCCTTATTAACTACGACTTTACACCCGGATTAGACTGTCTCTTGAACCTTATGGTTTTTTGCTTGAATATTTACTTTTGAGACAACCCCTGCATGCTCCTTTCTCCTCTCTCCTTCTGCATTTATCTTTGTCTTTATTCTTTATTCTTTATTCTTTGTTCTTTGTTCTTTTTAAATAAGTCAGGATCCGGTGCAAAATTTTATCATATAATTTTGAATTGACTAAATGTAGTCGTACATTTGTAGTTGCAAAATTAAAAAACAACTTTATGAAGTTGATGCGATTGTAGTCAGTATCGCATCAGCTTTTAATCTTACTAACTGTTCACATGGACAACAAGTTAAAAGTTTCTATTGTTGCCGCTCTTGCAGATGATTATGCAATCGGTTATAAGGGAAAACTTCCCTGGAATTTGCCGGCTGATATGAAGCATTTCAAAGCGTTGACAACCGGTGGTACGGTGATTATGGGTAAAAGAACTTTTGAAAGTCTTCCAAACGGTCCCCTGCCTAATCGAACCAATATCGTGCTTTCCAGTATGATTTCGGAAGGAGTCAATGAAGGTTACTTTGAGGCAAATTCTTTAGAAGATGCTTTGGAATTATGCTCAAATGCTAAAGAAGTGTTTGTAATCGGTGGTTCGGCTGTTTATAAGCAAAGTGCCGATATTGCCGATACAATGTACCTGACCTGGGTGCATGGAAAATTCAAAGCAGACACTTATTTTCCTGAGATTGATTTCAATGTTTGGAAGGAAGTATCACGCACGGATCATCCCGCAGATGAGAAGAATGAGTATCCTCACAGTTTTGTGGTGTATGAAAGAATTAAGTGAATGATGCTTTAAAAAATCTTGCAAAGCCTTTTTCTGTAAAGAAGAAGGCTTTGCTGTTTTTTTTGAAGAAAAATGCTTTGTTCTCTTACAAAATGCTTATCTTTGCGGGAAATTTCAAACAATGCGTTAAAATTATTCTATGAGTTATTTGATTAAGCCGCCTCATTATACTCCCATCCTCAATCTTCAGCAAACTGAAGTTGGAATTACAAAAATAAAGGATTTTTTTCAGGCAAATTTATCAGCTGAACTGCGTTTGAGACGTGTCACAGCTCCTTTGTTCGTATTACGAGGCATGGGCTTGAATGATGATTTGACCGGTGTAGAGCGTCCCGTGAGTTTTCTCATCAAAGACATGGATGATGCCAAGGCAGAAGTGGTGCATTCCCTGGCTAAGTGGAAAAGAGTCACTTTGGCTGATTATGAAATTGAAAACGGATACGGTATTTATACGGATATGAATGCCATTCGTTCGGACGAAGAACTGGGCAATTTACATTCTTTATATGTCGATCAGTGGGATTGGGAGCGGGTTATGTCACCAGAAGAACGTAATATTGATTTTTTAAAGAAAATCGTCAAGCGCATCTATAACACCATACTTCGTACTGAATATTTGGTTTCGGAGAGTTTTCCGAAAATACGCCCTATTCTTCCCGAAAAAATTCACTTTATCCATGCAGAAGAATTGCGCCTCATGTATCCCGACCTTTCGCCGAAAGAACGGGAACATCGAATTGCCAAAAAATATGGGGCTGTTTTTATCATCGGTATAGGTGCCAAATTGGGTAATGGAGAAAAACACGATGGACGTGCGCCGGACTACGATGATTGGACAAGTGAGGGCGAAAATGGTTTGCTGGGCCTCAACGGAGATATTTTGTTGTGGAATCCTATTTTAAATATGGCGGTTGAAATTTCTTCCATGGGCATCCGGGTTGATAAAGAGGCCTTGATGCGGCAATTGGAACTGACCGGACAAACAGAACGATTGAAGTTGTATTTCCACAAACGCCTGATGGAGGGTGGCTTGCCCCTTTCCATTGGAGGAGGAATCGGACAGTCCCGCCTGTGTATGTTCTTCCTTAGAAAAGCACATATAGGTGAAATCCAGGCAAGTATATGGCCCTGTGAAATGCGAAAAGCTTGTGATGAAGCCGGAATTTACCTGATCTGATTTTTGCCGTTTTTTACCTTTGCTTTTTCACATATTTATCGTAATTTCGTCAAAAATTAATTTCCAATGAATATTGATTTCAGTAAACTAGACGGATTGGTGCCGGCTATCATCCAGGATGCACAAACATCCAGGGTGCTGATGCTTGGATTTATGAACGAAGAGGCATATCAAAAAACCCTGAAAACCGGGAAAGTTACCTTTTACAGCCGCACGAAAAAACGTTTGTGGACAAAAGGGGAGGAGAGTGGTAATTTTTTACATTTGGTTTCAATATTAACCGATTGTGATAACGATACGCTGCTGATCAAAGTCAACCCGACCGGTCCTGTTTGTCATAAGGGCACCGATACCTGCTGGTCAGAATCTAATCAGGGAGATATTTTCTTTTTAGATTATTTGCAAAAGTTTATCCAACAGCGTTTTAAAGAAATGCCGGAAGGATCTTATACCACTTCTCTGTTTCAAAAAGGTGTCAACAGAATGGCACAAAAACTTGGTGAAGAAGCTGTTGAAACTGTCATTGAGGCCACCAACGGCACTGATGAGATGTTTTTATACGAAGCTTCCGACTTGCTCTATCACTTGATTGTTTTGCTTACTTCCAAAGGATATTCTTTGGATGATTTGGGAAAAGAATTGAAAAAGAGACACAAATGAAAAAAAAGAGATTGATTAAATACGAAAACGTCGATCTATGTCAGCAGGAACTGACCATCCTGCGGGATATTTCATTGGAATTTTATGCAGGGGAATTTACATATCTCCTGGGAAAAGTAGGCAGTGGAAAAAGTACCTTTTTGAAGTCTTTGTATAAGGAAGTTCAGATAGCCAAAGGGGAGGCAGAAGTGCTCTCCTATGATTTGGTAAATATGAAAAACAGCCAGATACCTTTTTTAAGAAGAAAAATAGGCATCGTTTTTCAAGATTTTCAATTGCTGATTGACAGGACTGTCAATGAGAATCTGGAATTTGTGTTGCGGGCAACCGGGTGGACGAACGAAGAAGCCATCAATGAGCAAATTCAACTTGTCCTGACTCAGGTTGGAATTCCGAATAAAGGCTATAAACGACCGCATCAATTATCCGGAGGCGAGCAACAGCGTGTCGGCATTGCAAGGGCTTTACTCAACTCTCCTGAAATCATTCTGGCAGACGAGCCGACCGGACACTTAGACCCAGCTACGGGAAGTGATTTGATGGAGCTGTTGTACGGCATCCGCCTGTCCGGCACCACCGTCATCGTTGCCACACACAATTACAGTTGGATTGATATGTATCCGGGCAGGGTCATCCTTGTGGAGGATGAAAGGTTGACAGATTATCAGGATGCTACTTTGTCGTAACAGGTCTTACCGGCTTTTAAACGTATAACCTACAGCTACTCCTCCAAATGGCATATGTATTACTTGCTCTAATTTTACCTCACCGTTTCCGGTTTCTTGTTCCATCCAAAACAAAAATAAAGGTGTGACAGCAGCTTTAAGGAAAAAGCCTCCATTGTCTTTTTGATAGCGATAGCCTATTCTGAAGGGAAGCACCCAATCAAATATACCCATATTTACAAAATATGTTGCTCCCGTACCCAATTCAAGATGGTGTTTTAACCCGGAAAACCTGTATAAATAGCTGACTTCGGGTGCAAAAGAGAAAATGAAATCATCAAAATTAAGTCTGCCATTACCATCTGATTCCGGAAAACAACCGAATCCGCATTTAAAAGACAATTTATGTTTTTCCTGTAATTTCAGTGTATAATCATATCCTACGCTATAGAATAATGCATTTCCCAACGCTTCTGCATATACCGTGTGCAGGCCTCGTTGCTGTTTGTCAGGACTTTTTTGCGCAAAGCAGTTATTAGTCATCAACAATATGAATGACAGACAAAGGATAGTTGATAAAAGTTTTTTCATGGTCAAAAACTATTTGATACATTCAAGTGCTTTTCAAGTTTACTTTTATGTAAAGTATTTATATACAAAATTAATATGCCACAATTTATGAGTTTTCTTTATCGACTTTTGAACGTATAACCCACGGCTACTCCAAACCATGGCATAAACGACGACAAGTTCCACCAAATAAAAGGTGTGGCGGCAGCTTTAAAGAAAAGATCTCCATCATCTTTTTGAAAACGATACCCAATTCTAAAGGGAGTTAACCAATCGGCCCTATAGAACCCTCCTTTACTACTCCAGAAATTCGCATTACATGTTGTCCCCACGCCCAGTTCAAGATGGTGCTCTTTTCCATATAAATAGCTGATTTCAGTTGCAATGGGAAAATCGAAAAAATTGAAAAAATTATCTAAATCCGGTACATAACCAAATCCGCAATTGAAAGACAATTTGTGTTTTTCTCGCAATTTCAGTGCATAATCATATCCTATGGTATATCCCTCAAAAGCATTTCCATATACCTCTACATATACTGTGTGCAGTCCTTTTACTTCGAAAGTATTGTCTTGTGCAAAGCAGTTTTTGTTCATCAATATGGATGACAGACAAAGAATAATTAAAAAATATTTTTTCATGGTTGGAATTATTAGATTTTTATCTAAACTGTTTGATGAGGTTTTTGCACAAAGCGTTACACATAATCTTGAATACGGGAATACCCTGGATTAGTGAAATTATAAATTTTTCTATTAATAATTCCGCTTTAATGCTCTTCTTCCATACCAGAACACTACGCTGTTTTATTAATTCTTAATGAACAACTTCAAAAAACTTTTGCTCGTCTTCAACTTTTTTAAGGTCCTCTCGTAATGATTCGTTGTCTTTTGCCTTGTTGTTTTTGATACTTGATTTTAAATAGGTTCCTGAACCTTTCGCAGGAGCATCAGAGTATAAGAGTTCCAAATTTGGTTTTACCGAGTGCAAAATCAACGTATCGGGAGTTGCTGTATTTATCCCGTCATAATCTAATTTTGCAATTATCTTTATTTCTCCCGGATTGGTGGTGGTTCTAACTAATAATGGAGCCGTACCACACTCAACCGGGCATGGATTGGCACCAATCGTTTCATCACCAACAATTTCTCCCTCACCTTCAACATAAAATGCAATTTTCTCCATGGCTAATTGACGTAAATTTCCTCTTTCGTCTGTGATGGATGCTTTGATAACGATGATATCACTTCCGTTCGCTTCCGGTGTAATTCCGTAATTGTCAACAGATAATTTGATTTTATCTGATCGTTTGGAAGGCATTTGTGTGTGTGATACCACAACATTTCCGTCAATAATCCCTTCAGCTGTAAAAAATGCCCTCTCCTCTTGTTTACTTCGGTGTAGTGCTCTTACCGAAACAAAGCTGAACACATTTTCGAAAACCACCGGCTCGTTAGGAATTCCCGGATTTCCCTTAACTACCGGTTTCACAATCGTATCTAATTTAAAGCGACTTGCCGGCGGTTGATTCAGACTAAAAGCATCGGCTGTTTGAATTGTAGTTTTTTGGTTGTCACGTGTATAAATTAGCCTCACACTGTCACAGTTTGAGTACACAGTAACATCTTCCGGAGAAAATGGGGACATTGCATTTGCGATATAGATAAACGGACCGCTTTCAGCAATTGGCAGTTTTAAAGCCGGATCTCGCTGACTGGTAAACATTGCGTACGAATATTTCGGTTGTCGGAATACATCCATAATTCCTCCATAGAAGGGGTCGGGATGGTAACCACGTTGATGATCAAAAGAATGCCATAAGGTACCGCCAATATGTGACTTGTGAGCCTTATGTAGCTGGTCGATGGTGAGAGAACCTTCGTAGTCTTTTTTTGCATAGTGTTTTGCCTGATGAATCAGTCCATGTTCACCCCAGCTACGAGACACCCTGCTATATGAATTATGAGAATACCAATCATCCACACAATCGCCAAATTCTCTTGTAAAGCAACACTTCCCTAAATCTTCATAGAATTTAGCTTGTTTCGGGGCACAGTAAATAATATCATAATATTTACTACCTCTACTTTGTTCATCTATTGCCGCATAACAACCTGGAAATGGATATTCTTCGTGAACGGCATCATAAGCTTTTTTTGCAAATGTTTCGGGGAACCTTGTTTCATTTAATATCGGCTCCCAAAAAATTACCGATGGATGATTTCTATCCCTGCGGATCATATTCCTAATATCAGAAATTGCTCTTTCTTCAAAAATGGGATCATTATTCCAAAACTGCCATCCGGGAGTAGCTACAATCACAAACATTCCTAACTTATCGCAAGCGTCCATGAAGGCGGGATCTTGTGGATAGTGGGCACTTCTGATAATGCGCATTCCTGTATTACGCAACTTCAATACATCGCCATAATGAAGATTGTTGGTCATGGCATTCCCTATATAACCAAAATCCTGATGTCGATTTGCTCCAAGCAATTTCTCTTCGAAAAGTACCCCGTTTATATACAGTCCCTCAAGCGGTATAAACTCTATGGAACGAATACCTATGCGTGTTACGATGCCGTCAACAGATTTATTGTTGATTGATACTTCTGTCACGAGATTGTATAAATTTGGTGCATCCGGGTGCCAGAGTTTTGGTTGTTTTATACGTATAATTTGATCGGTTGTTTTGCTTTCTCCCGGTTTTAGTATAATGTTTTTTGTGTCTGAAGTTGTTGTTTTACCGCTTTCATCTATTAAGCTATTCTTCAAAGAAATCCTTCTGTTTTCGTTTTCTTCATTTTTAATATGGGTGGAAATACGAACAGTAGCTTCTTTATCTGAAACATTTTCATATGAAACAAATATACCTCCGCCTGCCTGGGTGTTGACATAATTGGGATCGGTAATATAAACCATTGGAGTTGTGTAAAGCCAACAATCTCTGTAGATTCCTCCAAAATAACAGAAGTCCATGGTTTCCTGAGTTTTGCCGGGTGGAAATGAAGTGTCGTTACTGTTATCTGCACACACGGCAATGATATTCTTTTCATCAAGTTTTACACCTGCCTCTGAAAGATCGATTATAATGGGTAAAAAACCACCAAAATGTTCTTTGATCAATGTTCCATTCAGGTAGATTTTACTCTTACCCATGATGGCTTCAAAATGAATCCAAATTTTTTGCCCCAAATAAGAATCATCCAGTTCAAAGCGTTTTCTATACCAAACGACACCTTGATAATTTCTCCCTCCACTTGCATTTGAAGGAAGTAATTCGACAGTATGCGGGGTAGAAATCACATCCCATTTACTGTCGTCAAAGTCAGTTGACATCGCATTTTTCACATCGCCTCTATAATATTTCCAACCCACATTAAAATTAACTACTTTTCGATAATTCTTTTCGTGATTATAAAATCCTGCAGTGGAATACTGAAAATCATTGCCATACAAAAGAGAGGTAATGCTTACTAAAAATAAAAAATTGTACAGTACGAATTTTCTTTTCATATTGAATCAGGAGTAAAAAATGTTTTTAATAATATATTTAAACAACATTTATTGGGATTATCTGTCAGGAAATACAAATCGATTAATTGACCGTATTGTTTTCTGTCATGATTGCATGAATGTCTTTATATGACGCACAACACGCCTTATTGACATATTATCAGTGACAGCTTTTTGTAAAATTCTTCTGAATCTCCTCTATTTGGGAGCCACGTGTCATCATGGTTTTACACCTTCTATAAGGTAGAAAACTCAATTTTTTTGATAATAATAAAAAAAACAATCAATAAGCCCGGGCAATAACTACCCTTTGTGCAGAGGGTTTTCCTGTTACCATGCACACACCCGGTGTCTTGTCACCCTCGATGGGAATGCAGCGGATGGTTGCCTTGGTATCTTCTTTAATCTTTTCTTCTGTTTCGGGTGTGCCATCCCAATGGCAAAGTAAAAATCCACCTTTTTCTATCTCTACCTTAAATTCATCGTATGAATCAACCTTACGGGTAGAGGCTTGTTGGAAATCCAATGCCTTTTGATAGATATTTTGTTGGATTTCTTCCAGCAAGGCTGCTACGTGATTTTCAATACCTTCAACGGAAACTGTTTCTTTGGTCAGGGTATCGCGACGGGCAACTTCAATGGTAGCGTTTTCCAAGTCACGTCCACCCATAGCCAAACGCACAGGGACTCCCTTCAATTCGTATTCGGCAAACTTCCATCCTGGTTTTTTCGAATCATTATCATCGTATTTTACGCTGATGCCTAATGCTTTGAGTTTTTTGATAACGGCATTCACTTTTTCAGTGATGGCGGCCAATTGTTCGTTGTTTCTGTAAATAGGAACGATAACTACCTGATAAGGAGCTAATTGAGGTGGTAATACCAAACCGTTGTCATCGGAGTGGGTCATGATCAAAGCACCCATCAGTCGCGTAGAAACACCCCAGGAGCTTGCCCATACATAATCCAACTGATTGGATTTATCCAGGAAAGTAACGTCGAAAGCTTTGGCAAAATTTTGTCCAAGGAAGTGCGAAGTACCTGCTTGCAAAGCTTTGCCATCCTGCATCAAAGCTTCGATGCAGAAAGTTTCCAATGCGCCGGCAAAGCGTTCACTGGCAGTTTTTACTCCCTTTACTACCGGCATTGCCATGAAATTTTCAGCAAAATCGGCATATACATGCATCATCTTAATTGACTCTTCCATGGCTTCTTCAGCAGTAGCATGTGCTGTATGTCCTTCTTGCCAGAGGAATTCGGCAGTTCTCAAAAATAAACGGGTACGCATTTCCCAGCGCACCACATTGGCCCATTGGTTGATCAAGATGGGTAAGTCCCGGTAAGATTGGATCCAGTTTTTATAGGTATTCCAAATGATGGTTTCGGAAGTGGGACGAACAACTAATTCTTCTTCTAATTTTGCTTCGGGATCAACCACCAATCCGCTGCCGTCCTTGCTGTTTTTCAGGCGGTAATGTGTTACGACAGCACATTCCTTAGCAAAACCTTCCACATGGTCTGCTTCCTTGCTTAAAAATGACTTGGGGATAAAAAGCGGAAAATAAGCATTCACATGCCCCGTTTCTTTAAACATGCGATCCAATTCAGCCTGCATCTTTTCCCAAATGGCATAGCCGTAAGGTTTGATGACCATGCATCCCCTGACGGCAGAGTTTTCAGCCAAATCAGCTTTAATTACCAGGTCGTTGTACCATTGTGAATAATTTTCATTTCTTGAAGTTAGTTCCTTTAATTCTTTTGCCATGAATTCAAGCTATCTTAAATAATTTTGTTTAGTATTTTTCTAAAAAACTGTGCAAATATAGCTAAAATCAATGAATATTGAATGCTGTTTTAATGGCATCCGTCATGTCTGTTTTTTCCCAGGTGAACAGTTCCACTTCTTTGACTATGGTTCTTCCGGAGCTCCCCCTGAAAGTTTTGGTAACTGTGCGGGGTGTTCTGCCCATATGTCCATATGCAGCGGTTTCCAAATAAATAGGATTGCGTAATTTTAGTCTGTCTTCTATGGCTTTCGGACGCATATCGAATAATTCGCTGATTTTTTTAGCAATCTGAGCATCAGTCAGCTTTACCTTGGCTGTTCCGTAAGTGTTGACGTACAAATTCATGGGTTTGGCAACTCCGATGGCATAAGCCACCTGCACCAATATTTCTTCGGCAACACCTGCAGCTACCATGTTTTTGGCAATGTGACGAGCGGCATAAGCAGCCGATCTGTCCACTTTTGAAGGGTCTTTACCTGAAAAGGCTCCGCCACCGTGGGCACCTTTTCCGCCATAAGTATCCACTATAATTTTACGACCTGTTAAGCCGGAGTCGCCGTGCGGACCGCCAATTACGAATTTTCCGGTAGGATTGACATGCAGGATATAATCATCCTGAATCAAATCGTCAAAGCGAGGTGACAAAGCCTTAACCCGCGGTATCAAAATATTTTTGACATCCTCACGAATTTTGTTGAGCATAATCTGATCTGCCTGCTTCTGTGTGGTATTGGCATCAGCCTGTATAAATTCATCGTGCTGGGTTGAAACGACAATGGTATGCACACGTTTAGGCTTATTATTATCGTCATATTCAATTGTAACTTGCGACTTGGAATCCGGACGAAGATAAGTCATCACTTTGCCTTCTTTGCGGATGGCAGCCAACTCTTTGACTAAGGCATGCGATAAATCGAGCGCAAAAGGAATCAACATGTCGGTTTCATTACAAGCGTAGCCAAACATCATTCCCTGGTCGCCCGCACCCTGTTCGTTCGGGTCGTCACGCTCCACACCGCGGTTGATGTCAGCAGATTGCTCATGAATGGAAGATAAAATACCGCAAGAATCTCCATCGAATTTATATTCACTTTTGGTATAGCCTATATCATTGATTACCTTACGCACAACTGATTGAAAATCCACGTAAGCCGATGTTTTGATTTCACCGGCTATAATCACCTGCCCGGTTGTTACCAAAGTTTCGCAGGCCACTTTTGATTCGGGGTCTTGAGCCAGCAAATTGTCTAAAATTGCATCCGATATCTGATCCGATACTTTGTCCGGATGTCCTTCTGAAACAGATTCAGATGAAAATAAATAAGCCATAATATTTTTATATTAAAGATGTTAAAATTAATGTTCAATACCACTGCACATACATCAGTTTATAATACTGAAAACATGTGCGCATTATGCTTTGTCAACAATTATCAAAAAGGAGATTTGGAAATTGAAACGAGAAGAAAAAAGGCGGGAATATGTCTTTTAGCATTTTTTTCTGTGGTTGCAAGCAATCCAAATNNCGAATATTTCAATTCTCTTCTTCATTTTTTTGTCTTGATACAAAAAAACGAAGCAAAAAAAAATCAAGACTGTGCCTGCTTCGCTCAAAAAATTAGCGCTCGAACAGCTAAATCGTCCAAACTCGCAACTTCGTTGCTCAAACAAGGACGATTCTTTACGCTGTTCTTACTTATTTTTTGGCTCACCAGGCAAGGTCGGTTGCGTTGTGCAACATTTTCCCGAAATTCGCGTAAGTCAGCTCAATCCGCATCATTCTTGTGCTATTCTTTTGAAGTCGCGATTTGAACTTCGTAGAAGTTCCACGTGCATAACCCCCAATTTCAATTGGGAGCAGCCGAACTCAAGATCACTCAAACGCTGTAGGCGTTTAACAATTTAAGTTTAGGGAAACTCTTACAGAGTTTTATAACCATTTTCGACCTTTTCACCCCGGATGAATCCGGGGGTTATTCACGTGTCTGTCCTACGGACAAATCTACGTGGAAACTTCAGATTTTGTTAATTGCTTAATATCCTAATAACGATCTCAAATACCATTGCGCCCTGTAAGGGTAATATTTTTTATCAATCCCCTTCCGAAATTTGAATTTATCAAAATAGTTTTTTTCAAGAAAAAACTGTAAATTTGCGGGAAATATTTAATCACTAATTCGTTATGAACAAAAAGATTCTTGTTATCTGTACAGCAGCCGTTATCGGCATATCCATGATTTCGTGTAAATCCAAGCAATTGGTGACTGAAATTTCCAGTGCTCACGAACCCGCTACTGTGGAAGCTTCTGTAGTTGAACCTGCTACTGCCACAACTCCTGCTACAACTCCTGCTGAGCGGGAGGTTACCCGTTCCGAAGCATTTAAATTAGCTGCCGGTGAAACCAACAGTGCTGCCATGAGTAAGAAATATCATGTGCAGGTAGGTGCATTCATTGTTCACGAAAATGCCAGGAATTTGCGTGCCAGGCTTGTGAATGAAGGGAATGATGCCCTGGTTGTGGAAAATGACAGAGGTATGCTGAGGGTTATCATTGCTTCTTACAATACCTATCAGGAAGCAAGAGCAAAGATCAATCAGATCAGGGACACCTATCCCGATGCCTGGGTTCTTGTACAATCTAAATAGTGAATGAACTGATTTACATCATCATAGCGCTGCTGGCAGCAAGTGTTGGCAGCGTTATGTTGAGCGGGAGCTTGTTGGTGTTAAACCAAAAATGGCTGGAAAAACTTTCCGGCTATTTGTTGTGTTTGGCAGGAGGTACCCTTATTGGCTCAGCTTTAATGGGATTGATTCCTGAATCTATGGAAATATTGCCTGTTAGAGAAGTGTTGATTTGGGTGTTGTTTGGTATTTTATTCTTCTTTTTATTAGAAAAGTTTATCCTTTGGCGCATGTGTCGTGATGACAATTGCAAACGACAGATACATACCGCCGGACCCATGATCATCATTGGAGATGCTGTTCACAATGCCATTGACGGAGTAGTGATAGCTACATCCTTTATGACTTCTGTAGAGTTGGGGATTTTCGTTACTGTTTCGGTTGTATTGCACGAAATACCTCAAGAGTTAGGTGACTTTGGTATCCTCATCAAGAGCGGTTATTCCAAAAAACAGGCATTGTTCTATAATCTGTTGTCGGCGTCCAGTGCCATTGTGGCTGGTACAGTTACCTATTTTCTGCTTGATTTCATGGAAGAAATAGTTCCCTACGCATTGGCTGTTGCCGCTGCAAGTTTCTTGTATATCGCACTGGCAGATTTGATTCCTGAAATGCATAAAGAAACCAAAGCAAAAGAATCTATCTTGCAATTTTTATTGATATTGGTGGGGGTTGGTGTTATCTTTTTGTCCGCTGCAAGTCATGGACACGTACATTAATATCACACCAAATTACAATATTAAATCATCTCCTCAATATCCCACACGAAAGCCCTTAGTCCCATCAGTTTTGATGTTTCATCAAGGGCTTTTAAGTCTTTTAGAATCGGTTTTACCTTTGCTTTTTCCACTATGGTGATGATAGCAGAGTTCAGCGAAGGCCAGGCGTGCGTACCCAAGTGGGGAATACCTGTATTTGATCCTCTGCCTTGTACGCGATCCCAGCCCGTGAATCCCCGGATGTTATGAGACCTGAGGATTCCCATTACCTGGTCGTAATATGCCTGATCGAATGCTATAAAGATTGATTTCATTTTTTAAAAGTAGTTAGTAGTTGGTAGCTAGTAGCTGTGAAGTTAAAGAAGTTAAAGAAGTTAGAGAAGTTAACGGGTTCCGTGTTCCGAGTTCCGCGGTCGCAGGTTCTTCGTTCTTCGTTTTTAGTTTTTAGTTTGTCTTTATTCTTTTGTCTTTGTTCTTTGTTCTAGTTTATCGTTCTTCGTTGTTAGTTGTTTTCTTAGTTTTCTGCGCTGTCTCTTCACCCCATTTTTAGCAAATGAAGCATAGACAGTTGGAACAATGACCAAAGTGAATATAGTAGAGATGGTTAGACCACCGATAACAGTGACTGCCATGGGTTTCCACATTTCCGAACCCTCAGATGTTGATATTGCCAACGGAGTCATACCCAAGATGGTAGTAATGGTAGTCATCAATACCGGACGTAAACGGGATTTTCCTCCGTTAATTACTGCCTGTATAATGCCCATACCACGACCGCGATTCAGGTTGATGTAGTCCACCAACACAATTCCGTTCTTCACTACAATACCGGCCAGCATGATAACTCCGATAAAGGACATCATGTTAAAATTAGTATTTGTAATCAGAAGTGCTATGATTACTCCCGATACGGCAAAGGGCACGGAGAACATGATGATGAAAGGGTAGGTGAGTGACTCAAATTGTGATGCCATCACGATGAAGACCAGTAACAAAATTAACAACAACAGAGTAGTTAAGTCTGCAAATGATTCTTGTTGGTCAAGGTATGAACCTCCAATCTGCGTGTAAATATTAGAGGGCAGATTTAATTCATCTACGCTCTTATTGATAGCTGCTACAGCTTTGTCCATGGTTGTCCCGGAAATAGTGGAAGAAACTGTGATCAACCTTTGTCTGTTACGGCGCTCAATGGTGGGTGGTGAAAACTCTTCAACCACCTTACCCACATCTTTAATCCTTACTGACTGTCCTTGATTGTTGTAGATCAGAATATTTTCTATCGCTTCAATGGATTGTCTGAACTCAGGTGCATAGGCAACGCGTATATCGTATTCTTCACCGTCTTCACGGAATAATGAAGCTACCAGACCATTCACGCGGTTTCTCAAGAAGTTAGATGCGGTGGCTATATCCAAGCCATTGATGGCTAATTTTTCCCTGTCAAATTGTACCCTGAACTCGGGTTGATAATCTTCGCGACTGATTTTGATATCTACCAGGCCGGGAATTTCCGCCATCTTCTCACTCATCGTTTTTGCAATTTTATCCGTTTCAAAGAAGTCGTAACCGTAAATCTCCAGGTCAATGGTTGACTGTCCACCCATCATATGACCGCCACCAACTACAACCGATGATTTTCTGATGGTGGGTATATTCTCTAAGTCTTTACGCATCAAATCAGAAATTTCAAACAAGCTTCTTTCCCTCTCCTTTAAATCAGATAGTCTGATATTAAAGCTGATAATATGAGGACCATTATTTTGCATAGATCCAAATACATTTTTACTGCTTGCCTGACCCAGGCTGAAGTTAATCATTGCCATTTCAGGATATTTTTCTCTCCAAAGGGCATACAGGTCTTCAGCAGTAGCTCTGGTAATTTCAACACGGGTACCGATGGGTAATTCTACTGTGGCTGAAATTCTGCTGTTGTCCTGAGCCGGCATAAATTCGGTACCGATGGGACTTTCGGGCATGAAGACAGGTACCAAGGTGAGAATGAAGAAGATAAAGAGACTGACAGTTGTAATTGTGCGGTGGCGCACAGTCCAGTTGATGGTGGCTGCGTAAACATTATCCAGCCAATCCAAAAATTTCTCAATGGGTCTGAACAACCACTTGCTGAACTTATTTCTTTTGCGGTCAGGACGCAACATCAGCGACGACATCATTGGTGTCAGAGTAAGTGATGCAGCCATTGATACGGTCATGATGATGGTTACCATCCAACCCAACTGCTCAAACATTACTCCTGTCATACCTTTTACCATGGTAAGCGGAAAGAAAACCGCTATAAGGGTAAGGGTAGAGGCGATTACCGAAACAGATACCTCACTGGTGCCGTAAATGGCTGCACTTTTCGGGCGACTGCCTCTTTCGATGTGGGTAGTGATGTTTTCCAATACAACAATCGCATCATCCACCACCATCCCAATGGCTACCGAAAGAGAACTCAGAGAGATAATGTTGAGAGAGCTATCGGTAAATCCTAAATAGATAAATGCAGCAACTAAAGAAATCGGAATGGTTACAATAATAATCAAAGTTGCTCGCCATCTGCCTAAGAAGAATAATACCACCAACATCACGAAAACAAAGGCATACATCACGGTTTCAACTAAACCGGAGATGGTGTTCTTGATGTTGTCGGAAGTATCTCCAATGGTTTCTAAGTGAATATCAGAAGGAAGATTTTTCTGTAAATCGGGCAACATTTTGTGCACCGCATCCGCGATTTTAACTGTGTTGGAACCGGATTGTTTTTGTACGACAATTGTGGCACCTTGTACTGAATTGGTATAAACCTCCTGTGCTCTTTCTTCCAAAGTATCTTTTACAATGGCAACATCCGAAAGGTAGATGTTCCTGTTTGCCATGGAACCCACCACCAAATTATTCATTTCCACGGGAGAAATAAACTCACCCTGTACACGAAGTGCGTAGGATTCATTCCCAATATCCATAATTCCTGCAGGCGTATTGATATTCTCCATCCGTATTTTTTGGGCAATGCCTTCAATCGTAAGATTATATGCTTCTAATTTAGACGGATCCACAAATACCTGTATTTCACGCTGCGGAGCACCGGCAATAGATACCGAACCCACGCCCGGGATACGTGCTAAAGGGTTGGCAACGTTTTCTTCCAGAATTTTATATAAAGCCGGTAAACTTTGATCTGCTGTCGCTGAAATCATCATTACCGGGATCATGTCTGTGCTGAACTTGAAGATGACAGGATCTTGTGTGCCATCAGGTAAAAACGACTTGACCAAATCTAATTTGGAACGCACATCATTGGTTAGCTCATCAATGTCCATCCCATATTCAAATTCCAGGAAAATAATTGATCGGTTTTCCCGGGATGAAGACCAGATGTTCTTCAAATAGGTGACTGTATTCAATACGTTTTCCAGGGGTCTGGAAACATTCGTTTCAACATCGGCAGCGCTGGCACCCTGATAGGTGGTCATCACCATGATGACGTTGGTCTCAACATCCGGAAGTAAATCAACGGGCAATTTGTTGAGTGAGAATAGTCCCAATACCACTACCGCCACAAAAATGAGGGCTGTAGTAATCGGTTTCCTAACCGAAGTTTCGTAAATTTTCATCTTAAAATCTTATTATTGAATTACCTCCACAGCAATGCCGTCGGCTAGTTTGGACTGACCTGAAATAACAACCTCAGCACCATTGTCAATTCCTGAAATCAATTCGTACTCTGTATCCATCCTCTTACCAAGTTCCACCGGTTTATAATAAGCTTTACCATCAACTATGGTGTAAACGTAGCGTGTTCCTGAACCTGCCTGTTTAATAATAGCCTGATCGGGTACCACAATCCTGTCGATGACCCCAAAATTGATGTTCACGCGTGCAAACATGCCCGGGCGAACTTTTCCATTGTTGTTATTCAATGTAATTTCTACACCGAAGGTACGTGTTCTTTCTTCAATGGTTGGATAAACCAAACTGATTTTACCATTGAAAATTTCACCCTCGTACACATCTAATTTGATGTCTACCGGCATACCGACTTTGACTTTGCTGAAAAACATTTCAGATACGTTGATACGCAAAATTACCGGGTTGATTTGCATAACCGTCAGGATAGGAAGCTGACCATTATACATATCACCATTATCATAATTGCGGGAAGCCACAATACCGTTAATCGGACTTTTTAGCAGGGTGTTTTCTTGTAAGTTTTTCAAGTTGGTTTCCGCTACTGTCAATTGCAATTTCGTATTATCCAATTCTTGCTGAGAAGCACCGCCGACTTCATACAATTCCGATACGCGTTTGTATATGCGTTTATAGTTAGCAATCTGGGTTTCCAGATTATTCAAATTCACAGCGTCCATTTGTGCCAATCGCTGACCTTTGGTTACCTTATCACCAACTTCTACAAAAATCTGACGAATGCGCCCCGGAGTAGTTGGGTTGATATTATTCTTCACCACCGGCTCAACCGTCGCTGTAAACTCATAATTCTGATCCACCTCACGCAAGTAAACTTTTTGTGTATTAACCTTGGGATATTGTTCAGCTACCTCGGCAGAAATCTCTTCTGATTGAGTGCCTTCCCGATTGTTGCTTCCACAAGCCACAAGCCCGGTCAGCAAGAAGATTACAAAAACTTTGTTTATGATTTTCATTACATTTATAATTTAATTCACTAATTCACCATTCACCATGGGTGTGGTTTCTTACTCTATTGCTTTTCCTAATAATTTTTCTAAATCCGCCTTTGCTGACATAAAGTCGAAGATGGATTGATTGTACGACAAACCTGCTTGTATATAACCTAATTCGGCATTGGTTACATCCAAATAAGTTCCTGCGCCCACCTCATACATTTTTTGTGAGATGGTCAGGGCTTTTTCTGCCTGCGACATTGCTTTTTTCCCTGATTCCATCTTTTCCAAAGCCTTTATCATATTATCAGTCAAGTTGATGGCTTGCAGTTCCAGCGAACGTTTCAAAGTCTCACGTTGGTCATCCATTGCTTTCAACTGTACCTGCAGTTGTTTGGCTTTATAGTGTTTACTTCCTCCCTGAAAGATAGGGATGGATAATGTTATACCTGCAGTAGAAGTCGGAAACCAGTAATAGTCCTTAAAAGCCACATCATCATTGGGCATCGTCATATATTGATAATTGACGGTTGCAGCCAAAGTGGGCAGCCAGGTAGTCTTCTGTAATTCCAGGGTCTTTTGCAATTGTTTAACCCTCAGGTCAAACTGATTTAAATCCGTGTTATTATCCAAAGAAACATCTGATAATTTTATTAAATCACCAAAAATATCTTTCTCGTAATCCGACAGAGTCCCAACGGGCTGAATAGTCGCATGCATATCAATACCCATCAGCATTTTTAATTGTGCATTACTTAAATTAATGGCACTCTCTGCAGAAACTAAGTTGGTCAAAGCATTACGCAATTGTACGTCGGCACGTATCCACTCAAATTCAGAAACTGCGCCCTGTTCATATTTGCTGTAAATGATTTTGGCGTTTTCGGCAGCATTTTCATGTGCTCTTTCAAAAACGCTATATGAATCTTGAGCTAGCAACACTCCATAAAAGGCTTTTGTCACTGAATTGACAAGAGAAATTTTTGATGAACGGGCAGATTCGATGGCAATGGAAGCATCCGTCTCATTCATTCTTATGCTGGCCCACAGGGTAGGAGAGATGATGGGCATGGCAGCCTGAACCACACCAACAAAAGTATTGTCTTGTCCCACTTCGATACCTTCAGGATTTGCCGGCATACCCGGAATACTAAAGAACAACTTTTGCTTTTTCAAAGTACGCGAATAATTCGCAGAAGCATTGATAGTTGGAAACAAACCTGAGAGTTTTTCTTTGTTGGCATAGTCCACCTTGTCAATTTCACTTTGAGCGATACGAATGGTAGGACTTTCATCCAATGCAATTTCAATACATTGCTGTAAACTCAGGTTTAATGTGTCTGCCGGGATTGTTGTTTCCGATTGAATATCGTTGGCAATAAGTGCACTTCCCGTCAGCAAAGCTATAACTAAAACACCAATCTTTTTAATACCAGTCATATATTGTTTGTGAAGTTATTTTTTATCAGTTAAATTTTCTTCTATATACTTCAGTCCTTTTTCGTTAGCAACCAAACGAATGATCATATCAATAAAGAAATCCGTGATGCGTTTTAAACTAAATTTTAATTGCATTTGCATCATCATTTCGAAAGTATTTCTAATCTGTACGGTGTGGAAAAATGACAACAATTCAATGTCTAAATTTTCCCGGTAATATCCCTCGGCAATCCCTTGTTTAATGTTGTTTTCAAAAATATTACGGACATTGTCTTGTTTGATTTGGTTGTGTTTTTGAAATAAAGCAGGATAGAATTTTTCTACATCATGCCAAAAAAGTACGGGAGTACATTCAGCAGATTTTTTTAATTCTTTTATCATGTACACGAAGATTTCAATGGCGTTTCTATCCC
>MTKW01003945.1_pt1 | contig 23307 bp, 22 predicted proteins | sample 1042761 | NCBI WGS metagenome assembly MTKW01 (sample SAMN06205366, study PRJNA360243) | anaerobic digester metagenome | biome: Wastewater treatment plant; feature: Anaerobic digester sludge; material: sludge; isolation source: anaerobic digester fed with sludge from wastewater treatment plant ...
CGGCTTTGCTTATTTCAATATCTAAAATTTCAGCAATGATTCGGGTAATATCCCTTCCGCCCTTATTGATGACCCTATTCAAAAACACACTACCATATTCCATAATAGTAATAGTGGTTTTTTGATTGCCTAAATCTATAATGGCTATGTTTTTATCGGTGGTCTCGGTATCATCAAAGTCCTTGATCAGTTTTTTTCTGCCCCCAAAAAGCTTTGCGATACTATTCGATTGGATATCAATGATATCGATTTTTAGACCTGCCTTTTCAAAGGTATCTAAATAAGTCAGGACTACATTTTTAGGCAGGGCTGCGGTTTGAACCTTTAGCCATGCCATTGGCTCATTTTCATCCGTTTCCTGCTCATATTCATCTAAAACGGTAAAATCAATGACATAGTTTTCTATGGCTTCAGGTAGAAGATGTTCCATCTCAAACTTAACCGCTTCCTTTAGCTCACTCTCCTCCATTTTGGGCAATTCAAAGTTGCGCAATATGGTTTCACTTGAGGATATGGTTACAATGATATTTTTATTCTTTACCCCGTATTTCTTGATTTTTTCTGCGATGGTCTCTGAAATTTTGGTCTTATGATAGATCTTTCCATCCGAAACCCCATCCACAGGAGTTGGGAATATTTCATAGCTATCCAATTGGATATGGTAGTCTTTGCTACTGCCCACTGCCATCTTTATAAAGCTCGATCCAAAATCAAAGGCAATTGCTTGGTTGCTTTTTTTCAAATCCATCCCCCTTTTTCCATGATTTTGTATTCAACATTCATTCCATCAATTAAATTCCTTCCAATCCACCACCTCTATTTTTGAAGAACCATCCTCCGGTGGGACCTCATAGTCCTCAGGCAGGTACTCGTTGAGCTTATTTAATTGATCCATATCGTGGGTCAGCCGTAGTTTCCAGTTCCCCTTTTGGGCGTTATCATTTAGACAGATGAGGCTCCCGTTTACTTCAATACTGCTACCTGAGATATGAAATTCGGTTATTTCAAGTTCATCCCCTGTAAGTATGATCATGCCATTGATCTCAGAATTATTCTTTATCTTCAAAACCTCTGTTTTATGAACGATAATCAAACCACTAAAACTCCCCTTCAAAGTTACATCCTCATAATTTTGTATGATGAGGATCCCATCCTCTGCTCCCGGTGCATAGGAAACGGTGTTCTTTCTGCTATCAAGGTCACACTTTGTACTCCCTTCCAGTACCGAATCGATCTTTATGATTCTGTCCGAGTAATAAGTTTCCAACCATGCGATATAGCCATCTACATCAAATCCACTTAGGTCCATGAGCTCTTTATCCACCCGCGGAAAGTTCTCTTCGGTATAGTACTCATTCTTGCTATGGCCTAAGGGATGCTTTGGAATGACATCCTTGCCATCCGGGATGAGAACCTCTGCACCACCCCCGGCTTGAACCGCAGAATCAAAATGTATATCCCCATGGGCACCGATGATGCCGCCGTTGATACTGGTTATATCATCCAGGTACAGGTTCCCCTGGGAGTATATGGAATACTCCTTGATACCTGCAAGATTAAAATTTGTTATCAATCTTTTTATATTAGCCTGAAGTTTTCTTTCAATATTTCCAACCTTTCCATAGGCTTTGATTAATCGGGAGTTGCCCGTACCTTCCACTTGTATTTGATATTCCCCCTCATCAAAATCTTCCCAGGACTTTCCGCTATAGGAGTCCCAACCGGCTGAGTCATAGTCCAACTCTGCGATAGCCTCCTCCAACCCTGCCTCTGCAATGAAATACGCCTTTTGGAAGTCAGAAAAATTATGTGAGCTTCTATATTCAATGACGGTCAAAGGAAGTATGGCTAAGCCTAGCATGGAAAGTATTAAAAATACCATCACGGTCAGTACCAGGGTACTCCCCTGCTCACACTTCATTTTAAACATATGGATCCCTTCCTTTTATATATTGGTTACCGGTACACCAACACGGATGCGGGACTTAAGTTCAAGCTCCTTCCCATTGACCTCCGAGGTTAATTGTAATAGAAAGGTGCGGTCGTCCAACCGGCTGATACTAAAACTTTTAATATTACCAGCCAAGGGGTAGGTGTTTTCAGGAACAATGGTCCCATTTTGAAGATTTGCTATGGTGATCTTATTCTTTCTTAAGCTCTTATCAACCAATGTAAAATAATTATAATATCCACCAGGGCTTTCCAAATCCTGGATAAAAATAGTACCATCGTCACTTGCAAAAAATATTTCCTCCGAGGATTTAATCTGCCTTTCAATGTTCATAAAAGCCATCCTACCACTGGAATAGCTCTCTATCTGATCATCTGCGGTATGAAAGGAGCGAAGACCTGAAAAAAACATACTATATACAACGCTCATGACCATACCGATCAAAGCAAGTACGATCAATAGCTCGACCAGGGTAACACCCCGTTGGTCCCCAGTCATTTTTTTATGGGAGATAAATTTGAGATACAAGATTTTCTACACTCCCTTCCCTTACACCGGGCATCTGAATTTTAATCGTGTATAGATTCTTATCCTCATCCCTAGGCTCAATGGTAATGGTAGTGTTTTCATAGTCCCCCTGTATGGTATTGAGCTTTGCCACCAGCTTGTCCAGTTCCCTCTCCTCAGAGGGCATCAGCGTTAATTCATCCTTAACCCTTTCCATAATGTCCTTGCTCATCACCGCATCGGAGATAACCTCCTTGGAAGCCATGTTGTTGCGTAGGGAGGTAGAGAATAAGCCCAGGATCGATATCGCGATCATACCCATTAGGGCAATGGATATCAATACTTCAACCAATGTAAGACCCTGTTGATTTACTTTCCTACTCATACATCATCCCATCCTTCATATAGATCCTTCCTGATCCTATTTGCACAACAATGGTCATATGGTGGCCGCGGCTGCTTTTAAGGGTGATATGCCCCCCTCTGCTTACCGTCCCAATGGGGTACAAACTTAAACCCGAACTAAAATGGTTGTTCACGATCCGAATATCCTCAGGCACCTCCACCACCTTAGCCGGCGGATGTTCAGGGGTATATTTCCTTATGTAGATCCTGTTGGTTGCGGAATTAACATAGACCCTGTGCTCGAATCCTTCTATAATAGCATTCTGGCGGGCATTCTGAATGGTTTGGAGGACCCTTCGAGTATCCGTCCTTAGCCTCTCCCTATCTAAAAAGCGTTGGAAAGCCGGTACGCCGATGGAAACACCGGAGGATAGGACCCCTACCAAGGCAATGACAACCATCAATTCGACAAGAGTGAAACCTCGATTTTCCTTTTTCATCTTCTTTTCCTCTTATAGAAATTGGAAATACCAGGCCAGAATCTCATTACCAAAGAGGATGGTCACCACCGCTGCCAGAGCGATCCATGGCCCAAAGGGGATGGCATCCTTTCTCCCCTTACGCTTAAGGAGAAGTAGAAACACCCCAAAGATGCCCCCTAGGATAAAGGATAGAAGGAGGGTCAGTAGGATGTTCCTCCATCCAAGAAAAAGTCCCAGTACCGCCATGAGCTTCACATCCCCCATGCCCATAGCCGCCCCCCTTGAGAGGACCACCAGCAGGAATAGAAATCCTCCACCCACCAAGCTACCGATGAGGGCCTCTTTCCAATCTATATACCCTAAGGTAAGGTTGCTACCCAAAAAAACAATCAGTGCGAATAGGTTTATCGTATTTGGAATGATCTGGTGATCCAGATCGATAAAGGTAATGGTAATCAGGATGGCAATAAGGATCCCATAGGGAATCAAAGTCCAATCTAGGCCTATTCGCCAATAGGTGACAGCGAATAGGGATCCTGTTAATAATTCTACCAAAGGATACCTTGTGGCTATAGATTCGCCACAATACCGACATTTTCCTCCTAGGAACAGCCAACTTAGTACAGGAATTAGTTCGACAGGCTTCAATCTCGTCCCACAGCTCCCACAGGATGAGGGAGGGCTAATAATGGACTCCCCTTCCGGGATCCGATAGATGCAGACATTAAGGAAGCTTCCGATGGTAAGGCCAAGGATAAAAATCAGAGTTAGTATCATAGTTCCCCCTTTGATATAAAAGCAATTGTTAAATTTACCTTTAAATTTGTAATTATATTATAGATTATACACCTAAGGAAGTACATTTAAAAAAACCTGATAGAGCATGCCGTCCATCAGGTTAAGTTTTGTTATTATATAGTTAATCTACTTATTGATACAAGAGAACTGCCCCTCTGTATCATTTTTATATCAATATTTTATGGTCTTGCAGGAGTAAAGGAAGTAATGTTACCATTGGCATCTACTGCGATGGCTGTAATTGCACTACCATTCGACCATACTGGATCTGCTTCTAGATAATTAGGTATTAATTGTGCAAGATTAGGGGTGGCACCATCGTTATCTGCCATATATAGGTGAACTGCACTTTGTATCACTCTTTCAGTAGCATCATCAGCTGTAGTTCTTGCATTATTGAGTGTCCCTATAAATCTTGGTATTGCCACTGCAGCCAGTATACCTAATATCGCTATTACCACAATAAGCTCAATAAGCGTAAACCCCTTCTGTCTTTTCATCATCCTTCTCAACTTTAACATTTTCTTATGTACCCNNATATTATGAAATAATAAACTATATAGTAGAAAATTATGTTTAATTCTAAGGAAATTAAGGCTCTTTTGTCAAGAAACTATACACAATAACTTTCCCTTGGACAGCTGAATGTCCTCCCATAGGGATTATACCATATGGCTTTACATCCCTGCCTTTCGACAGATTTGCCATGATCTAAAAGTTTTAAAAAATTATTCTATATTTTTCCATCATATTACATTTAATACAATTTTTCAAGCTTTTTTATATCATTTTATCCGATCATATTATATAGGTCGAACATGGGGAGGATCATAGCTGCCACGATGAATCCTACCACACCTCCCAATAGGACGATAATTAATGGTTCAATCATGGTGGTCATCTGGCTGATGGCCGTTTCCACCTCTTCGTCATAAAAATCCGAGGTTTTCTCCAGGACGAAGTCCAGGCTCCCGGTATCCTCCCCCACCTTGATCATCTGATAGACCATGGGGGGAAAAATTCCGGCATTCATGATGGGTTCCGCCAAGCCCAAGCCCTTTCTTGCCCCTTCCTCCACCAGTTCCATCCTCTCATTGATGTAGCTATTGTCCATAACCCGCTGTACCACTTCCAAGGCCTGTAGGAGGTCAATCCCACTATTTAGCAGGCTGCTCATGGTCCGGGTAAACCTGGAAACCAATACCTTTTTTTGGACCTTCCCAAAGATAGGGATCCTCAATTTAAACTTATCGATTCTATATTTCCCCTCAGGGGTCCTCCTGTACCTATCATACATGTACCCGAGGATAATGAACATCACTAGGAATAGATACCAAAAGCGTTTAAGGGCACTGCTGATCCCCATGAGCAACCTTGTGACAAAGGGTAACTCCCCTCCCATACTATCAAACATACCTACAAAGGTAGGCATGACGAAGGTCAAGAGGAACATAACCACTAAAATGGCCACGATGGACACCACAATAGGGTAGGTCATGGCGGATTTAAGCTTTTGGTTGATCCTATTCTCCTTCTCAAAGTGAATGGCCATCCTCTCCATCACCGTATCTAAGGTCCCGCTGATCTCCCCGGACTCTACCATATGGATCAGTATCATGGGAAATACCTTAGGATGGGCGGCCATTGCCTCGGACAGGGGATGGCCCTTTTGGATGACCTCATAGACCTCGGCGATGATCTCAGCGAACTTTTTATTCTCGGTCTGCCTGTGGAGGATCTCCAAACTATCCACAACAGGGATGCCTGACCTTAGGGTAGTGGCAAATTGGCGGCAGAAAATGGCCAAGTCCTTCACCTTGATCCTCTTATATTTTGAAAAATCCAGCTCGACCATTGCCCTATGGGGTTTTATTTTGATAGGATAGTAGTTCCTGCCCTTAAGAATGGCAACCACATCCTCTTGTTTTGGCACCTCCAGGATCCCCTTTGTGGTTCGTCCCCGATCATTCTTCGCAATATATACGAACTTAGGCATTCTATGACCTCCTTTCTAAAGATGTAGCTTGTTCTTCATTGCATCCTGATCTACCGCATAGAGTAAGGCATCCTCCCGGCTAATCATTCCCTTTCGGTACAAATCCAATAGGTAGGCATCCATGGTCACCATGCCCAGTCGGCCGCCCATCTGGATGGAGGATTGAATTTGATGGACCTTTCCTTCTCGGATAAGATTACTTATAGCCGGGGTTGACTTCATGATCTCCAATGCTACAATTCGACCGGGTACATCCTTCTTCTTAAGCAGCTGTTGGGAAATCACGCCCTGTAGAACCGTGGACAGCTGCACACGAACCTGTTGTTGCTGATGGGGCGGGAAGACATCGATGATACGGTCAATGGTTTTAGCCGCCCCTACCGTGTGCAGGGTGGATAGTACAAGGTGGCCGGTCTCCGCCGCTGTTATGGCAATGGATATGGTCTCTAAATCCCTCATCTCCCCGACAAGAATAACATCGGGGTCCTGACGGAGGGCCGCCCTTAGTGCTCCTGCATAGCTGTCGGAGTCCTGTCCGATCTCCCTTTGATTGACGATGGAGTTGTTGTGTTTATGCAAATATTCAATGGGATCCTCAAGGGTGATGATATGCTCCTGGCGCTCTCTGTTAATGATATTAATGAGGGCTGCCAGGGTGGTGGATTTACCACTTCCGGTAGGTCCTGTCACTAGAATCAGTCCCCTTGTATGCTTCGTGAAATCAGATAGATGATCGGGAAGATTCAATTGCTTCAAGGAGGGTATGATGGTCGGTATAAGTCGAAAGGCGGCAGCACAACTCCCCCTCTGTCTATATGCATTCACCCTAAAACGACCCATCCCCGAAACGGAATAGGAGAAGTCTACCTGTCCCACCTCATTAAAGACGAATTGTTGTTTTTCATCCAGTAGGGTCTCGATGAATCTCCTGGTGTCTTCAGGAGTTAAAACTACTTCTCCTAAGGGTTGAAGATTGCCGTCAATCCTTAGCATTGGTGGAACGCCAGCTGTAATATGAAGGTCGGATGCTTTCCTGCGGATGGTTTCTTCCAACAACTGATTAATATTCATAACTCTCCCCCTTTATTTTAATCCTCCTCTAAAAATGCTACCTTTGCAACCTCATCGATGGTTGTAATTCCTTGCTTTACCAGATCAATGGCATTCTGGGCGAGGGGTACCATGCCCTTTTCTAAGGCAAAATCTCTGATTTGATCGGTGCTGTATCCCTTGACGATCATCTCCCTTAGAGTTTTATCGATCTTGAGCACCTCATGAACCGCAACACGACCCCGGTATCCTGTTTGATTGCATATCCCACACCCCTCCCCCCTATACAGGATACAGGGTTGATCTATAGGAATGTTTAATATCTCTTTCTCCAAGAGGGTTGCCTCATAGGACTTCTTACATTTGCTACAAATGGTACGCACCAATCTCTGGGAGATAATCCCTGTAAGGGAGGTGGATACCAGGTATGGGGGGATCCCCATATCTACCAGCCTGTTTATGGTGGATGCCGCGTCGTTGGTATGGATGGTGCTAAATACCAAGTGCCCGGTTATGGAGGCACGCACGGCGATCTCCGCTGTCTCCACATCGCGTATTTCACCAATCATAATAATATCGGGATCCTGCCTTAATATAGAGCGAAGAGCGGTAACAAAGGTTAGTCCCGCCTTTAAATTCACCTGAACCTGATTGATCCCATCCAGCTTATATTCCACAGGGTCCTCTACGGTGACTATATTGTCCACCTCGGTATTAAGCTCCCTTAATAGGGTATAAAGGGTAGAGGACTTTCCACTACCGGTTGGACCGGTGACTAAAATAATGCCATGGGGATTGTGGATCAAGCCTTCCACTATTTTTAATTCTTGGGGTGTAAATCCTAATTCCTCCTTGCTGATAAAAAATTGTTCCATATCTAAGATTCTAATAACGATCTTCTCCCCAAAAATCGTAGGAAGGATGGAAATCCTAAGGTCAATATCCCTATGATCCACATTAACGATGATGGCTCCATCCTGTGGCAACCTTCTTTCAGCAATATTAAGATCGCTCATGATTTTTATCCTACTTACGATGGCATTGTGGGTGCGCTTGTCCACCTTCATCATTTCATGGAGGACACCATCCACCCTCATCCTCACTCTAACCCTATCCTCAAAGGGCTCAATATGCAGATCGCTGGCTCCGTTCCTGACCCCCTGCTCGATGATGGAATTTACCAATCGAACCACCGGGGCATTACTCACTTGGTTGATAACCTGCTGTTCCAGATCCTCCTCATTACTTGCAAAAAGGCTGTCCTCACTGAATTCCATGGCGGCTCTTTCTGCATCCTCAGTATCAAAATACTTTGCCAGTAACCGGTTGATCTCATCCCTTCCGGCGATGACCGGACTTATTCTCTTTCCTGTTGCCAGCTCTATGTCATCCAGTGCCATTAGATCTAAGGGATCGTTGATGGCTACCACCAATACCCCATCATCCCTAAAATAAATGGGTATGGCACAATGTCTTTTCCCAAGCATATAGGTAATGCTTTTTACCGCATCCTCATCGATAAAGGTGGTGCTAAAATCAACCCGGGGCACACCGAGTTGTGATTCTAAAATCTCCAATATGACCTCTTCCTCGACCATACCCTCCTCTACGAGGATATTCCCCAATTTCTTTCTGGTCTTACTTTGAATTTCCAAAGCCTTCTCCAATTGTTCCTGGGTTATTTTTTTATTTTCAAGCAAAAGATCGCCAATCCTTTTTTTATAGACCATAGACTCACCTGACTAAAATATTTTACTTCACATTGAAGTATAGATTCTACAAAATATAAGAGATTCCTTTTTTTTGAAAGGAATCTCAACAAAAATCTATTCAAACATCCTTTTCATTGCAAACTTTTCAATCTTTCTGACAAAGGTGGTCCACCAAAATTCTTTGCTTGGGATTGGCGTCACCAATATGGTGAATAGACCGGTAATATTTCCGCCTAATATATCTGTGAATATCTGGTCTCCGATTACGGCAACTTGGCTTTTTTCCAAGCCCATAACCTTTACACCTCGACGAAAGGAGAAACTTAATGGTTTTAATGCCTTATGAATGGCCGGGATATCCAAATCCTCCTTGAACTCTACCACTCGATCCTTCGTATTGTTGGATATTAAGCATAAGGAGAACCCCTCCTCTTTTGCCCGATAGAACCATCCAATCAGCTTTTCATCCGCTTTCTTCTTGTCCCAGCCAACCAGGGTATTATCAATATCAATAAGAAGCCCGCGGATATTTCTTTTTTTTATATCCTGAAAGTCTAAATCATAGATACTATCCATCATCATATCCGGTTTTAAGAGTGCTAACATACTTATCACGACCTAGCTTTTTAATTTTATTATAGCAAACAAAACTAAAATAGCTACCCAATTGGCAGCTATTTACTCTCCCCTTCACTCGCAAGTTCGATTTGAGCAAGTAATTAATAAAATGCTAAGAACAAAAAATATGATAAGCCCTATAAGCCAAAACACATGAAACTCATAGTGGCCCTTGAAATTTCGTATTACATGCAGGCCAATTAAAACAGGATTGCCCTCTCTTTTTATGGACAAGGCAAAAATAAATGTTATAGTAGCGAATAGATAAAAATAGAATATGTTCCCATTGCTATAAAAACCTGTGGGATCTTCCTTATGATGGGATTTCAATTTTTCCAATATTTTTTTATTCGATGGATCCAATGTTCCCCACCACCCTATCACCATATATTACTTATATCTTCTATATATTTCCATAAATTCCTTTAATTTTGTCATACTATTAACAAAAATAGCCATCCTAATGACAGCTATTGGGTTGGAATTCCTTGCTTAATTTTTTTATTGCCTTCTTCTCTATCCTTGAAACATAGGAACGGGAGATTCCAAGCATCTTTGCGATCTCTCTTTGGGTTTTACTAACCCCATTGCAAAGTCCATATCTCATCTCCAGAATCAAGCGCTCCCTCTTCTTCAATACCTTTTCCATGAGTAAATATAATTTTGCTGCTTCGATCTTTAACTCCACCATGTCGAAAATCTGGTCGGTATCACTCCCTAATATATCAATAAGACTGATCTCATTCCCTTCCTTATCTATTCCTATGGGGTCCTGCAGGGATACCTCGTTCTTTATCTTTTGATCCGCCCTTATGGTCATTAGAATTTCATTTTCTATGCACCTTGCAGCATAGGTAGCCAATTTGGTACCCTTTTTCTCATCATAGGTGGATATACCTTTGATGAGCCCAATGGTGCCTATTGAGATCAAATCGTCCAATTCCCTGCCGATTCCACTATATTTTTTAACGATATGGGCAACCAATCGCAAATTGTGCTCAACCAAGATACTTTTTGCTTTTTCATCCCCGCTTTTGTAGAGTTCTAAATACTTTTTTTCTTCTTCAGGGGATAAGGGTTGTGGAAATGAACTACTATTACTAACATATCCTACTAAAAAATGGATTTCCTTCAATAGTTCAACGATTCCCATCAAAGCAGCTGGAAACATAGAAATACACCCCCATAATATTAACTCATTATCATTCATATGATGGTTGGGTGTATTTTGTGCCTGTATCACATTCAATTTCTTTCGCCTAAATTCATAATCCTTTTGCTTATGTCCTTAAATAATGGAACCGCAACACTACTTCCGCTTCCCCCTTCCTCTACAAAGACCGTCATTGCATACATAGGTCGATCCGCTGGGAAATAACCCGAGAACCAAGCATGGGGTCTCACCCTTCCATTTTGTGCCGTTCCTGTCTTTCCTGCGATAGGGTACTCCAGCTCTTCAACGCCCATTGCTGTTCCTATAAGAACAACCTCTTCTAATAATTCCTGTAGTTGATCATTCACCTCCTCATGTATGATTCTTACTCCTTTTTGATGGTTAAACTTTTTTTCTATGCTTCCATCCGGNNCCTTGTCCCAGGGCCATGTTAAAGACATCTAATTGGCAGGTAATATGGTCAGGAAGACTGTTTATAGAGTAATTATCCGATAGTAGGAAACCATCCTTTCTTTTTTCACTAAAGGGAGAAAACCCGAATTCTTCCGCTAGATCCAACACCCTATTTCCGCCTATGGTACCATTGGGATTATACTCTACCAACCGCATAGCTACCTGATAGAAGACAATGTTACAGGAATGGGCGAATGCCTCCTTAAAAGTAATTGCCCCATGTCCCTCCCCCTGGTGGCAATGTTTCATTTGGTCATCTATGATGATGGTTCCATTGCATATGAATTCCTCATCTAAGTCTACCACTCCATCCTCTAATGCTTTGGCTGCAACGATGGTCTTAAATACAGAGCCCAGGGGAAAGGATTGCAATGCTTTATTATTTTGATCTTCCAGGGAAGCCATCCCCAACACTTCACCTCTTTGCACATCCAGTACCACTACCGAAAGACCTGCTGCTGTCCCTCCCCTATTCTGTCTTATAAATTTTTCCATTTCCTCCTCTATTGTTTTTTGAATATGGTAGTCTAAAGTTAATTTTATATTACTCCCTTGGTTGATATGATCCCCTGACACAAAGTAGGTATTCCTTGATAGACTCTTACCCCTGCCATCCTTATACTGCATAATTCGTATGGGTAATCCGCCATTTAGGTCGCTATCAAATAGCTTCTGTAGCCCAGAGACTCCTTTAATACCATGGATGGTATTATCCTTATATTGATATTGAATATTCCCAATGACATGTTTTGCTAAAAAATCTTGATTAAGGTGTTTCGATAGGGTAAGCCCATCCTCGGTTTTGGCTCTACCAGTAAAGGGAATCCCATTTCGGTCCACTATCTTTCCCCTTGGATAATAGGTTTTTACCTCACGGGAGATTTGATGGTTCACCCTTTCGGTGTATTCCCTATGGTGTATTATGGTTAAACTGAATAGCCTTCCAACTAAAATAAACATAAATATGCTAATTATGAAACCCATTATATATAGTCTGCCTTTAAACATTGGAAAACCCCCTGTATGGTATAACCTTATTATTACCATATACAGGAGGCTTATGCTTAATCCCTTGGCTTCCTCAATAGGTTCCACGGGGATACCGAGTGATCCATTTTCATATAGATAATTTGTTGGGGATGGGGCGCAGAATCAATGGGGTTCCCCTCCTCATCCCACATCTTATCGATCCGTTGTGATGTATGCCTTTTTTCCGGACTCATGATTTCAATGGTATCACCCACATCCATCCGATTTCTTTGCTCGATCTTTGCAATACCCTTTTCTTGGTCAAATTCTAAAACAATCCCCACAAAATCATAATTTCTTACATAGGCGCTTGTATCATATACCTGATCCTGAGCACCGGGTCTTGAAAAATAGAATCCCGTTGTATATTCCCTATGGCTTGCCTTTGCGATCTCCTCCAACCAATAAGGATCGGTCCTATAGGCCTCTGGATTTTCAAAGTATTTATCAATGGCCTTTCGATACGCGGATACAACGGTGGCTACATAGTACAAGCTTTTCATTCTGCCCTCAATCTTTAAACTTCTGATGCCTGTTTGTATAAGCTCAGGTATGTATTCGATCATACAAAGATCCTTTGAGTTAAATATATAGGTGCCCCTCTCATCCTCATATATGGGGTAGTACTCTCCCGGCCGCTTTTCTTCAACCAAACGATACTGCCATCGACAGGGATGGGCGCAAGCCCCCCTATTGGAGTCCCGATTTGCATAATAGTTACTGAGTAAACAGCGACCGGAATAAGAGATGCACATCGCACCATGGACAAAACATTCGATCTCTAAGGTCTTTGGCGTCCTTTCCACGATTTCCTTGATTTCCCTTAGGGACAGTTCTCTAGCCACAATAATACGGTCCACACCAACATCGTGCCAAAATCTTGCGCTCATCCAATTTGTATTGTTCGCTTGAGTGCTCAGGGCGATGGGTAGTCCCGGTGCATGTTCCTTTACCATGGTTATAATACCAGGATCTGCTACAATAACGGCATCCACCCCTAATCGATCAATTTCCTTAATATATTCAGGCAAACCCTTTAAATCGCTATTATGGGGTATTATATTTAGGGTTAGGTATACTTTTTTGCCCATACCATGGGCAAAATCTAACCCCTTCTTTAGGTCCTCTAATGAAAAATTGCCCGCTGAAGCCCTAAGTCCATATGCCTTTCCCGCTAAGTATACCGCATCCGCTCCATAGAGGAGGGCGAATTTAAGTTTTTCCAAATTGCCAGCGGGGGCTAATAATTCAGGTTTTCTCATCCGTCTTCACTCCTAACTAGGCTAATTGCTAAGCCATCCCCAATGGGTATGACACTTGTTGTTAATTGGGGATGATTAGATATATGTTTGAGATAGTTCCTCATTCTCTTTACAATAGTGATTTTTCTTCTTTTTACAAGATCATCACTGGCTACCATCCCTCTGAATAGTACATTATCAGAAATAAGCAGTCCCCCATCCTTCAATAGCCGGAGCGAACTTTGTAAAAAATCCATATAATGCCCCTTTGCAGCATCTAAAAAGATGCAATCATAAGAGTCATTTAGACTATTCAGTACCTCCTCTGCTTCCCCCTCTATAATATCTATTCGATCCTCCAAACCAGCCCTTTTTATATAGTCCCTTGCAAGGAATACCATTTCAGGCTCTCTTTCAATGGTTGTTAGGTGTCCATCCTCTCCCATGGCTTGGGCAAATTGAATGGCAGAATAGCCGATGGCTGTTCCTACCTCAAGTATGCTTCTCATGCTATTGGATTTAATTAGTATTCGAATCAATTGGGCAACCTCAGGATGGATAATGGGGACATGGTGCTTTAAAGCGTACTCCTCCATTTCCCTCATTATAGGGGAAGGGAGAGGTAATAGCTTCCGGATGTATCGCTCAATATATTCCTGATTTATATAGTTCACAGAATCACTCCTGAAATATCCATCTAGATCTAGTATTATTACTTTAACAAAATGAATACGTGGTTTTTATTCACCACGTATTGAGAGATATTATCAGTTTAAAACCCTTTTTTTAGCTGCATTATGTTCCTCTAATGTTCTACTAAATACATGGCTACCATCATCCTTTGCGACAAAGAACATATAGTCTGTTTCCTCCGGATATAGGGTCGCCTTTAATGATGCCTCTCCAAAGGAGGCAATGGGACCAACAGGTAATCCCGAATACATATAAGTATTATAGGGGGATTCTATTTCTAGATCCGAATACAGCAATCTTGGCTTTCTTTCACCCAATATATATTGAATAGTAGCACAGGATTCTAATTTCCAACCTTGATCCAATCTATTGTGGAATACCCCGGATATAATAGGACGATCCGATTCTACTCTTGCTTCCCTTTCCACAACGGATGCTAGAATTACAATTTCATCAATGGTCATTCCCAATTCATCTGCCCTATCATAGTACTCCTCCTTAAACACCTCATCGAATCGTTCTAGCATAGCTTGAATGATCTCCTCGTTTGTAACATCCGGAGAAAAATAATAGGTGTCAGGGAAAAGATACCCCTCAAGTGGATTTTCCCGGCCGGCAGGGATATCCCTTAGGAAAGGGTAATCATATTTATCTATATTTCTTGCTTCCTCTATAAAATCCTCTTTAGATGTAATTCCCAGTTCTTCCAGCCTCGCAGCGATCATTGAAAGTTCGAAACCTTCTGGAATGGTTACCCTAATAGAGTCATCCAGCACCTCTCCAATAGATATTTTTTCGATGATTTCCATCGTGCCCATTGAGCTATTTAATACATATTTCCCTGATTGAAGGCTTCCTTGCGCATCCTTTAACCTTACGGCGATCTCAAAGGCAAATCCCTTTTTTATGATCCCTTCCTCCTCTAGAAGAGATGCGATCCTCTTAACACTATAGCCCTTGGGAATCTCAACGATCCTATCTTCCCCAACCTCATCTATAGGACTTAAAAGGCTGTTATAATACAAATATCCTCCAACGACAGCAACTATAAGGATTAGGAACAGCGACAGAAGACTTTTTTTCAACAAACTCTTCCCTTTTTTATACTCTAAACCCTGTTTCATAATCTTCCCCCTTGAACTGCAAAGATATATTTATTATATATTTTTGGATATGCCTTTACAAGCTGGGTGCCCAATTTAAACCAACTGAATAAAAAAAGGAACAAGAAAGGGAATCATAGTAGAAAGGGTAATTCCCGATATGAATGCGAGGATTGCAATCTCAGAGGTAGTACATTTAGCTATAATCGGTAATGTTGTATCCATGGCGGTCGCTCCTGCAGGTGCAATCGTGTATAGATCCTTAGTATATTTAGCTAACAAAGGTATTATTATGAGGGAAAGCAACTCCCTTAACACATTGGATAAAAACCCTATTGCACCCAAATATGTACTATGGAGCTGATCTAAAATGACAGCGGAAAGGCTATACCAGCCCATTCCAGCTCCCACTGCGGCAGCCTCCCAGGCACTTAAGTTTACAATAGAACTTATGGCAATGGCACCAACAATACTACCGATGGCTATGGAAATTGGGATAAGTACTACTTTCCAACCTATCCTTTTAATCCTGTAGAGGACTTCCTTGTTCCCGCCTATATCCAACCCTACAAAAAATAGCATAATACAAAGCCCCCAGTTCACGCCTTGATCAGCAATTTGTATGAAACTTTGGGGTAGTACAAAGATACCACATAAAATTCCTACGGTAATAGAGCCTATAATTGAAAGTGTCATTCCTGAATTTCCTCGCTTTCTACCAATATATCAGTATTCCCCATGATGAATCGGATGAATGCCAAGGACCCAAATATGCTGCCCAATGCAATGATGAGAGCCTTCCATCCTATCACTTTGATATTGTTTATAATAGAGGCATCCAACCCAATCTTACTGCCCATAAAGAATAGTATGATTAAAAGGCATACATAGGGTATTTTTTTCAATAGCTTAAGATAAGACTCAGGGATCAACCCAATATAGCCCATAACAATTCCAATTGCTAAAAAAAAGATAAGGATTACCACTTATTACATCTCCCTAATAAATATATTTATTATTTGATACATTTTATCATATATAGGTAAGAAAAAGGGCCAAAGAATAGTCTTTGGCTTACTATCTTAAATGGGATTTAACTCTATCCTATTTAAACCTCCATGATAATGGGTAGTATCATAGGCTTTCTCTTGGTCTGTTCATATAAAAATTGGCGAAGTGAATCTCGAACAACGCTTTTGATGGATGCCCAATCACTGACACCGCTTTCCTCACATTCATGAAGAGCTTCGTTGACTACAGTTTTTGCCTCGTCAATGAGATTGCCCGACTCCCTAACATAGACAAATCCTCTGGAAATAATATCCGGTCCTGCAACTACCCTACCCTTATCCCTATCAAGGGTGACTACAACGATAAATAATCCATCCTGGGAAAGATGTTTTCTATCCCTTAAAACAATATTCCCAACATCCCCAACACCAAGGCCGTCCACTAAGGTTTGGCCGGAAGGCACCTTCCCGGTAATTTTGGCTGTTTGATTGTCAAATTCCAAAACTGAACCAATTTCCATTACGAAGGTATTTTCGGAAGGCATTCCCAAGCTTTGAGCCAATTGGGCATGCCGCATCAGCATTCGATACTCTCCATGTACAGGTAAAAAATATTTTGGTTTTACAAGAGTGTGTATAAGTTTTAACTCCTCCTGGCAGGCATGTCCGGATACATGTACCTCTGCAAGACTTTCATAGATCACATTTGCACCTAATTTAAATAGCTGATTGACTACCTGGGATACCGTTTTTTCATTCCCCGGGATGGGGGAAGCGGAAATGATAACTAGGTCCCCCCGGGAGATCTCCACCTTTCTATGTTCTGAAATGGACATGCGGGCCAGTCCTGACATTGGTTCCCCTTGACTCCCGGTTGTAATGATTACAATTTGATCCTCGGGATACTTTCCCACATCATTGATATCGATTAGGGTGCCTTCGGGTATCTGGAGGTAGCCTAATTCATAGGCAACGGATACATTATTTACCATACTTCTTCCGCTTACAGCAACCTTTCTATTATATGCCAAGGCCGCGTTAATGATTTGTTGCACTCGGTGAACATTGGATGCAAAGGTGGCAACAATAATTCTACTTGTTACCCCTTGAAATAGCTCTGTAAAGGTTTTGCCTACTGTGCTTTCAGACATGGTATAGCCGGGTCGTTCTACATTTGTGCTATCGGCAAGTAACATAGTGACCCCTTCTGTTCCAAGCTCCGCCAGTCGGTGCAGATCCATCACTTTGTCATCAATCGGATTAAAATCTAGTTTGAAATCTCCTGTGTGTACGATGGTGATATCACCACACTTTATTGCAAGTGCCATGCTATCTGCTATACTATGGCTACTTTGGATAAATTCAACGCTGAATTCATTGAACTTTACAACATCCTTTGCCTGTACTACCTTTAATTGGGTATGATCTAAAATACCATGTTCCCTTAGTTTGTATTCTACCAATCCAAGGGTTAGCCTGGAAGCGTAAACCGGTACATTTATTTCCTTTAGAAGATAGGGTAGGGCTCCGATATGATCCTCGTGACCATGTGTCAATACAATGCCCTTCACCTTGTTTTTGTTCCTGATCAAATAGGATAGATCCGGAATTACTAAATCGATTCCGTACATTTCTTCATCCGGAAAACCCATCCCGCTATCTACTACGATCACTTCATTTTTGTACTCGAAAACTGTCATATTCTTTCCCACTTCTCCTAAACCACCTAGCGGGATAATTTTTACTTTTTCTTTCTGGTTAGCCAAAGCTAAGCCTCCTTTCTACTTTGTCATTTTATACCTCATATGAATTATCCGCTCTATAATTCAATATAATTATAATCATCTTTATAATCCTCTAAATAATCCCTCTCTCTCTGCTGACTAGTGAATATGATAATCTGATGCCTTTGGGATAGCATTTTTAATAGGTCCATGCTCTCGTGAAATCGTTGATTATCAAAATACAAAAAAGGTTCGTCTAATATAATTGGAAGATTAAACGATGGAGAAGAAAGGGATTGAATAAAACTTATTCTAAGGGCCAAATAAAATTGGTTAAGGGTTCCTTGGCTTAATTGTTCTATCTTTACTATCCTTCCGGTTAGCGGATCTAATGTTTTCATTTGGTATTGATCATCTATTTTAATAGTATGATATTTTTTAGTGATTTTATATATATTTTCTTGGGTTTTATTAATAATATTAGGTAACCACTTCATTTTACCACTTTTTTCAATACTTGCAAGGGTTGAAATAGCAATATCTATGGCTTGCACAGTTTCTTCCATCCCTCTGATTTCCTCTTCCAATGCATAGATCTCGCTCTCTATCTTTTCTAACTCCTCTGGATTCCAAGGGTTTTCCAATATTTTTGTCTGATATATGGTTTGTTCCCTCGTTAAAGATAGCTCCTCCTCTTCCAGCTCCAGTAATTTCTTCTCTATTTCTTCAATATTCAAAGTATCTTCCACATTCAAAGTATCTTCCACCATTACATGATGGCCTAATGCTTCCATCTCTTTCTTTAAAGTTTCAATGGATTTGCCATCTAAGAGATGATTCAGTTGTTCCTCCAGTCGATTTAGTTCAAAATAGGCATCTTGAAATCGGTGTGTCTTTTCAATCTTATGAAAAAGTTCATCATCCTTACCATTGACCTTTTTCCATTGAATAATTCCAAGAAAAAAAAGAATCAATATACCTAGTAGTATTAATAATTGCATTAATAGGTTTGGGGCTATTATGGTCCAAATGGCAGTTAATATCCCCATCCCCGCCATGGCGATAATAAAAAACAATCGTTTTTTTACTTGCTTCCTGTTGCATTTTCTTTGATGGTATAGCTCTTCTATCCTACTCTCCCTTATATCTAAGGGGAAATGCTCCCGGATATATACCAATAAATCTTGCTTTTCATGGTATAATTCCTCGATTTCCTCTATCCTATCCCTTAAGCTTCTTTTTTGCCATGTATCCTTCCTACTAATAAGCTCCCGCTTTTTTTGTCGCACAACTTCTAATCCAATCTCTATTGAGTGTAATGTGGCTTGATAGTTATGATGGGCGTTTTGCTTTTTCACTAGCTCTGCCCTTGTTTTTATTTTGTCCCTCAAGCTTTCATAGGCACTGCCCAAAGGTCTGCTTCGATTTTTTTCTGTACCTATGTCCCTTTTCTTCCCTTCTAAACCTCTGATGATCTCTCGTATCGTTTTTTCTCCGTTTTCCCCCTCAACGCCATAAATGCTTTTCCCGATGAGTTCCTCTAAAATATTGTCCTTGTTCTCAAATAATAGACCCTTCACATCATTTTGACCAACATAGATAGTATTGATAAAAACTCTTTCATTTAAACCAATTTGCTCAGAGAGAAATTGTATCTCCTTTCGAGCATCGCAGGAATAGTTGGATGTCACTTCTTGTCCTGTGCTCTCTTCAAATAGCCTTACATATTCTCCATCAGCATGAAAATTCCTCTCAATCCTATATTCTACATCTCCAATGGAGTATTGAAGGATTCCCTGATATGAAGGATGATACCAAGGAATATTCCTATAGTAGGACGGTGAATAAACCCTCTTTTTGATGCCATATTTTTTCTGACCATAGAACATATTAAATATAAATTCGCCTAAAGTGGTCTTCCCTGCCTCATTCTCCCCATAAATTAAATTTATTCCGGGAGAAAAACAAAAGGTCCTATCAATAAACTTTCCAAAGGCATGTATGCTGGCTTTCTTGATCTTCATACTTTATATCCCCCACCCTTAAAGGCTTGGATACCAATATTTAAAGCTTTTTTCAAAATCTCTCTCCTATTCTCATCCTTCTCTAAGTCCATCCTCCTTTGTATCTCAAGGATATAGGATGAAAGTAGTGAATTCTCCTGTATAAAACTATCAATATCATAGCCTGGGTTACTATCGTCTTTTAGGCATATATGGAAGGCAATGTTCTTGCACTCGTCTTCTAATAATTCTACCGATTCTCCGAGATCCCATTGATAACTTCCTTTAAGCTTGATGGAAAAAAGGTTATGTTTTGAGTTCAAAGGAGATAAGTGGTGAATGATTCTTTCTTTGATGTCCTCCATACTCTGACAATCGGATATATCTAGCTCCAGTGTGAAATACTCCCTGTTGGATATTGGTTGAAAGTGGATATCATTGGAACCTTTCTGTATGTCCCCAATAATGATGCCGTGGGGACCTGTCTCATCAAAGCCAAGGGGTTCAGGGCTGCCGGGATAGGCTGCTATGATGTTGCCATAGTCATCATCGAATAGTTTATGTTGATGGTAGTGACCTAAGGCAATATAGTCAAACCCGCTATTTCTTAAATCTTCTTGATTAAATGGAAGATAATTTGATACCTTTCGTGGAGCAGAGGACATATCGCTCCCATGAACCATTAATATTTGAATTTCTTCCGAGGGTCTACAGTGGAGATCCTCTAAAAGGGCCCTTTTTTCCTCTTGATAACCAAAGCCAAACCCATGGACAACTACATTGAGCTCCCTTAAAGATTTTTTACCATAATCATCGGTAAATATGTGCACATTTTTCCCCCAGGGATAGCTCTTATAGTAGTGGATAAGATGGTACGGGTCATGATTTCCGGGTAGAATAAAAACATAGGTTTCCGAAAGCCCTTTTAATTTTTGATTGACATAGTTCACTGTACTGGTCTGTATATAACGATGTTCAAAAAGATCTCCGGAAATCAACAATAGTTCTGCCCTTTCATCCTTGGCAATCCCTATGATACGATCAAAGGTTTCTAAAAGATCCCTCCGTCGATCTTTTATTCTATTATAGGGTAAAAGTCCTGGTGTAAAACCATAATCCAAATGCAAATCAGCGGTATGTAAAATCCGAACCATATCGTCCACCCTCTTACCTATACCATAATAAAAATAACCCTGCAATGAACTACAGGATTATCTTTTCTCCTTGCAATTTTTACAATATCCAAAAAACTTCAAGGTATGATTTGTAACTTCAAATCCCTTCTTTCTTTGCACCTCATGTTCCAACTCTTCCAATAGATCCCCTTCCATTTCGCTCACTTCTCCACAGGACAGACAGATTAGATGATGATGGTGATGGTCCTGTTTGGGATCCACCAACTCGTAGCGACTACATCCGTCATGAAAATTATGCTTACTTACCAGTCCTATATCTTCAAATAGCTGAAGAGTTCTATATATGGTTGCCAGACCAATCTCTGGACATTCTTTTTTTACCAAATCGTATATTTCTTCAATACTAAGGTGTTCCCCGGCATTCTCTATAATAATATTTAATGTATTTCTTCTTTGAGGTGTGAGTTTATAGCCCTTCTTTTTTAGTTCCTTCTTGATATCATCATAAAGAAACAATACATCACCTGCTTTATCATTTAATAAGGCTTTTCGATTACTAGTGTACTTAAACTTAGGATCAATGTCAAGCATTGCCAATTATATCATGTTGGAAACATCCAGGATCTAAATAGGTCTATTTGCCGTTTTTTTGATTCTACAATTTACTAAACTACATCCCGTACAATCACTGCAATTTGGATACTTTAGTAATATAATGTTACATCGTGGGCATCTTTCCAGTTTGTCATTCTCAATTCTATATCCACAGGTAGGACAATTCCTTATCATCATTCTATTCCCCCTATATCAGAAATTGTGCCAATAGTCCACCAACAAAGAAAGCAACGATAAAACTTCCTACCCAAATGCCTAAGGACTCCTTCCAGCTTCTTTCTTTAAATATCACTAGTATGGCCGCGATGCAGGGAACGAATAGGGTGATTACAATCAATGATATAATGGTCTGCATAGGATCCATGGGTATACTGCTTAGTCCAGCTGCCCCAAAGTCCCTTCTAATGATTCCCATTATAAAGGCAGTGGCAACTTCCTTTGGCAGTTTAAGCCATGTTTCGGTAATGGGCGCAAATAGGTTCTGTACCCCAACCAACATCCCTGTTACTTCCATTAAGGTGATAATCAAGGAACCCAAAATAAATAGTGGCGTGGCTTCCTTTAAAAACATCCAGGATTTTGTATAGGTCTTTTGTAGGATGTTTTTTATTCTAGGCAGCCTTAGGGGCGGCAGATCAATCAATAATGCAGTGGACTGTCCAGGCATTACTCTGTTTAAAATAGTTCCCGATAGTATAAAAACCATTAATATAGAGATGAAATATAATAAAAACAGTTTTAATCCTAATGGTGCAATAAGTCCTGCAATCACACCTAATTGTGCAGAGCAGGGTATGGTTAATCCAAGCAATGCTGTCGCAATAAACCGCTCTCTTTTAGAACCAAGGATCCTTGTGGTAATGGTTGCCATGGTAACGCATCCGAAACCTAATATGATAGGGATGATCGCCTTCCCATTCAACCCGATTTTGGTTAAGGATCGGTCCGTCAAGGTCGCTACCCTTGGTAAATAACCTGTATCCTCCATAATGGAAAGTAAAAAATGAAAGCCAACAACGAGGGGGAGCAAAAGCCCTATAATATAAACGGGCACCATCGTTAACATGCCAAATTCTCCAATCAGTATGGTTCCTATTTTACTCTCTGGGGAAAGGATGCCCTTGAAAATTCCTAGTATAAAATTTAAATAATACTCTCCCATTAGGACCCCTTCAGTAAAATCAACAATGGCCTGCGCAACAAATACCCCAATGAACTGATACATAAAGTATAACATTATTATTAGAAGTGGTATTCCGGTGATCGGATTTAAGGTCCATCGGCTTAATTTTGTAGCAAATGAAATACCTTCATTAATCTCAAAACATACCTCTTCAATGACCCTATCTATATATTCTCTTCTAGATCGATATATTCTTTCCCTGGATCCTACTGGCTTTAATTGATACCTTTTAAGGATCTCTTCATCGTCCTCTAAAATAAGAAGTGCCTCGGCATCATAGTTTACTTTAGAGCGATATCTTTCTATCTCAGCAACCAAGTCCTTATCCCGATTTCCTGGTTTAGCCCTAGAAATAGCGTCCTTTAGGTCTTGGATCCCCACATTCTTTACAGCGATGGTTGGAATGACCTCAACGCCCAGGAGAGTACTTAATTTTGAGATATCAATATCCATCCCATTTTTCCGGACCTCATCCATCATATTT
>MTKW01002129.1_pt1 | contig 23295 bp, 20 predicted proteins | sample 1042761 | NCBI WGS metagenome assembly MTKW01 (sample SAMN06205366, study PRJNA360243) | anaerobic digester metagenome | biome: Wastewater treatment plant; feature: Anaerobic digester sludge; material: sludge; isolation source: anaerobic digester fed with sludge from wastewater treatment plant ...
GTTGCACTCCGTAAGGAGTGCATGGATTGAAATCTTTCTTGCGCTCGTCACTATAACCTTCGCCCATGTTGCACTCCGTAAGGAGTGCATGGATTGAAATTCCCCGCCTTTGATTATGTGTAAAGGTGAATTACAACGTTGCACTCCGTAAGGAGTGCATGGATTGAAATGGGTTTGCAGTCGATAACGGCTTTGGAGTATATAGGTTGCACTCCGTAAGGAGTGCATGGATTGAAATTATTTCTTTTCTGCCCTGCTCTATCATCTTATCTGGAGTTGCACTCCGTAAGGAGTGCATGGATTGAAATTGATAGGTGTCAAACGCGTTACGCATTTCCTCAGGTTGCACTCCGTAAGGAGTGCATGGATTGAAATGTGTAAAAATTGCTTTTTGTGCTAAGTTGGTGTGGTTGCACTCCGTAAGGAGTGCATGGATTGAAATGGTTATACACGACTTCGTACTTATCAAAAGCGATGTTGCACTCCGTAAGGAGTGCATGGATTGAAATACCCTCTGGGACTACAAAAGCACCTCCCAAGAGAAAGTTGCACTCCGTAAGGAGTGCATGGATTGAAATTTAGCTATATCTTTCATTTTTTTCGAAATAGCAGGCGTTGCACTCCGTAAGGAGTGCATGGATTGAAATTTGACTACATATCTTACTATCGGCTCTTGTGCTTCGTTGCACTCCGTAAGGAGTGCATGGATTGAAATATCACCTACTGTATATTCAGTTGATAAAGTTAAAGTTGCACTCCGTAAGGAGTGCATGGATTGAAATTTTGCAAAGTCTCTGGCCACTTGCATCACCTACGCCGTTGCACTCCGTAAGGAGTGCATGGATTGAAATTGCTATCATCCCTACACCTTGAAGAACAATTAGTGTTGCACTCCGTAAGGAGTGCATGGATTGAAATTTTTTGTGCCATAAAGGCAGTGCAGATCGGCTTAAAAGTTGCACTCCGTAAGGAGTGCATGGATTGAAATTGTTACTCCTGTTACTTGTCTAGTGATATCAAGGAGTTGCACTCCGTAAGGAGTGCATGGATTGAAATCTCGTCGTCCTCGTCAAAGTCATCCTCGTCGTCTTCAGTTGCACTCCGTAAGGAGTGCATGGATTGAAATATCATTGCTAGAATCTTGCTATACTCCTTGGCAGGTTGCACTCCGTAAGGAGTGCATGGATTGAAATCTTATCGACTAGGTTTAAGCCTCCGTTGAGGTGGATCGCGTTGCACTCCGTAAGGAGTGCATGGATTGAAATTCGAAGTCTTGCCTTAAAGCAGATGGAGCAATATTGGTGTTGCACTCCGTAAGGAGTGCATGGATTGAAATCCTTGTCCTTATGATTATCCAAGGCTGTTTTTGTAGTTGCACTCCGTAAGGAGTGCATGGATTGAAATAACTTCACATCTTAATATATGATTTGAATAATCAAGTTGCACTCCGTAAGGAGTGCATGGATTGAAATATATAAGTCTATAATCTGTATAGATACACCATGTGTTGCACTCCGTAAGGAGTGCATGGATTGAAATTGATGATGTTATCGTTTTGGAGTGGAATAAGATAGAGTTGCACTCCGTAAGGAGTGCATGGATTGAAATGTTGCAGGCCTGCTCACGATTGGATCGATAGTTGGTTGCACTCCGTAAGGAGTGCATGGATTGAAATTGAAAGATATAACCTCTTTTTTGTTTACGCCCATGTTGCACTCCGTAAGGAGTGCATGGATTGAAATCTTTATAGTTACCATATCAAAAACAACAAGTCTTATCGTTGCACTCCGTAAGGAGTGCATGGATTGAAATATCACCATCATTTACATCAGGCTTATAAATAAAGTTGCACTCCGTAAGGAGTGCATGGATTGAAATCTTACCCCGGACTTGATCATAGTAGGGTAGCTTCAGTTGCACTCCGTAAGGAGTGCATGGATTGAAATAAAACTCTACTTCTTATAATATAATTCCATAAATCGTTGCACTCCGTAAGGAGTGCATGGATTGAAATTTTGAAAACATAATAGAGGTGTAAGCCTGTACCACTGTTGCACTCCGTAAGGAGTGCATGGATTGAAATTCCAAAACCGGTGCAGACATACCAAAACCTTAGCGTTGTGCTCCGTAAGAAATCCATGGTCTATTCCCAGCATACGCAGGGTTAATTTCAATTGGATGCAGTAGAAGTATTCCTACATCCTAATAACAAAAAAATTATCATCAATAAGGTGATATCATCCCTAATAGAATAAAAATATATACATAAAAATGTCCAGGGATAAGTATAGTACAGGTAAAGAAATGTATAAATATTCAGTCGTAATTGTAATTTTGCCGTTAAATTGATATAATCAGACAGCTATTATATTTTAGGAAGGAATGGAAAAGTTAATGGGAAATGTTCAAATCTTAATTGCCATGGTCTTATATATTGCTGTGGTTATTGGCATTGGCCTTTATTATGCCAAACGTGCTAACGCAAGCAGTGAAAATTACCTAATTGGTGGAAGGTCGTTGAACCCGTGGGTTACAGCTATGGGTGCAGAAGCTTCTGACATGAGTGGCTGGTTATTGATGGGCCTGCCTGGTGTGGCCTATTTTACAGGTTTAAGTGACGCCTTCTGGACAGCAGTCGGATTACTGATTGGTACATATCTCAATTGGTTATTCGTAGCCAAGAGATTACGCAATTATACTGTAGTTGCCGGTGATGCCATAACTATTCCTGACTTTTTAAGTAATAGATTCAAAGAAAAAAAGAAGATTATTATGACTATTGCCGCTTTATTTATCTTAATCTTCTTTACGCCCTACGCTTCAAGCTGTTTTGCCGCGATGGGTAAGCTTTTTAGTACCTTGTTTGATGCCCCTTATCTGACAATGATGATTATTGGTGCAATTTTTGTTGTGGCTTATACTTTTGTAGGCGGTTTCCTGGCTGAAAGTGCTTCGGACTTTATGCAAGGAATCATTATGATTTTTGCTCTGGTAGTAGTACTTGTCACCGGTGTTGTAAAAGTTGGTGGGTTTGAAAATCTAATCAGTAATTTCAAAGAGATTCCCGGCTTTTTTGAATTATTCGGTATTGCCCAGCCGACTTTGGTTGATGGTGTTCAACAGGTGGCAGACGGTGTAGCCCTTTTTGGTCCCGCTGGGGCTTACGGGCTTATAACAATAATTTCCACACTTGCTTGGGGTTTGGGCTACTTTGGAATGCCTCAAGTATTATTAAAATTCATGGCTATCAGGGACCCTAAGGAATTAACCTTATCCAGAAGAGTTGCGACGATCTGGTGTGCCATTTCCTTATTTGCGGCTGTTGCTATTGGGCTTATTGGCCGGGTTCTTTTTCCCACAGAGCTGCTGACCAATACTGCTTCTGAAAAAATCTTCATCATCATGGCGACCAGCTCTTTTGTATCTTTCGTTGCTGGTATTGTCTTGGCTGGTATTGTGGCGGCTACAATAAGTTCAGCCGATTCCTATTTGCTTATCGCTGCTTCAGCCTTTTCTAAGAATATTTATCAAGGGCTATTTAAAAAAGATGCCTCCGATAAAGCCGTTCTCTACACAACTAGAATAGTATTGCTGGTGATTGCGGCTATCGCGATGATTATCGCCTTTGATGAAAATAGTGTAATATTCAAGATTGTTTCTTTTGCTTGGGCTGGCTTTGGAGCTACATTTGGTCCGTTGATTCTCTTCTCTTTGTTCTGGAAGAGAACCAATCAGGCTGGAGCTATTGCCGGAATGGTTGCCGGTGGAAGTATGGTTTTCATCTGGAAATACCTGATTAGCCCCTTTGGTGGAGTATGGGCTATTTATGAACTACTGCCAGCTTTCATTGTTTCTTGCTTGGCTATTGTAATAGTTTCCTTGCTGACGGAGGAACCCTCTGTAGAGATTCAGGCTGAGTTTGAACAGGCTAGAAAGCTATCTCTCCAGAAATAAAAATCATTAGGATAAATTATGGTTATAATGTAAACTAGTAAATAATATATGTGAAAAGAGATTAATAAAAATGAATGAGGCTACTCTCAAGAAAACTGCAGATTTCTCCAAGGTCTACTTGATCGTTAACGAAGTTCTTAACGCTATTACCCACGGAGTTGGAGTTGGCTTAAGTATTGCTGGCTTGGTGATTTTACTCCTGAAAGGGGTACGCTCTGGCTCAACGCTAGCTATAGTATCTTATGCAATCTATGGGTCAACTCTAATTCTTCTCTATCTTAGTTCAACTCTGTATCATAGTTTGACCTTTACCAGGTTCCAAAAGATTTTTAAAATTTTCGATCATAGCTGTATATTCCTTCTGATCGCAGGGACCTATACACCATATACCTTAATTTCATTGGGTGGAGGTCTAGGTTGGACGGTATTCGGAGTAGTTTGGGGCGTGGCAGTATTAGGAGTTACCTATAAAGTCTTCTGGATCAATAAATACCGTAAATATTCGACCTTGTTGTATGTAGCAATGGGCTGGTTAATTGTCTTTGCTATGAAACCTCTCTATCAGGCTATAGGTGTATACGGCTTTGGCTTGCTTTTGGGTGGAGGAGTAGCCTTTACGGTAGGTGCCTTATTTTATCGTCTGAAATCTGTAAAATTCATGCATCCCCTATGGCATCTCTTTGTATTAGCTGGCACGATATTAATGTATTTTTCAATTTTGTATTATGTCTGATTCTCTCTAGCTAAAATGGATATCCATCAGGATTGGGGTGTATGAAAAATCATATTGGTTAATCCGTCCTAAATAAAAGCACTAATGTTAAAAATTTTATAAATTAACATTATATTCTTGGAATTTATATCTTCCTTTGGTAAAATAGTGTTATCCATAAACACTTATAAAGAGAGGAGAGCTTATATGGAAATAAGTAGAGCTGAACTAAAAAGAAATGCTCTGGATTCTTTGAAGGGTAATTGGGGCATAGCAGTGGCAGTAACCTTAATTTATCTTGTAATCTGTTCGGTTATAGGTGTTATTCCTGTAATTGGTTGGATTGCAGCCATAATATGCACCCCAGCCTTAGTTCTTGGTTTACAAATTTTCTTCTTGAAAATGGCCAGAAACCAAGACCCTGAGGTTCAAGATTTATTTGCTGGTTTTTCTAGTTTTGGCAAGGCTTTTTGTCTTTATTTTGTGATGTATATCTTTATTCTCTTATGGACTTTATTATTTATTATCCCTGGAATTATAGCCTCTTTTAGATATTCCATGGCCTTTTTTATCTTGGCTGATAACCCTGAAATAGGTGTACTTGAAGCCATTAGACAGAGTAAAGAAATGATGGTTGGTCATAAATGGCGGCTTTTTGTCTTGGGTCTGAGTTTTTTAGGTTGGGCAATCTTGGCTACCTTGACCTTCGGTATAGGTTATCTCTGGTTATGCCCGTATATGATAACTACTATTTCTAATTTCTATAGAACAATAAAGGGCGAACCCCTAGAAGCAGCTGCTGAACTGAATGTGTAGATAAGTGAGCCGAGGATTAAGTCCTCGGCTTATAATTTTTTTTGGCAAATGGTCATAATATGTAATGGTGTTATAAATGAAGTTTCGAAAAAAATTGCCTTTTGTCTTGCCAGGCTTGTTCTTCCTAGGCTTCATTGGATACAGGATATTACCTTGGCTTCGTGGGTTAGAGGTTAATGACATTCTGAATTTTACTCCTTCTTCCCCTGTGTTGGCTGCCGGTGTACTCATGAGCCTTTATTGTTTAAAGGCTTTCACTTTGGTAATACCCTTGTTAGCTTTGTACCTTGCAGCGGCCGTGATGTTTCCAGTGGGCTGGGCTCTTGTTATCACCTACCTTTGTCTGGCGGCAGAGATGTCTATTTCCTATTTTATCGGTCGACGTTTTGGGCCCAAAGTTATTGAGGAGAGGTTAAAAAAATACAAATCTGCCCAGCGGATTCTAGAATTTAATAGGGACAAGGAAAATGATCTAGTAAGCTCCCTGATGGTTCGCTTAATACCAGGATTACCGGTAGATTTAGGTAGTATGTTTTTAGGGGCGACAAGGGTAAGATACTGGCCTTATATTCTCGGAACCTTAGTAGGGGTATCCCGAGGGGCGGTACCGATTATCTTAATGGGTTCTGCGGTGAATAATCCCCTCTCACCGGCTTTTCTAGTTCCCTTTTCCCTTACGGCAGCAATGTATTTGGGAGTTTTTGTTTATCTCAGGAAAATGAAAAAAGCTTCTCGAGCTAGGGATTAGACACTTGGCTTTTAGCTGAGTGTTTTTTTGTGTGGAGGATTTTATAGGAAAGTAGAGAAATAAAGAAAGTTATAAAGAGATTCCAAATAATAGGGAGGGCCTTATGATAGAAATTAACGGTCTGACTAAGATCTATAAGATGAGCGCCAAGCAAAAGCAATTGGCTAAGACGAAAAGGGACACCAAGGTTGCTGTAGATAATCTGAGCCTAACTGCCCGTAAAGGAGAAATTTTTGGCTTATTAGGTCCTAATGGAGCAGGTAAAACCACAACTTTAAGATGTATAGCTACTCTGCTGAAGCCTTCCGAGGGTCAGGTTAAAGTAGCAGGCTACGACACGATAACGGAAGCTGCAGAAGTTAGAAAAAGGATTGCTTTTCTTACAACGGAAATCAAATTAGATCCCAATTTTACGCCTCGTTATTTGTTTAATTTTTTCGGCAGTCTGCACAGGGTAGAGCCAGATCTTTTAGAAGCAAGAAGACGGAATTTATTCGATTATTTTGGCATTACTGATTTTGAGAATAAAAAAATCGATGAGCTTTCTAGTGGTATGAAGCAAAAGGCTGCTATCGCCGTCAGTCTAGTTCATGATCCAGAGATTGTGATCTTTGATGAGCCTACTAATGGTCTGGATATTATTACGGCTCGCAGTGTTTTGGAGTACCTTAAGGTCTTGCGTGACCAAGGCAAATTAGTTGTTATTTCTACACATATTATGTCTGAAGCGGAAAGGCTTTGCGATCGGCTGGCTATTATAATTGATGGGAAAAAGGTTGCTGACGGCACGCTTGAGGAGATATATACAGCCACTGCCACTGATAATTTAGAGGATGCTTTTTTCCTTTTATACCAGAGGGAAGCGAGGGAGATGGAATAATGAAGGGCATAGGCATAGTGATGAAAAAAGAATTAGCCAGAGTATTTAAGGATAAAAAAATTGCCTTTTCAATGTTTATCCTACCGGTTATCCTGATTGTAGGTATGTTTGCTTTAATCGGCAACTTGATGGATAAAATGGTCCAAGATATAGAAGAACACCAGACAATTGTCTATATTCAAAATGCCCCTGAGGATTTTCGTACTTACCTGATTGCCCAAGGGGAAACAAGTCAAATTGAGTATATTGATGAGAAGGCTGATGTGGAAGGGCTAAAAGAACAGATTCGCCAAGGCGAAGTGGATTTAATAATTGAATTTACGCCAGATTTTAAGACTAGCGTTGCTAATTATGATGTAGGTTCTGCAGTTCCCCAAGTAAAGACTTATTATAATCCTTCGGAGGAGTATTCTTCTAAGGCTAGGAGTGATTTTGTAACTGGTGTCTTGGAGGGTTATCGCCAACAGCTCTTGACTGAGCGGATAGGTGATCTATCCAGTATTGCCGTCTTTACCATTGATAGTGATAACCCAGAGATGATCGTTCAGGATGATCAAAAAGCCGCAGGTAAGATGTTAGGTATGTTGCTACCTTACTTTATAACCTTGATGCTTTTTGCCGGTGTGATGGGTATTGGTATTGACGCAATAACTGGAGAAAAAGAGCGGGGTACTATTGCTAATCTGCTCTTAACCCCTGTAAATAGAACTTCCATTGTTTTAGGCAAAATTATAGCCCTGATGATTTTATCAGGACTATCAGCTATGATCTATGTAGTTTCTATGGTTACTGTAATGCCACGCTTTATGAATCCTGCTTCAGGCGGCGACAATCCTTTTGGGGACTTGGCTCTCAGTTTTTCGCCTGGACAGGTTATGCAGCTTGTCTTGCTAATGGTTTCTCTAGTTTTCCTCTATGTGGCTCTAGTATCCTTAGTGGCTGTTTATGCAAAAACCATCAAAGAAGGTAGTACATATATAATGCCGATATATATTGTAGTCATAGCCGCCGGAATGATTACCATGTATGGTACCAAAGAACCCCAATTGGCTCATTACTTGATCCCTTTGTATAACAGCTCTCTAGCCATCAAGGGGTTATTCACCCAGGAGCTTTCTCTAGTTGAATTCATGCTCACCTTCTTCAGTACCTTGGCAGCAGGCGGGATATTAACTGGTATCATTGTCAAGGCCTTTAACAATGAAAAGGTGATGTTTAACGCTTAAGTTATGTAAGTATTACAAAACTAATAGGCTGAGGGCCATAATAGCCATTCCAGAAATTAATCCATAAATGGCTGTATGGTGTTCCCCATATTTTTCGGCAGCGGGTAGGAGTTCGTCTAAGGAGATAAAAACCATGATTCCTGCCACAATAGCAAAAATAAAGCCGAACATTGCGTCATTTAACACATTAAGCCTTAGCAGGAGGATAAAGCCGATGATGGCACCTAGGGGTTCAGCCAAGCCTGATAGCAAGGCGTAAAGGAAAGCCTTTTTCTTATTGCAAGTGGCATGATAGACAGGGACGGCAATGGCTATACCCTCAGGGATATTATGAATGGCAACAGCCAAAGCGATACTGATTCCTAAAGCAGGGTCCTTAATGGAACTGTAAAAGGTGGCAATGCCTTCGGGAAAGTTATGGATAGCTATAGCGATGGCGGATAAGACCCCTAGGCGATACAGTTTGTTAACCTCACATTGAGGATTATCTTTTACTACATTGACATCCAATACCTCATGGGGATTATCACCGCTAGGCACGAAGTTATCAATTATGGCGATTAAAGCTATACCGCCAAAAAAGGCCAGAGTAGTGAACCAAGTGCCTCTGAGAGAGCCATAGGCCTCTATTAGAGAAATTCTTGCCTCGGCGAAAAGCTCTACAAAAGAGACATAAATCATCACTCCAGCAGATAAGCCTAAGGCAAAGGGTAATACCTTAGCATTGGTGCGTTTTGTAAATAAGGCCATAGCGCTACCTATAGCAGTAGATAATCCAGCAAATAGGGTCAAGCCAAAAGCCAATAATACTCTATATAAATCAATTTCCATGTCGTTTCTCCTCTGATGCTAAATTTGTCTAAATTTGAGCAAACTCCTTTTACTGTTTATATTCAAACTGTAAAAGGAGTTTGACTCTGTGTCCTATTATACAAAAAAAATCTCCCTATTGCCAGAAATAACTGGATATAATGACAGGTAAACAGAAGGCTTGGTTATTCTTGTTATTCATTGCCATTTTTGTTATGCTTAGTTTTGTTAAGAACTACAATGAAAATTGCATTAGAAGAAGGAGCTTTAGAAGAAAAAATATGATCAATTTTAAAAAGCCAGAGATAGAAGATAAAGTCTGGATTGATCCTTTGTTAATAGCCGGAGATCTAAGTGGTTGTCATCAGAATTTCACAAATATCTTTGCTTATGCGGGGATCTACAATTATCAGGTGGCCCAAGTACAGGACTTTCTGGTGGTTAAAGGCTTTCATGAGGATGTGGGCCCTTATTATTTTTATCCTGCTGGTCAGGGTGATATTAAGCCTGTATTTTTGGCCTTGCAAGAAGATGCAGAACATAATCAGGAAAAATTGCGACTAGTGGGTATCACACTTGAGAACAGGCTGGTTTTGGATCAATTTTTTCCGGGGAAGTTCAGCTATCAAGATGATCGTGAAGGTTATGATTATATCTATACCCTAGAAAAATTAGTCAGCTTGTCAGGTAAAAAGCTGCAATCTAAACGGAATCATATCAACAGGTTCATAGCTAACAACGCTGATTGGAGTTTTGAGGAGATTAGCCAGGATAATCTCTCTGAATGTTGGGAAATGAACCAAGAATGGTGCCGGCAAAACGGTTGCAAAGACGATGAGCTGCTGAATGAGGAATATTGTGCTGTCCGGCGGTGTTTTAACAATTATGAGGCTTTGGAATTAGAAGGCGGACTCTTGCGGTTAGCAGGTAAAGTAATCGCTTTTACAATGGGTGAAAGGCTTAATTCTGATACTTATGTCGTACATATCGAAAAGGCCTTTGGTGAAATCCAGGGTGCTTATCAGCTGATTAATCGAGAGTTTGCTAAACTTATACAAGAGCGCCATCCCGATATTGTGTATGTCAATAGGGAGGAGGATATGGGGTATGAAGGATTACGCCGGGCTAAAATGTCTTACCGTCCAGTGAGAATGGAGGAAAAATATGTGGCAGATGCCACGTCCATTCTCCTTTAGAGATACTTGTTCATAGATAAGGAACTGCCTATGATAAGGTAGCATTTACTATAGCTCTGTGGGATGAGGATTAGGGTTTAGTGTCTGATGGGGATTAGGGAGGTATAATGAAAGAAATACGTTTGGCCAAGGAAGATGAAGTTACACGGCAAAAAGAAATCTGGCAATTGTGTTTCGGTGATCCTGAAGAATATCGGGAGTTGTTTTTTTGCGAGGGCTATAAGGCAGACAATTCGCTGGTGTTATTAATTGATGAGATCCTTGTAGCTAGATTGACAATAATAGCTGTTGAACTAGCCGCTCCTTTTAGGAATGAGATAAAGTCTTATCAAGGAGCGATGCTTTATGGTGTAGCCACTCATCCTGATTATCAGCGTCAGGGTTTAGCCCGAGAATTAATGACTTTTACTAATCAATATTTACAGAGGATGGGGCTGGAATTTTCCATTGTGGTACCGGCTGAACCAAGTCTTTTTGAGTATTATCGAAAACTAGGTTACCGGGAGGCTTTTTCTATAAGAGAGATTTCTCTGACCCGGGAAATGATAGAGAACTTAGTTGTTGAGAGAGACGAAGCAAGAGAGAGAGACGAACTTTTCCTTGCGGCAAGTCCGGCTGACTATAACTATTTGCGCAACACATTACTTCAAGGGAAGTTAGCTTTGCTTTATCAAGAAGAGGATATTGCATATCAACAGAAGATTTCCCAAATGACAGGAGCCGATCTATATATCTTAGATTGCGGCGCTGAGAAGGCTTGTCTTGTAGCGGAGAGGATGTCAGCCACTAAGCTGATGCTCAAAGAACTCCTAGGCGGCTTCGAAAGCCTTGAGGCTCGAAGGGACACCATGGAATCTGTGAGCCATGAGAAACTTAGGAATTTCAGGGAATCAAGGAATTTTGGAAGCCCTGCTGTTTTATCTCTAGCCCTGCAGAAATTAGCGACCTTACCCGAATATGAAAATGTGCAGGAATTCCTGATCCGCACTCCTGTCTGGCAGTCAGGACTTGGAGTTGGCAAGGTAACCGGTGTGTGTCTAGGGGGAGAAATTGTGCGTCCCTTCGGCATGCTTGCTCCGTTAAGTCAGGCTCTTACTGAAATATTCTCAGCTTCAGAGGGTTATTTGGGTTTAGCCTTTGATTAGCTGCATATAATGGTGTCATAATAAAACTTCCGAGGAAGGAAGGATAAGAATGACACCGATAATAGGAATTACCTGTAGCTGGCAAGAAGAAAAAAAGGTTCACAATATGGCGGCGACCTATATTGAGGCAGTTCTAGCCGCAGGAGGAGTGCCTTTGATTATACCCAGTCAGCCCAAGGATAAGGCAGAGACTATCTATGCTGCTATTGACGGTTTAATTTTGGCGGGAGGACCTGACTTAGATCCCTGGCATTTCGGGGAAGAGCCGCAAAAAGATTTAGGAGAGATTACTCCTTTGCGGGACCAGTTGGAGTTAGAATTATCTCGTCTGGCTCTAGTCGGTAATAAACCAGTTTTGGCCATTTGTCGCGGAATCCAGGTTTTGAATGTAGCGGCGGGGGGTACAATCTATCAGGATATTTCCGGCCTCACTCAGTTAAAACACAGTCAAGAAGCACCGAGATGGCATCCTACTCATGGGATCCAAATTGCGGAGGAAAGTAGCTTATTCACTTTAGCTGGTCAGACCCATTATCGGGTGAACAGCTTTCATCATCAGGCCATTGCTAAAGTGGGACAAGGTCTTAGGGCTGTGGCTTGGGCAAGGGATAAGCTAGTGGAAGCAGTTGAAAACTTAGCAGGTGACGGTAGGATTAGAGGTGTACAATGGCATCCGGAAGGATCTTGGCAGCAGGATCAACTTTCTCTAAAACTTTTTTCTGATCTGGTATTACAAGCAAAAAGCAGGTAATCCCTCCTTGCTGAACACAGTTGAATCAATTCTTATAATTCTTGAGTTATTAATAAAGACAAGTTTATTTTCGTGATAAGGAGAGTAAGATGGATTTTAGTAAAGTATTGAGCCAAGAGATTGGTTGGAGTTTAAGCGGTACTACACAAGCCCTCAAGCTTTTGGAGGAGGGTAACACCATACCTTTTATCGCCCGTTATCGTAAGGAAGCTACCGGGGAAATGGACGAACAAACCTTGCGGCAGTTGGCTGAACGGTGGGAGTATCTCCAGAATTTAGCTAAACGTAAGGAAGAGGTTTTGCGGCTAATTGACGAAATGGGTAAGCTTACCCCAGAAATAGAGGCTAGTATTAATGAAGCTACTAACTTGCAAACAGTAGAGGATATATATAGACCATTCCGGCCTAAACGTCGGACCAGGGCAAGTGTAGCTAAAGAGCAAGGACTGGAGCCTTTGGCACGCCTATTAGCTGATCAGCAACTGATAACTGGTAATTTGCCAGAGCTAGCCACAAGCTACATTAATGTCGAGCTAGGTGTAGAGACTGTCGAGGCAGCCTTGCAAGGGGCAGCGGATATCTTAGCTGAAGAAATTTCAGATGATCCTGGGATTAGGGACCTGGTCCGGAAATTTCTGCAGAAACATGGGGAGATAGTTGTTAAAGGTGAGAGCGAAGGGCCCACTCCCTATGAAATGTACTATGATTATCGTGAACTCCTACGCAGTATTCCACCTCATCGGATTTTGGCCATCAACCGCGGGGAAAAAGAAAAAATCCTCAAGGTTAAAATAGAAGCAGCTACTGAGGAAATTGAACGAGGGGTATTGGCTAAGCTGCGGATAAATCCTGATTCCCTAGGGGCTGAGGTCTATAGCAAGGCCATTAAAGATGGCTTACAAAGGCTTTTATTACCCAGCTTGGAAAGGGAGCTTCGTCAGGAGTTGACGAAAAAGGGTGAGGATCAAGCAATTAAGGTTTTTGCCCAGAATCTGCGTAATTTATTGCTGCAACCTCCAGTACGGGACCAGATCGTCATGGCTATTGACCCTGGTTTTCGGACTGGCTCAAAGTTAGCGGTAGTAGATGAGACTGGCAAAATGCTGGAGGTGGGGGTAATTTTTCCCCATCCGCCACAAAATAAAAAGGAGGAAGCAGAAAAAAAGGTGCTAGACCTCATTAAAAAGTGGCAGGTTACCGTCATAGCCATTGGTAATGGTACGGCTTCCAGAGAAACAGAAAGATTTATCAGCGAATTAATCAAAAATCATGGCTTATCATTGAAATATACTATAGTTAGTGAGGCGGGAGCCTCGGTGTATTCGGCCTCACCCCTGGCGGCTCAAGAGTTCCCTGGGTTGGATCTCTCATACCGCAGTGGTGTTTCTATTGCTCGTCGTTTGCAGGATCCATTGGCAGAGCTGGTTAAAATTGATCCTAAATCGGTGGGAGTTGGTCAATACCAACATGATGTTAATGCTAAGGAACTTAATCGTAGTCTGGCCGCTGTTGTAGAATCTTGTGTCAACAGTGTGGGAGTAGAGCTTAATACTGCCTCTCCGTCTCTATTACAGTATGTGGCAGGCTTGAATGCTACAGTAGCTAAAGCTATTGTTACTCGACGGGAGACTAAAGGAAAATATACTAGCAGAAGTGAGCTTTTGGAGATTAGCCGACTAGGTCCTAGCACTTTTCAACAGTGTGCAGGTTTTATTAGAATAGCTAATGGCAGTAACCCTTTGGAAAATACTCCAGTGCATCCTGAATCTTATGATGTAGCAGTAGCTCTCTTGGAGGAAATAGGTTATAGCCTGAGCGATTTACGGACTAATCCGGAGAAGATTAGGAAATCCTTAGAGGGTTTGGAGGATTTGGATGGACTGGCCGGGAAATTAAATGTGGGGCTTCCTACCTTAAAAGATATTGTGGAGGCTCTAATGAAACCAGGGCGCGACCCGCGGGAAGATTTACCTCCTGTTCTCTTAAGGCAAGATGTGTTGACCTTAGATGATTTACGAGAAGGAATGGTGTTAACAGGTACAGTGCGTAATGTCGTTGACTTTGGTGCCTTTGTAGATATTGGAGTGGAGCAGGATGGATTAGTGCATATTTCCCAAATCAGCGACCGATTTATTAAGCATCCTCTGGAGGTTTTGGCTGTAGGAGATATTGTTCAGGTTGCCGTCCTAAGCATAGATAAGGAGCGGGGCCGCATTGGCTTGACCATGAAGGATGTTAAGTAGGAAGTTAAGAAAGGCTAATAAGATAAGGTAAATAAGATAAGGGGTAAGTAAGATGACTGCAGAAGCAATTATTAATGCTCAGATTATTCCGGTGGTAGGCGAAACCTTTGACCGGGGGACATTAATCTGGGAAAATCAGAAGATAAGGGCTGTAGGTAAGGATATACCGCTTCCTGCCGGAATTATAGTTCATGATCTACAGGGAAAGACGGTAGTCCCCGGTTTTATTGATGCTCATACTCATTTGGGCATCTATGAGGAGATTTTTGCCGAGGGAGACGATACTAATGAGGCCACTGAGCCGGTAACACCAGAACTGCGAGCGTTAGATGCAGTGAATCCTTTTGACATAGCTTTCAAAGATGCTTTAAGTGGCGGTATTACGACAGTGATGAGCGGCCCGGGTAGTGCTAATGTGATCTGTGGTCTTAACTTAGTGATGAAGACTGCAGGTAGGTCTTTGGAAGAGATGGTTATCAACTCCCAGGCTGGAATGAAAGTGGCTTTTGGTGAGAATCCCAAAAAGGTCTATGGTGAACAGAAGAAGATGCCCTGTACCCGGATGGCGATTGCGGCTTTGTTGCGCCAAGCTCTGACTGATGCCGAGAACTATCGAGAGAAAAAGAAAAAGGCTTTGGAAAATGGCGAGGCCTTTGAAAAGGATTTGGGAATGGAGAATCTCCTTTTAGTCTTAGACCGGAAGATTCCTCTTACAGCTCATGCCCATCGAGCTGACGATATTGCCACTGCTTTAAGGATAGCCAAGGAGTTCAACGTTGAGCTGATAGCTATTCACGGTACAGAGGGGCATAAATTAATTAGCCAATTGCAGGAACAGAAGATTCCGGTAGTTGTAGGTCCGACTTTATCTAACCGCTCTAAGGTTGAGTTGGCTGAACAAAATTGGCAGACGGCCAAGCTGTTGCAAGAGGCAGGGGTACTAATTGCCTTGACTACCGATCATTCAGTTATTCCTATTCAGTACTTGCCTCTTTGTGCATCCTTAGCTGTGAAAAACGGTTTATCTGAAGAAGCCGCCCTCCAAGCTATTACAATTAATCCGGCCCGAATCTTAGGCTTAGAGGATCGGATAGGCAGTCTGGAGAACGGCAAAGATGCGGATTTTGTTATTCTGGATGGCCATCCTTTCGATTGGCGGTCGAAGGTTGAACAGGTTTACATAAACGGCCAAGAAGTGTATAAAAGTAATTGAGGATAAATCTATAAAAAATTCATTGCTCTATGAATCCAAGATTTATGAATATGCAAGTTTTGAGATATGGGGTGTCAAAGATTGTATAAGTACCAATCCCATTCGCCGGAAGAAACCTGGCAGCTTGGCTACCGGCTAGGAAAAATGATAACTCAAGGCTTAGTAATTGCCCTAGAGGGAGATCTAGGAGCCGGTAAGACTCTGTTTGTTAAAGGGTTAGCAGCAGGGTTAGGTGCAGAAGAAGCTGTTACTAGCCCTACCTTTACCCTGATAAATATTTATGAGGGACGGCTAGCTTTGGCTCATTTTGATGTTTATCGTCTGCCTACACCGGAAGCTCTTGAAGAATTAGGCTATGATGAATTTTTTTACGGTGAGGGCGTTACGGCAGTAGAATGGAGCGACTTGATCCAGGATTATTTGCCGGAGGAATACTTACAAGTGCAAATGCAAAGGTTGAGCAAGAATGAACATGGTGAAGGTCGGCTGATCACATTTACGGCTCATGGGGAGGAAGTGGCTAATTTGCTGAAGGAGTTGGAGAACAATGTTAGTGCTGGGGATTGAAAGCTCTACCCCGGTAGCCTCTGTGGCCCTAGTTGGTCCTCAAGGCTTAGTGGGAGAGATTACATTGAATATAGGGTTAACTCATTCGGAACAGCTGCTGCCTCTTATTGTAGATCTCTTGGAGCAGGCCAGGCTGAGCCTAGAAGATGTAGAGGGTATAGCTATAGCCGGTGGTCCAGGTTCCTTTACTGGGCTAAGGATCGGCATGGCAACGGCTAAGGCTTTGGCCCAAGGACGTAAGCTGCCTTTAGTAGCTATACCAACTTTGCAGGCTTTAGCCTGTACTCAAATGACTAGTAATTACTTGGTATCTCCAGTGATGAATGCGCGGAAAAAAGAGGTCTATACTGCTCTTTTTAGTTTTCAAGGTCAGAAGATAGAGCAGTTGGAAGCGGATCAAGCTATAGAACCTACAAAATGGGTAGAGAGCTTGCAAAAATACGAACAACCGGTATTGTTTGTAGGAGACGGGGTCGAAGTCTACAGACAAACTTGGGTCACTTTAACCCAGCCAGCTGTCTTTCCCCCTGCTATATTTCATGGGGTTAGAGCCAGTACTGTTGCTCAGCTAGGCCGGGAGCGTTTATTGGCAGGAGAGCAAGATGATCTCTATAGTTTAAAGCCATCCTACATCAGGCCCGTAGATGCACGGAAAAAGCTGAATTGTGCCGCTGTAAGTAAATAGGCGGGAGGCAATTGAAATGGAATACCTTTTAAGAGCTATGACCTTAGAGGATATCCCGCAGATAGTAAAAATAGAGGAAGAGACCTTTCCCACACCTTGGTCAGATTATGCTTTTAGGTGTGAGTTAAATGATAATGAGTTTGCTAACTATCTTGTTGTGGTTAGCAGTGATGCTCCGACTACGGTCTTAGGTTATGGCGGTATGTGGCTGATATGTGATGAGGCTCATATTACTAATATTGCTATTAGCTCTTCCTATCGTGGACGTGGCTTAGGCAATTTCTTGTTAGAAGGTCTGGTCCTATTGGCCAAAGCAAAAAATGCCCTGCGCATGACCTTAGAGGCTAGGGTGTCTAATAAGATTGCTATCAATCTTTATGAAAAATTGGACTTTGTTTCGGCGGGAATCAGGCCAGGTTATTATGCCGATAATAATGATGATGCCTTAATAATGTGGAAAGAGATAACCTAAAGGGTTTTTGATATACGAGAGTTTATTGAAGGAGTACGAGATGCAACAACGAAAAATTATCATGGCAATTGAAACAAGCTGCGACGAAACAGCAGTAGCAGTTCTGGCTAATGAAAGTGAGATACTAGCCAATATAATTTCCTCCCAAATACCGCTTCATCAGGAATATGGCGGAGTTGTGCCGGAATTAGCCTCTCGTCATCATTTAGAACAAGTCAACAGATTGGTGGATCTAGCCTTGGAAGAGGCGGGACTGACTTTTCAGGAATTGAACGCCATAGCTGTTACATATGGCCCTGGATTGGTGGGAGCACTTTTAGTAGGTGTCAGTACTGCTAAGGCCCTAGCTTACAGTTTGGGGCTACCTCTCTTAGGTGTTAACCATATTGAAGGCCATATTTATGCCAATTGGTTAGCTAATCCAGAGCTTAGCTTCCCAGTTCTCTGTCTGGTCGTTTCTGGAGGACATACGGCTTTGATCCGGATGTATGACCACGGACATTATGAGCTATTAGGCCAGACCCAAGACGATGCTGTGGGTGAAGCCTATGATAAGGTTGCTAGAGCCATGGGTTTGGGCTATCCGGGAGGGCCTATCTTAGATAAGCTGGCTAAGGATGGTAATGGTGAGGCCTTTGATTTACCCCGGGCTTGGTTGGGAGCGAACAGCTTTGATTTTAGTTTCAGCGGGGTTAAAACGGCTGTACTAAACCATCTGAATCAGGCTGCCCAGCGGGGTGAAAAATTAAACTTGGCTGATCTGGCAGCTAGTTTTCAGTGTAGTGTAGTGGAGGTTCTGGTTGAAAAAACAATTAAAGCTGCAAAAGAATCAGGAATTGAGCAAGTCTTATTAGCAGGCGGAGTAGCTGCCAACAGTTATTTGCGGGAGCAATTAACCAAACGCTGTGCTGAGGAAGGGAAAAAGCTAGCTTGTCCTCCCTTGAAGTATTGCACCGATAATGCGGCCATGATTGCTTGTGCTGCTCATTATAGGCTCAAGAAGGGAGAAAGTTCAGATTGGTATCTTAATGCAGTGCCAAATCTTAAACTGTACAGCTAGAAATTAAACTGCCTTTATAAAGGTAAGAATATTTAGTATAATTAGTATATAGTTTTACTTTATTTCTAATAAAAGAGGAGTTGGTTTTAGGTTGGACCCTGATAGTTGGATACGTATCTTATTTTTTCTGATGTTGCTTTTCTTCTCGTCGCTGTTTTCTGCTGCAGAAGCAGCTGTTGTAAAGCTGAATAAGTATCGGCTCAAAAAACTAGCCCAAGCCCAAAATCCCCGGGCAATGCTCTTGAATAGGCTTTTAGAACAGCCTGGTAAGTTGTTCAATACTATTCTGCTTGCTGAATCCGTATCTATTATTGGAACGGTTGTACTAGGTACCAGTTTGGCAATCGAAATATGGGGAGAAGTTTTAGGTAAAGTATGGGCCATTATCATCTTGAGCATTTTGGTGGCAGTGCTAGGCGAGATTTCACCACGGGCATATGCCGTAAAGCAACCAGAAAAGGTCGTTCTTAATTTAGTGCGCTTTATTTATGGGGTGATGCTAGTTCTCTCTCCTCTGGTGGTTATGCTGAATAAGCTCAGTAACTTTTTGCTTAACCATAACAAAGACGATGACAGTGAAGGAGATATCAGCATTACGGAACAAGAAATATTCAGCATGGTAGCTGCTGGTCAAGAAGAAGGTGTTATCCACCAAGAAGAAACCAGTATGATCCATGGTATTTTTGAATTTACTGATACCTTAGTCAAGGATGTTATGGTACCCAGACCTGACATAGTGGCTGTGGCTCAGGATATCTCGTTAATAGAGCTGGTTGACGTAATTAAGAAAGAACAATTCTCACGTATTCCGGTTTACGACGATAATATTGATAATATTATTGGTGTGGTTCATATCAAAGACATAATTGAAACATTAGCGGAAAATAATCAAGATTTTCAAATTAAGAATTATCTCCGGCAGCCTTTCTTTGTACCGGAGACGAAAAAAGTTAATGAACTATTCAAAGGTATGCAAAAAGAGAAAACTCATATGGCTATTGTGTTAGATGAATACGGCAGTACTGCAGGTATAGTAACCTTAGAAGATTTGATTGAAGAAATCATGGGTGATATCCAGGATGAACACGACAAAGAAGAACCTGAGCTATTAAATGTAGACGATAATACAGTAGAAATCAGCGGTAGTATGCGTTTGGAAGAGCTTAATGAAGAGCTGGGTCTGGATTTGCATTGTGAAGAAGCAGAGACAGTTGGTGGCTTGGTTTTCACAGAGTTAGATCGAGTGCCAACTGAGGGCGATCAGGTTCGTATAGGTAAGTTGACCTTGACAGTAATCGAAATGGACGGGCATCGGATTGAAAAAATCAGATTGACTCAAGAGGAACAAACTGAACAAGGCGAACAAGGTGAAACTGAAGAATAGAATAAGAATAATAAGAATAATAAGCCGGTGGACTTCCCACCGGCTTTTATTGTGAATACAACAAGGTTTTCGGGAATTTATTATAGTCTAAGGGTCCTATGTGGATTAAGGAAATTGTGGATAATGTGCATAAGGCTGTTAACAACTGTAGTTATAGGGCTTGTCCTTGTGTATAAAAACAATGGAGAAAAACCACATTATCTGTGAATAATGTGGAGAAGAAAGGGGAGTTAGGCCAGGAAAGCACTTTTGCGCTGTGGATAACTCTGTGGATTCTGTGGATTACCGATCGTATGTTCTAACAGACTTTGGACCTATTTATTAAGAAAATTCTACTGATGATCGGTATAATATATGTCTTAGGGCAGCAAGATAGAACAATGATTGTAAAAATAAGAGAAAATAAAAAAGCAAGGATTTAGACCTTGCTTTTTCACCTTCATTCTCACATTCAGATTATAATAAATATTATTATTAAGACATTATCTTTTTACTTTATAAATCTTGGCTTCAGTTATGATATAATCCATAGGTACATCATGGGCTTCTGTGGGTAAGAATTCCTGCATAGTCATTTCATAACTAAGAGCTATTTTGGCACAATTAGGGGATAGGTTGGGGAGGAAGCGGTCATAATATCCAGCACCGTAGCCTAAACGGTTGCCCCTAACGTCAAAGGCCAGTCCAGGTATGATGGCTAAGTCAATTCTTGATGCAGGTATAGGCCGGAGGAATTCCTTTTTAGGCTCAGAGATGTTCCATGTTCCTGGGGTTAACTCGTCAAAGGAATGTAACTCTGAGACCAAAATAGTTTTATCAGCAGGTTGGCAAACAGGAATTACTACTTTCTTTTTCTGCTTCCAGGAAGTAATAATCAATCCTTTGGTATCAACTTCATTCTCAAAGGATAGGTACAACATTACTACATCAGCTTGCTGATATTCTGGCATCATAATCAGTCGTTGGGATATTTCATGGCTTTTGCCTTGTACCTCTAGCCAACTCAAAGAGTCCCGTTTTTTTCGTGCTTGTTGCCGTAATAATTGTTTGTCCATTAATATCACCTATCAATTGTTTTTTCCTTTTTATGAATGTAATAATCATAAAATGAAATAGGCTCCTTTGTAAATAGTAAAATTGCCAGTTTAGTGAATAAAGAGCCCATATACTGGAAATATAAATATGTGTAGGCCCGTCTGCTGTTTTTTTCGGCATTTCCTTTTAATTAAATATGGTAGCAAATAAGAGAAATAGCCCGATATTATAAAATAATTGCCCGAAATCAGGAAATTTAGAAGTTGCGAACTGAGGTAGGCAATTATATTATTAGTAATAGATGTTAGCACTCGGCATTGGTGAGTGCTAATAATATAAATCTATACATATTTTAAAGGAGGTTTGTTTTACTATGAATATTAAGCCACTGGGCGACAAAGTTGTAGTTAAAGCCCTAGCTCAGGAAGAAAAAACAAAGAGTGGTATTGTTCTTCCTGACACTGCTAAAGAGAAGCCTCAACAAGGTGAAGTTATTGCCGTGGGACCTGGAAAGGTTGCTGATAATGGCCAACGGATACCTGTAGATGTGAAAGTTGGAGATAAAGTTATCTACTCCAAATATGGCGGAACAGAAATTAAAATTGACGATGAAGAAGTAATTATTCTAGATGGCAGTAGAGACATCTATGCTGTTATTGAATAATAACAATAAGCTATGAAATAAAAAGCTGTAGGACCAATATATAACTGGAGGGAAAAAATAATGGCTAAGCAAATTATCTTCGACGAAGAGGCCAGAAAAGCCCTAGAAAAGGGTATAAATGCTCTTGCCGAAGCTGTAAAAGTTACTTTAGGCCCCAAAGGCCGCAATGTTGTGTTAGATAAAAAGTTTGGTTCACCAACTATCACTAATGACGGTGTAACAATTGCTCGTGAAATTGAGTTGGAAGATCCATATGAGAATATGGGAGCTCAATTAGTAAAAGAAGTTGCTACCAAAACTAATGATGTAGCTGGTGATGGTACTACAACTGCTACAATTTTAGCTCAGGCAATTATTCGTGAAGGCTTGAAGAATGTTACAGCCGGGGCTAATCCGATGATCATGAAAAAAGGTATAGAAAAAGCTGTTAATGCTACAGTGGAAGAGATTAAAAAGATTGCTCAACCTGTTGAATCCAAAGCTGCTATTGCTCAGGTTGCTTCCATTTCCGCAGCTGACAAAGAAATTGGTGACCTGATTGCTGAAGCTATGGAGACTGTAGGTAATGACGGTGTTATTACTGTTGAAGAATCACAAAGTATCGGAACAACCATGGAGGTTGTAGAAGGTATGTCCTTCGATCGTGGTTATACCTCTCCTTATATGGTTACAGATACTGATAAAATGGAGGCTGTGCTCACTGATCCATATCTTCTGATCACTGATAAGAAGATTGCAGCTATCCAAGATATCCTGCCTATCCTAGAAAAAGTTGTACAAAGCGGTAAACCAATGTTAATTATCGCTGAAGATGTGGAAGGTGAAGCTCAGGCTACCTTGGTTCTTAACAAATTACGTGGTACTTTTACTTGCGTATCTGTAAAAGCTCCTGGCTTTGGTGATCGTCGTAAAGCAATGTTAGAAGATATTGCTATCCTTACTGGTGGTCAAGTTATCAGTGAAGATCTTGGTCTGAAATTAGAAAATACTACTTTAGAGATGTTAGGCCGTGCAGCTCGTGTAATTGTCAACAAAGAGGAAACCACTATTGTTGAAGGACACGGTGATAAGGCGAAAATCGAAGCACGTGTTAACCAGATTCGTAAGCAGATTGAAGAAACTACTTCCGAATTTGATAGAGAGAAACTGCAAGAGCGCTTAGCTAAGCTGGCTGGCGGTGTTGCGGTAATCCAGGTTGGTGCTGCAACTGAAACCGAGCTGAAAGAGAAGAAGCATCGGATTGAAGATGCTCTGGCTGCAACCCGGGCTGCTGTTGAAGAAGGTATAGTTCCTGGCGGTGGTACTGCATTTATCGGTATCCTACCTGCCTTAGATAAGCTAGAAGCCGACGATCCAGATGAAAAAACAGGTATTATGATCATTAAAAAGGCTCTGGAAGAACCAGTACGCCAGATTGCTAACAACGCAGGAGCAGAAGGCTCTGTAGTCGTTGAAAAGGTTAAGACCTTAGAGAAAGGTATCGGCTATAACGCTTTAGAGGGAAAATACGAAGATATGATTGCCGCAGGTATTGTTGACCCTGCTAAGGTATCTCGTTCTGCTCTGCAGAATGCAGCCTCTATTGCAGCTATGGTTCTCACAACAGAATGCTTAATTACTGATGCTCCTGAAGAAAATCCTGCTGCGGCAATGCCAGGAATGGGCGGTGCCGGCGGTATGGGCATGATGTAATATCAGCGAAGAACCCCTTAAAGGGGTTCTTTTTTTAATTAA